>Ga0228608_1000094_pt1 | contig 28476 bp, 21 predicted proteins | sample 9DmetaG_FD_190069 | JGI IMG/M metagenome (GOLD analysis project Ga0228608, IMG submission 190069) | Seawater microbial communities from Monterey Bay, California, United States - 9D | ecosystem: Environmental > Aquatic > Marine > Coastal | place: USA: California | collected 2016-11-15
CATTCCTGCATTACATGGAGGTTCACCACCATCGCTCGGAGATGCACTTGTTGATGGTCTTGTTGAAAATCCAACACTTGCTCAGGTTCTATCTGATTATAGTTGGATGCTTATAGGTTACATGATGGTATTACCATTTGCCTTCGAAGGAATGATGTTTGCCCATGCAACGATGAAAGATACTGTTCTAGGTATAGACTCAACTCTACGACGAACATTCAGAAACTCAATATTTGCGGGTTTAGGGGCGATTTTCTTCTTGATTGGAAGCGAACTTATGGAGTCATTCATCGGTTACGGGATGTTTGGTGGTGTAATTTTGGGAACAAGCGTATTGATTGTTCGGAAACCGATAATTTCTACATTGGATCGGTTCAGCACTAAGATTATGCCTTCTGCGTATACAGAAGCTGAATCCTCATATTTGGAGGCCTATTCTGCAGCAAAGCAAGACGGAGTAATTACAACCACGGAACGAAATATTCTACAAGCTACGGCAAATGCTCTCAAAATATCTTCTGAAAGAACAAAAGAACTTGAGAATATCTTTGACTCTGATGAAGCAGAACAGGTATCGAATGATGTTGCTGAAGCAACAGTTGTTCAGCAATGGACTGATGAAAACGGCCACACTTGGAGGAGAATGGACGATGGGACTTCTCGATGGTGGAATGGTTCTGATTGGCAAAAAGTTTAGCCAATATTTGTATTCACAAGGGTTCCCTCGTATACGAATTATTGAGACTATTCAAACTAACTACAGATTCTTCAACGAATTATGCCGGCGAATGTTTTTTGTTGAAGATTGAAAGAGATAAGAATATGCGCTTGTATTCGTATCTTATTCTCACAATGATAATTGTCGGGCCGTTGGCTGGATGCATCTCAAACGGAGTGGATGGAGAGGCCGGCGAAACCGGTCGTGAAGGGCTCAAGGGACAAGATGGCGTGGATGGATCCAGTCTTCATTTTGTAGATTCAATAGAACAGCTTCCTGAGTGTGAAACTTCGCTTATTGGTCAGATTTACTTCGTATCTTCATCCGGTGGATTTCAGTATTGCACCATTCTTCCCAGCGTTGAAACAGGATGGATGGATGTGAATCTAACTGGACCTGCAGGGCAAACAGGGGGCGATGGTCAGAATGGCATGGATGGATCCACTGGCCCACATGGGGAAAACGGAAGTAATGGTTCCTCTGGGCTTACCACATTAGCAACCACTACGCTTGAGCCGCATGGAAGTTACTGCCAATCAGGTGGGGTGAAGATTTCCGTTGGCCTTGATGATAATGCCAACGGCGTTCTTGAGGAAGTAGAGCGACTAGAAACAACATACATCTGTAACGGAGTGAATGGTATGAACGGCATCAACGGAAGTTCTTCTACCTTCACAATGCTAACTGCTGTGTCATCGCCCTCTCAATCCATGGGTTGCACTGCGGGAGGTCGGGTAATCAAACAAGGCCTTGACAACGGAGAGAACGCAGGTATCTCTCAAAATGGTATTTTAGAACCAGGAGAGGTAGATTATCGCACGACGTATTGTAGTTTTTATGATGGCATTGGAGAACAGATTCCGTACAAGATAAAGACCGGAAATGGTAGCAATGCGATAGGAATTATGAATACCAATGTCGAGTGGCAAGACTTGCCAACAGTAAATGGTATGTTTTTCTTTACGGCCGATGACAATATACACGGCGTTGAATTATGGGCTTACAGCAATGTGAATAACACGTCTTGGATGGTCAAAGATTTGAATACAGGCTCTGCAGGTAGCTCTCCAGCGAATCCCATAATTGTCAACAATACATTACTCTTCTCCGCTGAAACAGTCGATGTTGGTGTTGAGCTTTGGGCATATTCGGTTAACAACAACACTGTTTGGTTGGTAGCAGATATTAACAACGGAACAGATTCAAGCATGCTGCTCAATCGAATGATGGTCAATGTTGGAAATACAATCTACTTTAACGCTGATAATGGAAATTTAGGAACTGAACTTTGGGGCTACAACCTTTCGAACTTTACAACTTGGCTGGTTGCTGACATCAATCCAGGTTCTCAGTCAAGCAACGATCCATTCAACTATGGCCGCACGGTAGTTATCAATTCAACAGTAATGTTTACTGCTTGGGATGGTGATCCTAATGCAGCTGGATATGCGTTGTGGGCACATGACGATGAAAGCCAAACGACATGGAAGGTACATGGGACTCTTGCAGTTGTAGAAATGTTACCGGTCGTTGATACGACTCTCTACTTTGCTGCCTCACTTACATTAGGATCTCAACTATGGGCCTATGATGTAACAAATAACTCACTTTGGTTCATTAAATACTTCGGCAGTGGTTCAGCAGGCAATTGGGTAGGCCAATCAATGGCCATTCTTATGGACGACACGATCTATTTTGATGCAGATGATGGGACTACAGGATGTGAACTTTGGGCGCATAATACGTCCAATGGGAGCACATGGTTTGTCCATGACATAAACAGTGGACAAAACGATAGTGAGCCTGGTGGCGTTGTTGAAATCGTTGATAAGACGATATATTTCGCTGCAGAAAACAGTACATCATCTTACACTCAAACCCTTTGGGCCCATAACACCGAGAATTACTCAACATGGGAACTTTCGCCACGCATTTTCTGGAAAGGAGGTGGAATGATTGAAGTCTATGAGAGTACAATATATCTTAACGCATGGTCCTACGAAAATGGCTCGGAACTGTGGGCTTACGAGACACAGAACCAGAGTGGATGGCAGATGTTTGACCTTAGTCAATCGGCACAGATAGATAGTTCGCCTGGCTGGCATTTCAGTAGGTTGGACGGCAATATGCTGTATTTTTCCGGATATGATGGTTTAACATTCAATGAAATGGAACTTTGGGGCATTGAATTGTCGGGCGTATCTCACAGGATTTACTATGATTGAATGGGATTTTTGGAGTGTTTGAAAGCTTCATACAAATAATCAGCTCGGATGAGTTGTGAGGGTTTCAAATTGGGTGTCCCTTACAACACCCGTCAGTCAAGTGGGAATCGTTGTGTTGGCAGGCGCCCACATAGGACATCCACGCACATTGCTCATTTTTACCATGTCAATTTACGTTGATACCTTGCTGCGAGGAGTAGGGCAAGAAGCAACAACCAGGATTCAAAACCTGGGACTGATTCTATCGAATCATCGTTTTCCTCTTGATTCATTTCCTCCCAAATCGACGGGTCATTGGGAGAAGCATCTGAATTGTCTCCAACGCCGTCACCATCTGAATCGAGGCTTTCATTTGAGTCATTTGGGAATTCATCGAAATCATCTGCAACCCCGTCGTCGTCAGAGTCAAGGTATGGGACAATTATCTCAAATGAATCTTCATCGGTAATGATCTGTTGACTTTCATCACCATACACAAACGCTCGAACATGAATGTTGTACGCCATGGTGATGTTTCCACGTAGCGATTCAACGCTTAAGCCGAGTGAGAAGTTACTCTGAATTGACAAGCCCTCCGAACGGTTCCAGAGATGAATCAATCGAAGGTCATATTTCTCGACAGCCGATGCCTCAAAGGATAAATTTTCGAACGCCACCTCAATGTAGGTCTGATCATGCGATGAAGTAAGTACAGTTCCGTTGACGAGGAGGAAATCTTCCACGATGGATTCCACCTCCACCGGTACATCAAGCGAGAAGGTTGCCAGGTATTGAGGTTCGGGTTCTGTCCATTCACCCGACACCGAATCGTAGGACCATGCCCCTAGCCACTGGCACATACCGTTGTCATCGAGAATGAATTCTCCGCCTGCTTCAATCGCTGTGTCCGGTGCGACGAGGCCTTGACAAGCAGCAAGGGTGAATTCAATCCAATGCACATTGACCCATCTGATATCGGGATTGCCTCCTTCGTAAGTTTTGATGTAAACGCGCTGACTATTCGAAGTGTTTGAGTACATGTCTTCAACGGAAAGCGTCAGAGAAAATACATTTCCATCGTTTAATGCATCGGTTTTTGCCCACAACCTTTCAGAATTGAGATTGTATTTTTCAATGGCTGATGCTGAGAGATGTTCTTCGAAAAAGGCCACTTCAACATAGACCTCACCATTTTCCGAACCAGAAAGCAACAATCCGTTGACCACGATAGTGTCGTTGGTAACCGTAGTTCCGTTGAGCGTCATGTCAAAATCAAACTCGGGTTCTTGGTCCCCAAGTTCGTTAGGTACAACGACAAAAAACATACGGTATTTCACGCTGAATTTTCCGGTTGAGTCGTATGTAACGAGATCAATTCTAATTTCATTTTCAGAGGTTCCACTTGGAGCAATGGTTACGTTTTGAAAACTGTACGACCACAAACCGCTCGATGTATTTGATTCTGAATACGTGTGACCCGTCAAGTTATATTCGTCCCCGTAAGGAGCATCAAACAACACCTTCCATTCATAGGTGCTGATGCCAGTGTCGGTTTCGTTTGCATGGTCGGGGTCGTACGAGTTGCTGCCATCAAAATGGACGATTGCCTCTCCGTCTTCTCCCAACGTCACTCTGTAGACATTCCACTCTTTGTTGGAAGATGTTTTGGTCCCAGTTTTCACAATGACACCTTCTTCTTCGGTGAGCGTAGCATTGGCAACTGGGCGATACTGGTCATCTTCTTCGTCGTGGGAATACGAGATTTGATCATTTTCTACTAGGAGTTGATTGTGAGGAAATTCAACACAAGATACTGAGAAAAAAATGAAAACAACAAACAGGGCAAACTTCTTCATAGTGTAAGGTAGTCTTCATGAATACATAATCAATTCGGAAAATCTTGTTTGTGTTTGACGAAATTGGTCTCCATTACACTCGAGGTTTGTGGTTCAGCTCTTTGAATACCATTTTCACATGCAAAGGCCATTCGTGGGTCGAATTGAATCGTACCGAGATGCTCAACTCAATCCTCAATATAATTGATTTAGCGTTCTGTCTGTTTAGAAGAGAAAAACATGAGCCTATGTACTACGGTGCTGATTGAGCCACATGATTACAACCCACCTGATGGTGTTGAAAAATTCCATCAAGACATTGCTCCTAGTAGGGGCATTGGCCACAGTAGGGGCAGGTGTGTTGACCTTGGGGGTGGGCATGGACACACCTTGGGCGCCTTGGGAGAGGCAATCTGATACCATGTTTCCTCCTGTGTTGTTCACGCTGGCAAGTTTCGTAGCTACCGTCGCTTTCTGTACAACCACGGTTGTCTTCCACACCTTGCTGAGGATGGTGACCAACAACCCTGACAAGTGGTGGAGGGCCAGCGGCATCCTGTTCTTGATCGCCTACGGGATGTTCTCATTCAGTTCAGGGACCGTTGAAGCAGCCATCATGCTCAATCTTCTGCACCTAATCGTGGGCCTACCAGCTCTCACCCTACTGCCACGTGCTTTTCGTAACGAACGAAAATCTCACCTCTCGCGGGGAGTCGTTATCTAAACTCTTCAATCGAACACCTCTGAGTAGGGCATCAACCCGAACCTCACCAGTATTCAACTTGCGGCTTCTTGATTCGTAAGTTCGTACTTTGATAGTGAAACATATCTGCAAGGAGAGACTGAAATTCAAGGTAGCACGGGTGTTTATGCAATCCGAGCGTTTTCGATTCATTCGAAAGCCGAATCAACAGGAATTTCGGCCGAGCTCCTCTCGAGAACAACCATTCATGGACAATTTGCGCGTAAACTACGCGCAGCGACTCACAGAAAGCCTTCCCAACAGTTGCCGAATCAAAAGGCAGCATTGAAGGCCAATCATCGGGTACCCAATTTACATTGAACGAATTCCATGAAGGCTTGAACACGGCTTCAGCATAAGACCGTTGAATCGGTTCCAGTTTACTGCGCAATTCTTCGACTATTTTGGTACGTTCAAAAGCCCGAGAGATTTTTTGTACGTATTCTGGATACAACGGCGGGTCAATTACAACGGCAGAACGAGCTTTACTTCTGCCCAAATGCGGGTAAATCTCCCAACTACGTGTTGGGTTATCATTGAAATCGTATTCGTTTCTTTCCCATTTTTCACTGTCCAGTTCCGGTGGGGGCGGTGGCGGTAATTCTTCGGGGTACAATACCACCCTTGCTCCGGAATTTGAGAGCGTTTCAAGTAAAGAATCGGGTACACTTTCGCCACGAATAATGATTCGTCGGTTCTCAATTGGAACGTCGGACCTTCGAATTTGAGAGAGGAAGGTGAACAAGTTGTCGATTTTCATACTAGCGATAAGTGACACATCTTCTGAGGATAGTGCCCATGAATCAACCGGAATTCCTGGCGTGTCTGAAAACATTGGCGTTGAACGCATTGAAACCCAATTTTCGTATGCTTGAATGTTTTCAATTTGCTCATCACCGCGAATTCGTAACAGATCAGTCTGCCATTGAGAAAGTTGCTCCGGATTGGTATCTTCAATGGTCAAATCTCCGTATGAATATCCTGAATACTCCTGAGAAGGCGGTGCAGTATCGGTGGTGATCTCGAGGTCACCTTCTTGACGGGATTCGAGGTATTCTTGCTGCCTTCTTTGGCGACTTGCCATTCTAGCAATGGGATTCAGCGATTCCTCTAGGGCGCCCCCAACTTCCTCGACTGCCTGTTCGACATCATCGCCAGCTTCGATGATGTTAACGAAAGAACCACCGCTTGCTCCACTAACCTGGCGAAACACATTGACTGAATCGTCAGGCAATCCTAGGCCGATGATGTGGAATTCAACGTCGATGCCGACGTTCTTAATAGCCTCAATACAGGGCTGGAAACCGTCAATGCCGTTGAAAGGAGGTGATGAACTCATATCCATTCCGTCGCTGATAAGGAAGAATAACCAATCAACGCTATCTTTACTTAATTCAACGGCTTCTTCAACCAAAAATTCCCAGAGATAGGTTCCCCCGTAGGGTTTTGGGAATTGAACATTCATCAATTCTTCATGGGTACGAAAATTGAGTGGGGCTAGAACCTTTGACCTACCTCTACTGTTAATGGTAGAAATTTTCGTTTGCCTGTCCTTGAAAGTGGGAACAAGATTTTCCCACATAGCACGTGCAATGACACTTTTTTTCACTTTTCCTTTCACCCCGAGTGCCCGCATAAAACTACGAAACATCGAAGTTCGAGCGCCCGAAGAGTTCGGATCCATTTCCCCTTGAATTCGTTCATTCATGGAGCCAGAAGTATCAACATAAATCGCTATTTTAACCAAGTTACGGACCCCCCTCTGTTTGTTCGAAGTATCAAACATATATCATTTAAGAGTATCAATGGATAGCCACACCCCGGTTCATGTCAAAGAATCAATAGTTAGATAGTTGACTACCTTGTCTTTGATTCATGGTGGAACCCCGATTAAGCCCCGATGGGAAATTGGAATGGACGGGCACTGAATGGGTGCCAGTTGGTACCCAGACTCAACATGTATCAGGTGCTAATGTTTTCACTCAACAGAAGATTGTGGACAGTGTCATTATGGGTAATTTAACCTCGCAGACGATAGTTCAGAACAGTCCAGAAGACATGGCAAAGGCGATGGTTATGGCTCTTGAACAGATTGGTTTTGTAGGTAACATTCAGTCCTCAAATCCATCAAATCAACAGATGTCGAACGTTAAAAATCTTCTAAAAGCAAGTGATGAAATGGTCTCTCAAGGCATTCATATCCAAGGCTCAACAGACCTCAAATTAGGCAATGCTGCTCGATTGACAGGCCGATATAAGGCAGCATTGGAATACTACGAGAGAGCCCTCAAAACATTTCGTTCTGAAGCCAACAAAAGCGGGGAAGCAGATGCGCTGATTAACATTGGATACGTGTCTCTTAACCAAGGAGAAATTGCTCAAGCATATGCTGATTTCAATAATGCTCAAGCAATGAAGCATGAACTTGGAGAGGCCAACGGGGAGGCAGACGCAATTCTGGCAATGGCAAACCTCGCCCTAGCTGGAAATGAAATCGATCAAGCCGAACAACTGTTCAGTCAAGCACTGAACATCAAAGAGCAGCACAAAGACGAGCACGGTATTGCCATAGCCCTCATTGGGCTGGGCAATATTTTGGAACTAAAGAAAGATTATCCTGCGGCCCAACTTCACTATCGCCAAGGCCTCATCATCAAAAGAAGACAGAAAGATTTGGAAGGCGAGGCAATTATCCTGTCCAATTTGGCAACGGTCGCCGAACATCTTGGAAATCCGAGTGATGCTCAACGATTAACCAACCAAAGTATTGCAATTAAGCGCGAGATTGGAGACCGTCGTGGTGAAGCATTTTCACATATTCAATTAGCTACGCAGGCTAAAAATCGTGGCGACCTTGTCGAGGCCGAACGCCTGTACAAAATGGCGTTGAAAATGAAGAAGAAACTTTCAGATTCTCGAGGTGAGTCCGATGCATTGAATTTACTTGGCGTGTTTTATGAAGAACAAGATAAATTTGCAGATGCCGAACGTTACTTCAACGAATCGTTAACCATCATGAAGCAACTTGGCGACCGTCAGGGCGAAGGTATTGCTTTGTTTAACATCGGCAACACCAATTTATACCGAAATAAGCTAGACATTGCCGGTAAGCAATTTGAGCAAAGTCTCCGAATTGCCAGAACGGTGAACGACTACGAGGGGGCATCTGATGCACTGATACAACTTGCTGCTATTGCCGAACAACACCAAGATATTCCTCGGAGACAAACGTTGCTGAAGGAAGCCGCATCGATATTGCGTACAAACAATTTACCGGTAACCGGTTGGTTGCAAGAGAATGGATTTTAATTTTCAAGTTGGAATACCGGCTGAACGCTTATTCTATTTGTTGTGTAGCCCCAATCATGTCAGAGAACGCCCAATTACGCGCTTCTTCTGCTCCAATCACCTCAAGCTCACGAATTCAATCCCTTGATATTCTTCGTGGAGTTGCACTTCTCGGAATTCTTTTACTCAACATCCTTGGCTTTGGTTTGGCTGCTGCGGGGTACTTTAATCCTCTAGTTGGACTTGGAGAAAACTCCTCTCTCAATTATTCAATCTGGGCTGTAGTTAACTTGCTCTTTGAAGGTTCAATGCGAGGTTTATTTTCGATGCTCTTTGGTGCAGGAATTGTGATGTTTACTACCGGAATTGGAACTCAATCAGGTAAAGGAAAAGGCCCATTACTCCACTACAAGCGTACGTTATTTTTGTTATTATTTGGAATATTTGATGCCTTTGTTCTGCTTTGGACTGGAGATATTTTGATGCTATATGCTGTTGCAGGAGCTCTTCTCTATCCGCTTAGGAAAGCACGTCCAAAAGCGTTGATTTCACTCTCCATTTTTATTCTGTTGTGCTCTTCAGTAGTCTTTGCCATCTCAGGGTCAGTGATGGAGGAGGCCCGGAATGCAGCCTTAGAAATTGAAGCGAGTCCACATGAGCCTCATTCAGAAGATAAATATCAACTGGCACAATTATGGTCTGATTCTGAAAATCAATTTCAATACAACGAATCTGCGATTCAGAAAGAGCTCGATATCCGTCAAGGTGGGTACCTCGAAATCGCAGAATACGGAGGAAAAAATGTCATCGGTAATTGGCTGTTTTTCGTTCCATTTTACATGTTCTGGGATTGTGTAGGGATGATGTTACTTGGAATGGGAATGTATCGCCTCGGTTTTCTTTCTGCAAGAAAATCGAAGAAAGACTATGTTCGATTGACCTTTGCAGGTTTTTCAATTGGTTTGTTGGTGAATGGCTATGAGTTATATCAGGGCGTAGTCAATGATTACGATGCGATTCTTGTGACAGGATACTTCCAAGGGACCTATCACTTGGGTAGAGTCCCCATTACTTTGGGCTGGTTGGGATTGATTATGCTTTTCAGTCAAACGGATATTTTAGAAGATTTCCGTATGCGACTTGCAGCAGTTGGACGAACTGCATTGTCGAATTATCTGCTTCATTCGATATTGTGTTTGGCGTTGTTCACAGGTGCGGGATTCGGCTTCGTCGGAGTCTTTGAACGATGGCAGTTGTACGTCATCGTCGTATTGATTTGGTGTGTTCAGTTAGTCATCAGCCCTTGGTGGTTGAAGCGTTTCGCTTTTGGCCCTGCAGAGTGGTTGTGGCGTAGCTTAACCTACGGCTCAAAGCAGAAATGGCGATTATAGTTCTCTCGAATTAGGAAAACAGAGCTGTGTTAATCTCACCCCGGGTGAGTTGACAGAATTCGCCAGATTCTAATTGATAATCAGACAGTTTCATTTTTTCAGTTGACAGCCGGTGCAGTTCAACTACATGGTTGCCGAGAAACTTGAACATTCTGCGAATTTGACGTTTTTTACCTTCATCAATGGTTAAAATAGCGCACTTTTCATGTTCCAATTCAATGATTGCGGGGCGCGTTTCAAACGATTCATCAACACCAAATTCCACGACGGATACCTTCAAACCACTGCGTATGGAGGAGAGATCTTCATCTGAAATTACAGATTCGGTTTCAACTCGGTATGTTTTCTTGATGTGTTTTTTCGGTTCTGTAATTGAGTGAACTAATTTCCCATCAGTAGTGACCAAGAGGAACCCTGTAGTGTCTTCATCAAGCCGACCGACAGTGATTAGAGATTCGAAAACTTTTGCATCGACTTTATCGCGAAACAGTTCGTACACAGAGACTTTATCCAATTCTCGTTCCTGTGAGTTGATTCTTGAACAAATGAATCCTTTTGGTTTGTTCAGTAAAAAATAGAAGTCAGTGACGGGTAGAAAAAGTTCATTGCCTTTGTATTCAACCTTTTTTTTCCCAGTCTTGAATTGGAAGGCGATATCTTTGACCACGGAGCCGTTCACGCTTACTTCACCGTTCCAGATAGCTTGTTTGACTTCGGATTTGGAGGCAAACTCCCCTGATTTCGAGAGAAATTGATGGAGTCGTATTTTCACTTCATTCCCTCAATGTACGGTGGTCGTTTCTCTTCTTATGCGTTCCTCTATTCAATCAGATATATTCATCATTCAATCGGGCCACTGCAAAGTGGGCGATGCAGGATTCGAACCCGCGTCGACGGGTTCGAAGCCCGTCAGGATATCCAGGCTACCCTAATCGCCCTTGACTGTCCCAGATGCCCCCCCTTCTTGAAGAAGGCGGATGGATTGGAATGGTCATGGCGCGCTCACTCCCCTGTGTTCCAATGGGGTGTTCTGCCTGCTGTCGCGAGACTACAATGCCAGTAACCAAAGCAGAAGCATCACTCTTAGCTCGTCGAACCGGATTAAGTGTAGAAGATTTCACCTGGAGGAACAACGGAATACTTACTCTGCTCAATAACGAGGAGACTCGAGCCTGCGTTTTTCTGTTGACCTCTTCGTCTGACATCAACGCTGATGGGATGTGTTCGGTATACGAAGTCCGTCCACAAGGTTGTCGTACATATCCCAACGTACTCAATCACAACGACAAAGCGATTTTGGATGAAGGATGTCCACACCGCCAACGATTTCCGGAACCGAGCGATGATGATGCAGTGATTTTACTCAATCTTGAGGAACAATTACTGCATGAAGAATGAGTCTGCCTAGACTCGCATGGACATGTTCAACCCATCTGCCAAGGATTCTCCACCCAGTATCTTCAAAGCACGCTTGAAGTTCTGACCATTGCCCATGAAGAAGTCGAATCTCTGCATCATACGGTAATTCATCATCACAGTGTTCACCGAATGGGTGTATCGGTACTATCAAGACAAAGTTGCAATCTGTTCCAGCAACCTGATGGGAACTTTGTAGTACTGCCCGGATAAGTTCAGTTGGGGCAAGGCTACCTTGTGAATTCCTACCGTAAGGCGGGTCCAAAACAAAACCACTGATTGACCCCACAGCACCTTTTGGAAGTACATCATGCAATCGAGTAGCATCACCTAGGATAAGTCTCGCTTGACGTTTACTTTCAACCCAATCGAGGTTTTGTTGCGCACCTGAAATCATTTCTGAATCTAAATCGATACCATAGGACTCTCTACCCGAAACTGAGGCTTCAAGAACAAATCCCCCGGTTCCAGTCATGAGGTCAACAGTAATTCCTTTTTCGAGGGGGCCAGAAGCGAGATTGACTGCTAAACGTGCAAGTCTCGGGTCTAGGCTAACAGGTTTGAAGAAAGGCCGGTCAGTTGCTCTTCTTGAGGAAATTCCATCTGAATCATTACCGGTTCCAGTCATCCAGCCGCATGCAATTACTCCAGCGCCTGCATCCAAGACTACGCCGATTCTATGTTGAGGCTTCTCAAGATCAATCTTGTATCCATTCTTTGTGAGAAGTCCGCCAATTTTTCTAACCAACTCGCGTGCACTCACGCCCTGCATTTTACTGCCATGCCTCCAAGAGCGAACGGCAACAGAGCCACTGCGTAAGTGGGTAGCAAGATACTGCGCCATCCGCTCAATAAGCGAGTCGAACGGCTCGTTTTTTGTCCAAACAATCGCATTCTCAAGCAAAGCTTGACATCCACTTGAACAATCCACTGCGTTTTGCATCTCTTGTGGTGAGATTTCTCCATCAAGACGAATGAGGCGACGAGAGGGGATTCTTTCGACTACCGTATTGGGTAAAAGTGCCGCTATTTCAGCCCGGGCCAACGCAGGATGCCAACCACGCAGGCTTGCAATATGGCTGGGCATGTTGGGCGCTAACCTCACGACTTCTTGACCGATTCGGATGCCAATATACACATACTGTCAACCGTTAAACGATTTATGGGCTGTAATCTACGCGATCTAGCAACGAGCGAAAACATTGACCTTGCTAGCCTTTCTGGACAGCGAGTAGGCATTGATGCCTTTCTAACCGCTTTTCAATTTTTGACCACGATGCGCGACCGTTCACCACAAGGCGATGGTGGACCACTCAAAGCTGATAATGGCAAAGTCGTCTCCCATCTGATGGGTTTTCTCAATCGTACTGCGACATTACTGAATCTCGGAATCCGCCCAGTCTACATTTTTGACGGAAAGTCTCCTGAATTAAAGGCAGATGAACTAGCCTCACGTAGGGCGCGCCGAGATGAGGCTGAGCGAATCCACAGTGAGGCTCTGGCCGCAGGAGATTTTGCTTTGGTTCAGAAAATGGCGCCTCGGATTATGCATTACTCACAAGAAATGGTTGATGAAACAAAGAAGTTACTGGATTTACTTGGTGTCCCATGGGTTGTTGCAAAGGCAGAAGGAGAGGGTCAAGCTGCTGTTATGGCAGCAAAAGGGCAACTCGATGTTGTAGCGACTCAGGATTGGGATGCGCTCCTTTACGGCACACCATATCTAGTTCGTAACTTGATGAGTGACGGTACCAAACAGCATGGTCGCACCGTTCGTGCCCAAGCGATTCGGTTGGATGAAATGCTCAAAAGCCACGACCTTTCACATTCCCAACTAATTGATTTAGCGATAATGATTGGTACTGACTTCCATCCTGGCATCCGCGGAATTGGTCCTAAAACGGGTATTAAGCTCATCAAGGAGCACGGCTCAATAGAAGTAATCTGTCAGGTGAAAGGCAAAGAGATACCGGAACGACTTGATGAGATTCGAGAAATCTTCCATCACCATCCTGCAGTCGATGTCGCAGATGAAGACTTAGAGCCGGGGCAAATCGATGTCAAAGGGCTGATACAATTTTTGCAAGTTGAACGGCAATTCAGTCAACGGCGTATGGACAATGCCTTTGACAAATTGCGCGAGGTTGGTCTCATCCGTGAGGGTGGACAAACCTCACTTTTCTCTTTTTGATGGAGTCATAAAACGCAAAGGACTGGCTAATACCTCAACTCCTTTGTGTCTTGTAATTACTCCTCGAGCGAGGCTTTGTGGATCAGCGAGTGCCTCAAGAACAGTATTGACTGGGGCGCACGGAATACCAACGAGTAACTCCTCCAACTCACTACGGGAACGAGTAGAGACTTCTGCTGCAACGCATTTTTCAACATCTTTTCTGTGAATAACCCGGCCTTCATTTGATTCCCATTCCACCAAGTTCTCGATAGAAAGCAACTCTGCCAAACTTTTCCATTGGCGGTCTGAACCGACACCGATTACAAACCAACCATCGTTCGCCTCAAAGGCTCGATAGGGCACCAGGTTTGGATGAGATGAGCCCATTGGCACTGGGTTGACGCCGCTCGCCATGGCATTGTGTGCTTGGTTCACTAAAGCCGCGATGGCGCAATCCCAAAGCGAAATGTCGATGGTCATTGCCTCACCAGTCTTTTCCTTGTGAAGAAGTGCAGCCAGTATTGCGTTACCTGCATTCAATCCAGTAATCACATCAATCCATGCAACACCCACCTTTACCGGCGAAGAATCAGCCTCTCCTGTAATTCCCATGATGCCGCTACGTGCTTGCAATGCCACATCATACCCCGGCTCATTTTTACGGGGACCTGTTGCTCCGTACGCGGAAATTGAACATACAATGGTATGTGCTGGCATCGGCCCTAGAAGACGCTCAAGAGTTCCAGGTCGGAAGTTTTCGACGACGACATCTGCAGTCTTGATGAGTGAGCGAACCTCTTCTGCGTCTTGTTTGAGATTAAAGTTGACAATTTCTTTGCCTCTGTTGCACGATAAGAAATATGCCGCAACTTTCTCCCCATCAAATCCCGATGCAAAAGGTGGCCCCCATTGGCGTGTGTCATCACCCCAAGGCGCTTCTATTTTGACAACTTCAGCACCTAAGTCTGCAAGCATTTGTGTAGCATATGGCCCTGCTAAAACCCGAGATAAATCGATAATCCTGACGCCGTTGAGAATTCCGCCCATATGACGCCGAAGTGTCCGAAAGGGTTGAACCTCACCCCCTAGAGCGATGGTTATGGAGCGGTTCAACTTAGAGGGCGATCGTTTCTGGAAAAGATTGCTCTTGTTCGGCCTTTTTCTTAATGTCGTGGTGTGTTTTACCAGTGATTTAGGTCTTGACACCCAGGTTAAGATGGCTGTTGATGAAAATGGAGCCTTGCCGTGGGGAGATTTACGACCGGAGGTTCCCGGTCAGAGCGACCCGGATGATGGCGGCCAACGCGTTGTGTTACCCCTCTATGATTTGCCTGAAGTAGCGATTAAATCGTTAGCATTGTTGACGTTTGTTGGTCTTATTGCGTGTTTGTACAAGTGGCAAGGTGTACGTTCTGCCGCAGTAATGTCTCTTTCTCCGGCGATGATTTTCTCTGTTGGAAGAGGGTATGAAGAAGTATATTTGGCAACATTTTCTATTCTATCCCTTTTGTTAATGACGGGGGTTTTGTCGAAGAGCCGAACCTTTTTACAGGTTTTCTGCGGAGGTGTATTCTTCATGTCAATGGCGTATTCGAAGGGATTTACTGACAGTCAAGGTGTGTTTGTGGGAGCGCTTTTTTTGACTGCACTGGTGATGTTGTGGCGCAGAACCCTGCTCAACAAATCTAAGTTTACACATTGGATGCATCGTCCGCATAAGGTTGGAATGGCCGTATCAGTTTCAGTTGCTGCAACTATGTTTTTGTTCGGGGTGCTTCAAGTCAACCCGACTTTGGGGATAATTGCCGACCAACCTTTCCGATTTATGACGGCCCTGTTCTTTTCTGTAATCGATGTCGTGTTCTTGTTCATTTTGTTTGGTATGGCGATGTGGCCGTTTGTAATGCCCGTAATGCGAGTTATACGGGATGTTGAAGACCCATCAGTGGCAATGATTGCTGGATACATTTCTGGGCTATTGACGGCTATCGTTGTTTATGTTGCAGCATTATGGACCTATGAATCCAGTTTGTGGGGTGCAAATTGGCCAGGGGTAATCTGGACAATGGGAAATAATGGCCGATACGCTACAATGCTGTTTTTACCGTGTATTGTTTTGCTACATCAACTCAGAAAACAGGTTGAAATCCCAACCTATGATGTACCTTTATCTGCATTGAAAGGCGTTGCTTTGACCGTAATATTGTTGCTACCATTGTCTATGCTTGCAGCATTTCATGGCCAGACTATGTGGACTGATGAGGCATCAGCAGTTATGGATTTAGAGCAAGGAGATCACTTCTTATTGGTCTGCGAAGATACGCTAGGAATGCATTGGCTGTACACTTTTCACGCTCCGCTGGAAGCTGACGAAATGAACATCACTGGCCATTGGCGGTCGATTGACAGCAATTGGAATAGTGATTTAAATTCCACACTTGAGCATGTTGAGACACTCGTTGTATCTCCAGATGTAAAGTTTACACCCGAGGGTTGGATTTTACAACACAGCGGAGAAGCAGACCTTCTCAACGGTAATGGTGAATGGCGCGTTTTGACGCGCAACGAACCTCAAGCGTTTTTGTCAGCTTGAACTTGAGCGCGCACATCTTGCGCTGCAGCCTTAGCGGCTTGCATTGCCTTGCGGACACGAGTGCCAGCAGCAGCGTTACCCTTGTCATGCTTTACAGCATCAACTAGAGAGGCAGTTAAATCATCAATCATCGTTTGTACCATTGCTTCGACGGACATAAACCCCCCGCAGCGAAATCGGCTTTTATGGATTGCTCCGGAATAATATGAAAACAGCCATCTGAAATCGATGCATGCAGGGCCGAAACGGAAAATATCGCACCCACCTAGTCTTTGTCACTCGTAGAGATTAGAGATTTTGAGCGAGGGGTTGAAAACCCCACGGTTAGAGGCATACACAAGGAGGAGCAAGTATGCGCTTCGGAGTTCGGGGAACTTTGCCAGATCCAGACCCTGTGGCAACACAGGAATGGATAGACTCCATCCTTGCGATTTCCAATCAGTTGGGTGATGACGAGGCACGTCGAATTCTCCTTGCAACCGTTGATGCAGCACGTCACTCGGGTGTGGACATTGATGTCGTAAATACTCCTTATCTCAACTCAATACATCCTGATTCGCAAGGAGTTTATCCCGGCGATATCGAGATTGAACAGCGACTTCACGGCATTATCCGTTGGAACGCAATGATGATCGTCACTCGAGGTAACAAATTCTTTGATGGAATTGGGGGCCATATTTCGACCTATGCTTCCGCATCCCATGCCTGGGAAATAGGCTTCAATCATTTTTTCCGAGGTAAAGATGGTGACGGGCAAGGCGACCACTTGTATTGGCAAGGGCACGCATCTCCGGGAATTTATGCACGTGCTTGGTTTGAAGGACGACTTACTCTTGAACAAATGGAGGCGTTTCGTCAAGAAACCGACGGCAAAGGGCTTTCCTCATACCCTCATCCACGTTTGATGCCAGACTTTTGGGAATTCCCAACCGTGAGTATGGGTCTAGGGGCAATGACTGCAATCCATCAGGCGCGTTTTAATCGATATCTCGAAGACAGAGGCCTCGTTTCGACTTCAAATTCTCGTGTTTGGTACACGATGGGTGACGGCGAATCAGATGAACCAGAATCGCTCTCGCAACTTTCCCTTGCTGGCAGAGAAGGTTTGGATAACATCGTCATGACCATGAATTGTAATCTGCAAAGATTAGACGGTCCAGTCCGAGGTAATTCCAAAATTGTTCAAGAATTAGAAGGGCGTTTCCGAGGAGCAGGGTGGAATGTCATCAAAGTACTGTGGGGTAGCGGCTGGGACGACCTCTTTGAGAGAGATGCTGCCGGCTTACTTGCTGCCCGTTTGGACCAATTGGTTGATGGCGACGAGCAAAGAATCCTAACTGCAGATGGGGCTACAATCCGTAAAGATTTGTTTAATTCTGAATCATTGAAGGCGCTTGTATCTCATTTGAGTGACGAGCAATTGGTTGCTTTGTGTGCAGATGTGGGTGGTCATGATTTTGTCAAACTCCATGCTGCATACGCTCAAGCAACTGCTCACAAGGGGCAACCGACGGTTGTTTTGATTCGCACCATCAAAGGGTTCGGCCTAGGGCCTGCCTTTGCTGGTAGAAACACAACACATCAGAAAAAGAAGGCTGACATTGAAACGATGCAATTTATGCGAGATGACTTGAATCTAAGTTTCACCGATAAAGAATTGGAAGAATACCCATATGTAATGCCCGAAGATGTTCCTGAATTGGTAGCCTACGCCAAACAACGCCGTGCTGCAATGGATGGTTTTATGCCAAAACGCTCGGTTCCAAAGTTCGACCTTGTCTTGCCAAGCGAAGCAACATACGCTGAATTCGACCAAGGAACGAAAGGCAACATGCAAGTCTCTACTACCATGGCTTTTGTACGTATCTTGCGCTCAATGATGAAGGATAAAGAGTTCGGAAAACGAATAGTCCCAATCATACCCGATGAAGCACGAACCTTCGGAATGGACCCTCTGTTTGCTGAATTCGGAATCTATCATCCTGAAGGCCAATTGTACAAGCCTGTTGACCATAAGGTTTTGATGAAGTACAAGGAATCTGCTCAAGGGCAACTTCTCGAGGAGGGAATCAATGAAGCCGGTGCAACCTCGACATTTATCGCTGCAGCAACTTCCTTCTCAACGCATCATTACCCGACAATTCCTTTCTATACTTTCTATTCCATGTTCGGATTCCAGCGGGTTGCAGATTTGATATGGTCAGCTGCTGACCAGCGCGCTCGTGGTTTCCTCATGGGCGCAACTTCAGGACGAACAACACTCAACGGTGAAGGCCTTCAACACCAAGACGGACATTCTCTTTTGATGGCACACACAAATCCCGCAGTTCGAGCTTGGGACCCAGCATTTGCATACGAATTAGCCACCATCATTCGCCACGGCATCGATGAGATGTACGCCCAGGACAAGGATGTATTGCATTATATTGCCCTTTACAATGAGAATTATCCGATGCCGGCAAAACCACAAGGTGTTGATGAAGGAATTATTCGAGGCATGTACCTTCTTCGAGGTGCTCCGAAAGGCGACGGCCCTGTTGTCCGTTTGATTGGTTCTGGACCAATAATGGTGCAAGTGCTCGATGCCGTTGAAAAATTAGAAGCCTACGGTATTCGTTCCGAAATTTACTCGGCGACTTCATACGGCGAACTGCGCCGAGAGGGTTTAGCATGCGATCGATGGAACCGTTTACACCCTAGTCAGACCGCGAAGCAGCCTTGGGTTGAGCAAATGCTCGGCAATGCTGATGTTCCAGTCATTGCAGTTAGCGATAACATGGCAGCAGTCCCCGACATGATTCGCCAATGGGTCAGTGGCCACTTCACTGTTCTTGGTACTGATGGGTTTGGACGTTCAGATACTCGTGAAGCACTTCGACGTTACTTTGAGATTGATGGCAAAGCAGTTGCGCTTGCAGCACTTTCGTCTCTTGTTCGTAATGGCTCAATCGATTCCAACGTCTATGAACAAGCCATGCAAGAGTACGGAATCTCGACTGAGCGTCAAGACATTACCGAACTTTGAGACAGCGTGTGAACTCAGTCGCAGCAACTTGGCTCATCATCAGTTTGTGCACAGAAGCAAGTTACGCTTGGTACCATGTCTGCTCGAGAAGACCTTTCTTCAAATAACGCAGTGACTTGAGCAAGTTCTTCAGGTGCATCACCACGAGCTTCGAGGCAAAGTTTGAGCCCTAAGAGGCCCCACATGTTATCCTTCCAAAGTTTGATGTCTTCGCGGTAAACAGCCTCTGCTTCTTCAACTTCGCCTTGCTCGAAGAGCAAAGCACCGAGGATGTGGCGAACGGGTTGCATTTGGCCCCAAGGCTCGTTGTAGGCGAGATTGAGTGAAAGGTCAACGCCACGTCGGATGTGGTCAAAGGCTTCAGTGAAGTCATATGAATCGCCGTTTTCTTTGGCCAAATATTGTCTTCGGTATTCAATTTCACCGTCGAGAACTGCTGAATTGACCAACAAGATGCAAGGACCTTCACTTGGGTCTTGGTACATCAGGTTGTTGTGAAGCACGCGGCCGGCAAGTGCTGGATTTTTGAGCGCTTCATTGAACAATACCTGCTCAGCTTCAGCCTCAGGTACCATTCCTTTGGAAGCATAGGCAACACCTCGAGCGTAGTGTTGTGTTGCAATTGTTGCAGGGAACACTTCTTTGTCGCTGTACATTGGTTCAGCCAATATTTCGTCCCACTTTCCAAAACGAATCATAACGTGCCACGGCATGGTGACATATGATTCTAGGAAAATTGCGCCCATCGGGATGATGCCGGCGAGCATAAACTGGACACCGGAGTTCATGTCTCCAGCAGGCAGAGTGTCGACTGCTTTACGAGCATACTTGAGAGCAGTTTTGTATTGGCCTTCGAACATGGCACACCAAACGACAAAGTGGTGGTTGTGCATTCGATAGAATTTGTAAAACTGTGACTCGTTTCCAGTCATTTCGACGTATCGATCGTCTGCTTCAACTGCTGCAATGTTGCATTCGACAGCTTCTTTCCACTGGCCGACCCATGCGTCGATGTGTGATGGCATGTGGACAAGATGGCCTAGACCCGGCATGAGGTTGCGTAGAACATCGGCTGCAGGTAGTGCCTTTTCTGGGAACGGTGATAGTTCCAATGCGTGGCAGTAAAGGTGGCACAATGCGGGGTGTACCTTTGCCTCATCGCTATTTTCGAAAGCGTCTTCCATGACCTTCACAAGCAAAAGAGTGTTCTCATCAGCAGGTGTGATTTCACCGGTTGCGGTGTTCTTGTCCCAAAGTTGCCATGCTTTTAGATTCATGAGCGCCTCAACATAGATTGCAGTAACATCGAGGTTGCCACTATACTTTTGGTAAAGAGGCGCCATTGCATCGGCGAATGCTACATTCAGTTCCGGGCTGTTCCCCATGTTGAGAACAGTTGGGTCTGCAGCATCGCGTGCTTCAGCAGAATGGCGTTGAGCAAGTGCATCAATGAGGTCTTGTTCAAGTTCTGAGCATCCCTCTTTGAGAGAAACTGCAGTTTGAATTGAGTCGTGACCTGATCCAAGACCTGGGCTCCAGTTGTAGTTGGATGAAACACAGTAAGCAATTCCCCACCAGGCCATTGCGCATGTTGGGTCAAGTTCAGTCACATTGGAAAAGCATGCGATTGCTTGCTCATGATTGTAGTTGAGCATGTGCCCGTATCCTTGGACATACATTTTTCGTGCTTCTTCGTTCGCACAAGTTATATTTGCGGCAAAAGTGTAATTTTCTGGAACTCCAAAGTCGTAATCAGTAGGGGCAAGTGACATGTATCGTCCGAAAATTGAATCTAATATAAGGAACATGGAAAGCACTAATAAACCCCCCCAAAATAATCTCACCATGTTACTTCAACAGTTTGTTTAACTTGTTTTTTATGCACCTAAATATGCGGATGGAATCCAATTCAAGAGTTGTTTTTTTGACTGGAGCAGGAATCAGTGCCGAATCGGGCATAAAGACGTTCAGAGCTTCCGATGGTTTGTGGGAGGAACATCGAATTGAGGATGTTGCAACACCGCATGCGTGGCAAAAAAACCCACAAATGGTATGGGGTTTTTACCAAAAGAGAAGGATTCAATTGCTTGATGTGACTCCTAACCCAGCTCATTTAGCTCTTTATCAACTGGAACAATACCTTGGAGATAATTTTCTTCTTATTACTCAAAATGTAGACGATTTACATGAACGAGCGGGAAATAAAAACATCATTCACATGCACGGTGAACTGCGCCATTTACGTTGTGAACAGTGTGATGAGGTTTTTGAGATGATGGAACCGTCATCACTTACGGAGAGTTTTGTGCAATGCCCCGTTTGCGAACATTCTCGGCTTCGCCCACATATTGTTTGGTTTCATGAAATGCCATTGAAGATGCCAGAGATTTATCAAGCGGTGGAACAATGTGACTTTTTCATTACGGTTGGTACAAGTGGTCATGTGACTCCAGCTGCTGACCTAATTCACCTGGCTAAGACATGCGGTGCTCAATGTATCGGCATCAATCTAGATCACCCGCTTAATTACGACATACATGATTTTTTCCACCAAGGAAAGGCTGGTGAAATCTTACCTCGACTTGTAGAAGAGTGGACTTCAAAAGAGCCAAATTCATCTTAACTGATTTTATATTATGCTTGTTAAATTGCGAGCGGGGGCTTCCATGCTCCATTTTTTCGAGCATGGTCTAAAATATGCCAATACACAGTGGTAATTTCTGCAGATTTTGACAGCAAAGTTGACTCGAAATCGGCTGTAAGAAGCGGAGGTGGTGTTTTTCTCCAACCGCGATGTGCGATAAGCGAGAGCGGAAAAAGCGTTAATGCCGGACCGTTAATTGGCAAAGTAAGGTACGTCTTCCACGGCCGAGAGATAATATTGAACCGTTCAAGTTCTCCTTCAATATCCTTCCAAGTGTTGCCCTTTCCAGCCTTTCGTTGGACCACCCATGAAGGGTTAATTGAAGAATCCAAGACATAACTGTTCTTCGATAGTGTTTCGACCATCCAAGGTGCGATGTATCCTCCTGGTGCCCGAAACCAACGTCTGAAATTGTCGCCTGCATGCTCTTCCAAAAGTGCTGTTGCCGTAATCAATGCATGAGAAAAGGCGATTTTATCTTCCGGCCAAGCCGACCATGATTTGTGTGATAAACCGTGGCATCCAACAGTTATTCTATTGTTGTAATTTTCAATTATTCCCCTTAGCCACAGATTAAAATCTTCACTTTCAAATAAATCTGCAATGATGAACAGTGTGACAGGGTGGTCATGTGTTGACATCCATTGCTCGAATGATTTCAACCCGTGTTGAAATCGGCCAGAGAGGTTTTCTCTCAACCTCATATCGTTTATCTCTTCGAAGGTATATTTACTTCGCGTTGGGTGTCCTGAAAAACTAGGAACGTGGCGCTCGTCGTCAAAATCCACGGTTAGCCAAGTGGCATTCAATCACCGTCACCTCGAGGTAGATCGAGGATGTGCAATCGATGAGGGACGGTGCGTTTGCCAATTTCTATTCCTATGAATTGCTCGATAACTTCTCCACCCCAGTTTTGACAAATTCGACGAGCAGTTGCTAGACCGGCTTCGTTATGGGGGTGAACAGTGATTTCGATACGATTGAATTCATCATTTTCCTTTGCTTTTTCTTCAAGCCATTCAAGAATTTTACTTGTCGCATCCAAAGCAATTCCTTGACGCTGAAATGTAGGCCGAACCCAATATCCAAGATTGTACGAAGATTGCAACAGTTGTAATTCATCACCGAGTCCGATAAGCCCGACAAAGGCACCATCTTCTTCATTACGAATCCACCAAAAGTGTAACTTGTCTACTTCTGCTTGGTTCTCAACATCAAACAGCATGTCGCTTAATTGACCTTGGACATTAAAATTAGCATCAAGCCATGGCAAGGCTGTTTGGGCAGCAATAGGATCTTCATTGTAAGCCTCTAAAAGTTGAGGAAGAATTGACTTACTAACGGGAATTAGCCGCAGAGAGTTGCTCAACTCAAGTTCAGGAGTCATAGTAAGTCCTCTACGATAGTTGAGCGACAGCAGCCACCACATGTTCATTGTTCGGGTGAACATGTTTTGCCATTGACAGGGTCCATTGCAAGTGTTCTTCTCGTCCAAGTTGTCGCATGGATGCACCAATGTGAAGCAACATGTCGAGGTTGTGTTCGAGATGTGGTCCGAGAACATCGAGGGTTTGAGCGGCTACGGGGAGTTTACCCGATTTGATGGCTTCCAAAATTGCTACCACTTCTCGATAGACTTGACGAGGGTCCCATGGCTCTTGAGCTGGCCACGGCCAGATTCGAGGGTTTTGCTGAGGTTGAGGTGCTGGTGTGGTTGCGACATTACCGGGCAGTTCCGGTGTACTTGTCTTGGATTCTGAGGTGTCAGGGACTTTAGGCATTGCTTCGGGAAGGTCGGGAATTTGAGGAGTTTCAACATGAGCAGGTGTGATAGCATCCATGGCGTCAGGCAATTCCGGTGTTATGACGGGGATAGGTTCAGGGGTAGTGGCAATTGCCTGTGTAATCGGTAAAGCCACATCATCAACAGGCGATTCGTCGGGTAGGTTTGGCAGATCTGGGGTAGTTGGCGGTGTACCATGTGCAGGTCCAACACTGCCCATCAAATCGTCATCACTCTCGGTTTTGACAGATGGTGAATACAATTTACCTAAACCTGTATGAACGGGGTCCACATTTTCACCGAGGGGGTCATCATCGCCCATATCAAACACCACAGTATTCTTTGGTGCATCTGAAACATCCAATTCCACTTCCTCCGGCTTTTCAAATTCAACGGTTTGAGAAAGCGTTGGGCTGCTGCCACTGATAAATTGAAATGAATCTTCTTCATCATCCTTGGACACTTCATACTGATCAACTTCAACAGCCACATCATCTAGAGAGAGCACTGCTTCAACCGCGAAATCCTCATCTTCAACAACGTCCACCTCCATGAGGGTGTTCATTAATTCCATTCCGGATGTAGTGGGTGTAGCCATCGGCTGGTTACGCGGTGCCAAATTTAGTGAGTAGTAGCATTGTGCGCAAGTTTCGGCATTATCTTCGTTGATAAATTCGCAATATGGGCAAACATTACCCTCCACGGATTTCTCAGATTTCCGCCGTCGAAACAGACTGCTCACCAAACCCTCGTCAAACATTTTTGGTTTAAGTAATGGGGTTACTCGTCTAGCACAGGCATCATTGTTGAAGGCATACGATGATGATGTATGGGGGCGTGCCCTCAACATGGAGGAGCGAGGTAAAGTTCGTCGAATGAACAATTCAGTTTCTCATAAAAAAGTGGACAAGGAACTGCTGGAAGAGATGCCTTTGAGGTGGCGAAGAGGGCAAGACCACTTCACCCGTTTTACCAAGTTAATTCGCCGCGAATTGGATGACGAAACGGCGATGGTTGAAGAACGCTGGAAGAAGTGGAGTAAACAACGACTGGTCGCAGCTGGCCTTGCTATGTTTGACCTTACAGGGCGAACACAAGGCCGTTTTTTTGGTGACCCTATTCTTGTTTTTGAAAACAAATCACGTTCGCGCTTACCGGTACATCGTTTCGGTCATGGTGACATTGTTCTTCTTTCAAGAGCACGCCCTTGGGGGGAGAAAGTGACCGAAGGAATTGTTTTGGACCGGGGGCCCACTCGAATTCGTATAGTTGTGAATGACAAACCCAGCGATTTGAAAAAAGGGACATGGCGACTCGATCGCGGTGCTAATAGGGTGGCACACGACAGAATGCATGAGGCTTTGAGCACTTTCCACTCCTCGGAGGGTGACAGCGGTACAGTGTTGCGGGATGTCCTTCTAGGAACATTGCACGATATTTCAGCATCTGCTCAACGACCTCCAGAGGTGCGTGGTCAAAAACGCCACGGTCCACTGGGCATCGATAAGATGCAACTCAATCCGTCACAGAAATCTGCGGTTGAATCATCTCTCAATCAACGCTTGACTTTAATCCAGGGGCCGCCCGGAACTGGAAAAACTCACACAGCGATTCATCTCTTGACAGCGTTCGTACGCATGGGCCGAGGGCCAATTCTTGCAACAGCAGAATCGAATGTGGCAGTTGATAATTTACTCGAAGGTCTTCTTGAAATGGGAGTTAATGCCGTACGAATTGGTCGACCAGTCAAAGTGAGAGAACATCTTCGAGAAGCAACTTTGGATGCCCAGTTAGAACACCACCCTATGCAGGAGGAACTGCGTTTTATTCGCGAACAGAACGACGACTTGCGTCGTTCATTATCCTCTTTGAAAGGGAAAGAGAAGGGTATGGCTCATCGTGATGTGAATCGAAATTTCAAAGAAATTCGCCAAATTGAATCAAATATGATATCCGCAGTTCTGGACGGAGCCGAAGTAATATGCGCAACAACGATTGGTGTAGGTCATACTCTGCTGGGTGAAAGAAAGTTTCCCGTTGTTCTCATGGACGAAGCAACGCAAGCAAGTGAGCCGAGTGCTCTTGTTCCAATCACACGTGGATGCCGTCAATTGGTTTTGGTTGGCGACCATAAGCAACTTCCGCCAACAGTTATCAGCAAGGTGGCCGAAGATGGCGGCTTGGGACGCTCTCTGTTTGAAAGGCTCATTGAATGTGGCTTAGAAGCCCATATGCTGACGACCCAATATCGCATGCACCCAACGATTCGAGAATATCCAAGCGCCCGTTTTTATGATGACCGTCTCGAAGATGGTTGTGATTCCAGTGAACGCCCTCCTGCCGCAGGCTTCTTATGGCCGGATTGGGACAATCCAGTGGCCTTTGTACCGGTAGAAGGTTCAGAAATTGTCGATGAGGAAAGCGCAAGTAAATCGAATCTTGATGAAGCTGCAATGGTCCTTTCCATAGTCGGTAATCTACTTTCGACTGGAGATTTATCTGCCCATGAGGTTGGTGTGATCACACCCTATAACGGGCAGGTTCGACTATTGACCGACCTTTTTGAACAGGCAGGAGGATTTGGCGAGGGATCAAAATTTGAAGGTCTAGAGATAAAAAGCGTTGATGGGTACCAAGGCCGAGAAAAAGAAATTATCATCTTTTCAGCAGTAAGAGCGAATGATAGCGGTGAAATTGGATTCCTTAAAGATCGCAGAAGACTCAATGTTGCACTTACTCGTGCGAAACGAGGTCTCATCGTTCTTGGGCACAACAAAACACTTCGTCAAGACGGGACATGGAGGGCATGGTTGGATTGGGCTGAGGAGCGAAATCTGTTTGCTTGGCATATCACTCACGGCTAAAGCGATTAGCCAACACTTGACAAAGGACTGTTGCTAGCACACACCATGGCAGACAGCCCAGTGAGTGTGCATCAAGGAACAGGGACTCTTGCACAAGCAGTCCTTTCATCAGCCCCCGAAGGCATGCTCATTGCTCCGGCTTGGAAACGAGCTGCGGCTTACATGCTGGATGTAATCTTGTTAACCTTGGTCCTTCATCTGTTGACTGGGCAAAATATGATGTATTATTTAATGAATTATTCGCTAATTACCGAAGGTGGAAAATACACCGCAGGTGTTGCTATCAACTGGTTGCTGTTTTTCGGTTCACATTATCTTTATTTCAAATACACTGGGAGAACATTTGGGCGCTCCTTTGCACAGCGAGGGTTTAGAATTGCTGTGGTGCATGATAACGGGACGCTTCTAGAACAACATCATTGGGGGCCTCGAGCATTTGGTAAACTCATCTATTTGATTCCCGTGATAGGTATACTGTGGTTTGGAATGAGGGATTTCCTTCGAGGCCGTTCTAAGGAAGCTGAATACCGAACTTCATTGGATATCAAGAATCACACCGTAGCCGCAGTTGATTGGTCCCTTCCTTCTGAGACACGACTGCGTTTGCGTTAACCTAAATGCTGCAGCACTGTGTTGAAGTAGGACTTAGTAGAGTGACCTCTACGGTGGGCACATGAGCGACGACCATACCGTTCGAACATCATCACTCGAGGCGCGTTTATCATCGGTTCAAATGGACATTGATGATGATGACGAAGATGTACTTTTTGTCACTGTCGACATGACTAATGAGGCATCAATTCCCCTTGGAGGGTTAGATATTTCAGTCCTTACCAGTGATGGTAAAAAAGTCTCTTCACAATCTGGGATTTCATCCTTAGGTCCTGGGCTAACCCGTAATTTTACTTTCGAATTTCCTTTGGAAACGGGCACTTGGACATTCGAGGTTTCCGGCAGTGGCCAAAAACTCTCCTTAGGGCCGTTCGATGCGGATTTTACTTTTGAGGCAGACCAAGGAAGGTCCCTCGGCAATTCCATAGGATCGAGTCTGTTCAGCGGTGCATTTGACGAAAACCTAGGTATGTTTGGACAGGTCAATGAACGAGAAATGATTGACCCCTCGAAGATGGTCATGACCACGTATGTAGGAGAAAATGCAGAGGGGGGCTCGACCAAAATATCCCTCGGGACCTCCTCTTCAGATGATGATAGCGAATCTACGGATGAGGATGGGCCGCGAGTTCCTCCTTGGGAGCGAAAAAGTTCCGAATCACCCCCGCCGCTTCAACCTGCGACGGGTGATTTGCTTTTGCAGGCTGCCCAAGTTCATGCCAGCGAACCACAGCCTCCAGTTGTTGAAACAGAACCACATTTGGAGCAAACTGTAGATATGAGTAACTCGTTAACGCCCCAGGTTGCTGAAGCGCCTTCAAAGCCGGCAGTTTCGCCCTCACCACCGCCTCTTCCATCTACTCCCCCACCCAGTCCGTCGGTAGATTCCCCTACTAGCTCACCGTCAGATCCACCATCTAGTCCACCGAGTAGTCCGCCCTCTGGCCCTCCGTCAGGCCCACCGTCCGGTCCACCAAGCGGTCCGCCCTCTGGCCCTCCGTCAGGCCCCCCTTCCGGTCCACCAAGCGGTCCGCCCTCTGGCCCCCCGTCAGGCCCCCCTTCCGGTCCACCAAGCGGTCCGCCCTCTGGCCCTCCTTCAGGCCCACCATCCGGTCCACCAAGCGGTCCGCCCTCCGGCCCTCCTTCAGGCCCACCATCCGGTCCACCCTCCGGTCCACCTACCGAATT
>Ga0228608_1000133_pt1 | contig 24405 bp, 19 predicted proteins | sample 9DmetaG_FD_190069 | JGI IMG/M metagenome (GOLD analysis project Ga0228608, IMG submission 190069) | Seawater microbial communities from Monterey Bay, California, United States - 9D | ecosystem: Environmental > Aquatic > Marine > Coastal | place: USA: California | collected 2016-11-15
AAGGCAATGCTGGGTAGCCACGCCCTGAAGGATAAGAGCTGAAAGCATCTAAGCTCGAAGCCACCCCAAAGACGAGACACCTCAGAACACTCGTAAAAGACGAGATTAATAGAATGCGGATGTAAGCACGAAGCTTCGGCGACGTGTTCAGTCCAGCATCACTAACGTTCGAGCATCTTTTTCCGTATGCGTATCCGCACCATGAGTGCTCTTCGTCTAATAATTCATGCCAATTCATATTTCATTGCGACGTTTTATCGTCGCACCTAGATCCGATTCGAAGGAAGATGGGTGCACGGTCACAGCGGTAGTGTTTACCTGGTCCCGTTCCGAACCCAGAAGTCAAGCCTACCTGCGTCTCTCCCATTACTGTGGTACGAGAGTCCACGGGAAAGGAAGTCACTGTGCCCCTCTTCTTTCACCTCGAATCTATCCTCAATTCTCACTTCGGTGAGCGCTAGGCCGGTTCTCCTTTGGAGTTCCGGCCTTTTTTGCGTTCAATAGAACCATAACTACAACTCATTACGGAGAAACAAGGAGGACAAACTCGTGCCAATTGATACAGCTGACATATTCGGTAGCGACCAAGTTGGGATACACTTGGCGACCGTTGGAAATGTCTTATTCCATCCTCTCGAACTTCCACAACTTGTCCTTGAAACTCTCGAAAAAACTCTACAATTAGAGATGCACCCAATATCTATTGGTGGCTCCAACCTAATTGGTGCACTGGTTGCGGGTAATTCCAAAGGAATGGCCGTTGCCGACATTGCTACAGAGACTGATATCGATATGCTCACAGCATTTGGTGATGTTGTTGTTATGGAGGGTGGTGTGAATACTGCTGGGAATTTATTACTCGTTAACGAACAAGGCGCTATTGCATCTCCAAGCATCCCCACTGATGGTTTGGAGATAATGGCTGATGTTATGGGTGTTGAAGTTGCTGCAACAACGATTGCTGGGCAGGATGTTGTCGGTAGCCTAGGGGTCACTAACGATCAAGGCGTTCTGCTTCATCCTGATGTGACTCCTGAAGAAGTTGTACTTATCGAAAGCGTTCTCGGCGTTTCTCCAATGGTTGGAACGGTTGCCTTTGGTTCCCCCTATGTGGGAGCCGGAGTATGTGCTAACAACTTCGGTGCAGTTGCAGGGACTGAGACGACAGGTCCCGAATTGAACAGGCTCGAGGATGCGCTTGGTCTTATTTGAGCCTTCGATTATGACTGAAATGTTCAAAGACCTTTTTCGTTGGTAGAGTACCATGGCAGAGATGCTCTATCAAGGCAAAGTGAAGCAAGTTTGGTCAACAGATGACCCAGATATTCTCGAATTTAGGTTTACAAATCAAATTTCAGTATTTGACCAAATAATCCCATCTTTGATTCCTCGTAAGGGTGAATCACTTAATCGGACCACTGCGCATTGGTTTAAGTTAATAGAAGAAGAAGGCATTTGCGGTACCCATCTTGTCGAAGTTAATTCTGCTGAACGTTGTTTGGTTCGCAAGGTCGAAGTTATCAAGGAGCCGGGAATGATTCCTCGCGACATGGAATGGGTCTTTGTACCTCTAGAAATCATATGTCGTCATTACTTGTCTGGGTCGGCTTGGAGACGTTTTCAACGTGGCGAACTTACTGCTGAGCAACTTGGTGTTGCTGAAGATTGTGAATATGGGGCGAAACTTTCCAAACCTTTCCTTGAAGTTACGACCAAATTCGAGGCTTACGATCGAAACATTACGAATGAAGAGGCTCTTGAAATATCCAATATCACTCCAGATGAACTTGAATCCATTTTTGACGCTGTCCTCAAAGTCGATGCGCTTATCGAACGTGAAGCGGCTAAGAACGGGCTCATTCATGTGGATGGCAAGAAAGAATTTGCACTCGGACCTGGCCGGAAAGTGGTTCTTGTTGATACATTTGGAACTCTTGACGAAGACCGATGGTGGGATGCTGAAGCATATGCAAACGGTGAGTGTATTGAACTGTCGAAGGAGTCGGTTCGCACACACTACATTGAGACCGGTCATCAATCGACACTCAAAGCAGCACGTGATTCAGGGGCAGAAGACCCACCGATTCCAGCCCTTCCTCAGAATGTAATTGACCAGACAGCAGCTTTGTATGCTTCAATGTTTGAGCGTTTGACATCCCAAAAATTCTAGGCATGCAATCGCAAGAGAATTCCTACATCTCTACGCTCAGCAGCACGCAAAACAGCTATGAGATTTCGACTGACGTCCCTCATTCCACCATCGATTGCTTCGTCAGCAGTTACACTCCATGAACGCCCAGATAATGCAAGTCGAAGTTGGCGAACTTCCGAATTTGAGAGGAATCCTCGTATGTTAAGCCCTCCTTGACCATTGTGATACCGAGTATGCTCCATGTTCGATGGTCCACATCTTTGAGTGAGAATTTCTAGAAGCGACACGATCGTTTCGTAACTTTCACTGTCACTTGTTCCTCTTCGGTTGTTGGGTCGAATAAATTCATGCATATAGTTGAGTGGAGAGCCATCGCCCCAGGGGAAACGTCCAATCTTTTCTCTCAATTGTCCATCACCAATCGGTATTGGTTTTCCGTCTTTTGACAGTTCCACAGACGAGATAAAGAGTAACGTTGAATCATCCCACTGTATTGAACTTCGGAATTCAGGAGTGCCCATGCCTTGTTCAACAAGTCGTTCTCTCAATTCCTCATCATCATTAATGAGTTGACTCCATGCTGATTCATCCCCATTTGAGGCAGATTCAAGAGCGAGAACTACATTCTCTGCTCTGGTGCCGTTACATGCATCTAAAGTGATGAACGGTGTTGTGCTCCCATTGTGCTTTTCTAGATCCATGATGTCGCCCCCGTTACAACGGTCATAAGACCTTGCATATCCTCACTTCTCGCCAAATAGCCGCTTCATGCGCTCTTCTCGAGTTTCATTCTTTTTGTCGCCACTTTCTATTTCCGAGCGTAAAGACGCCAGACGTCCTGATGCACTTGTGTCCATTTCCTCATCGATATCGATAATTTCCTCAACATGTTCTGTTGTTTCTTCAGTAGGTTCAACGACTTCCACCAATGAATTGAAAGTAGGTTCGCTGATTGGTTCAAAGGAAAAATCATCATCATCGATTACTGAGTCCTCATCTTCTCGAGTAGAGGTTTCGTTCATCGGGTTTGTATGGACCTTTGTTTTTGGAATTTCTTTTGTGGGTAGTGGTTTTTGTAAACCAGTTGGTGTGAACAGTCCAGCGAAGTACGAGATGACTAAGAGTAAAGATGCAACCCCGAATATGATGACAAGGTCGCTTTGTTCAACCGCGGGATTTGTTTCTGCTGAAAACTTGGCAACCATTACGTCATCATCTGGATTGTCATCCAAGTCATAGGGAGAATCACATTTGAGTGTTGCTTCAAGTCGACTTCCATCCTTTACTCCTTTGATATCACTCATGAATACGACAGGTGCGTAGTCTGAGCTAACTATGTCAACAACCCGAACCGTCGACCATGCTGAATTGGATGCTGAATCAATATCGACAATACTTATTCTGCATGTGACATCAGAAAGCCTTTCGTATTCCTCCCTTTGAATACTTATCGTCAAATCACCTTCATTCGAGGTGAATGAGTATATTGCGATATTCCATCCACTGCTTCTTGCAACAGCGCTTAGATTAACTGATTCAAGTGTACGTCCGTAAGAATCGATGACCAACAGTTCAACAAGAACTTCACCGGCTTTTGGATTCCAGTTTGATACATTGACCTCATAGGTTCCATTCTCGTTCATTCCGAGTTCAATAGAATTGGTGACTAGTGCAATCTCCTCACCATTTGAACTGAGTAAGAACATATTGGCGAGCAATGTATCTGAACCTGAAACGATGCTGCAAGTACCCACTCGGCCACTCAACGATTGAACACCAATTTCGCTGAATGCGGAGGATTCAAGGCTACAATCAACATCAGAACTAGGCAGTTCGTATCCTGCTAGGTAGATTGAGTAGGATTCATTTGGATTGTCAGTAGCAGTTAGGATGACCTCCTGATTTGAGTTTGCCATTTGTATTGAAATACTGTTCTCAAATACAGTAAATTGCACACTACTTTGCAGTTGAGTTGAAGAGATCTCTGAATTCATCAAAATTTGAACTACTTTGCCAGCAGACGCTTGATGAACTGGGCTAGTTGCGAAGGCAAACTCACTTATTTCGACCTCGATATTGAGAATCTGAAGTCCGAGTGTTGGGTGAGTAATTTCCAAGGTAGCCAAGAATCGTTCACCATTCCAACTTTCATCAGGAATAATTTTCAACGGAATTCCAATAATTTGGTTTGGGGCGACCACCATTTGGCTTGGGCCGATAGTTGTCCATCCGCTCGGCAAATCGGCAACTCCAAGTTGTAGAACCGCTACATCATTTCCGTTGTTCTCTACCCAAGCTGTCGGCATTCCCCCATCCTTGTTAACTCTCCACACCCCTTTGTGTGCCAAAGTAATATCGGGTGCATCACCAACTCGAATGGGGACATCTTGGACGCTGGATCCTGACCCGTCTGCGTCACTGATTCGAATGCGTAAAATTGCAATTTCGCCAGCAAGGGCATTTTCAGGTGGATTAACAAATATTGTTACGGTTGTTGATTCGTTTGGATTAACAACAGTTCCATTATCTGGATATGTGATGTTCCATCCAGCACCGGCCTTATTGAAGTATGGAGCACGGGGTGCATTACCTAATTGCTCGACAGTGAGTGTCAGATTTTGACCTGATGGGTCAATTGTGAGTGATGTATTAGCAAGGTTAAACCTCCACCCAGATACATGTTGAACCTCATAGGTGATGTTGTAATTTTTAACCCATATGTCTTCAGAATAGACTGCAAATTGCATGAATGCCTGAGATTCTGCCCATGCTAAATCAGGCACTGTAAAGTTGAGGATATACTCTGCAGTCCTGTTTACCTCCAACATCTCACCAACAAGAATTGGAGCGTTCCAAGAAGAAGCATCGGCTCCAGTGTATTCGTAGGTGAAAGTTGGTACTATTTTGAGGGTATCATTAGCGTTTCCAATGTTCTTTGCGGTGAAGTTTATCGCTACTTTTTCACCAGGAATTACGCTTGAATTGTTTCCTGAACTTATATTGATGTCCCAACGATGATCAGGTTCTGCCTCAACATACAATGATACCCCATCGACCACGCTTTGGTCTCCTAGAGATGTCCAGAAAAACTCCAACTCAAATGGAGTCTGGGCAGGGACATCTTCGCCAAGTGTGACTTCAACAGTTGAAATTGTGTACGCTAATGGACCTAAGGTCCTTTGCTGAAGGGAAATGAAATTGAAATCAACATTGGGAGTGGATGTTTCTCCTTCGATGGGGTGCGCAGTCGCAGTTAGGATGAATTCATCTTCACCGTTTCCTGGATTTTCAAGACGCAGTCGAATGTTTTCTGGTTCACTGACGTTCATCGAGATTGGCGATGAAGGGCTATCTGGTAATGGCTCCAGTAGAGTTGCCAGTGAACGATAAATCTGTAACACCTGCAAGGAAAAGGTGAGGTTCGAATGGTTTTCATATTCATCTTCAATATTAAACACATGGCGGAAAGGTACGGTGTCAGGAGGTAAATACAAGGACAGTGTACCGCTTGAAAATCCTTCACTTGGGCCGCTTAGTTCTAGAGTTGAGCCGTTAATGACCAGATTTCCTCCAGCACTCCAATCCCAACCCTGTTGAATCATTTGGGCATCAATCATGCTCCATTGCAGTGAACCACTTGACGGCATGTTGGACTCAATTTGCCAACTGAGTGTTGCATTTGGAAGGTTACGAGTATTAAGTGCTTCTACAGTGGTAGCCACTGCAGTAAAAGTCACCTCTAAATCTTGACAGAGTGTTTCACTTCCACTACCGATACACAATGTCAGCGTAGTTGCGGTTGAATCACCGAGGTTTTTCGATGCGGGGACATCGAGATGTGCGTAAAGTTCGACGTCTTCTTGCGGATTGAGTGTGAGTGCAAAGATTTCATCACCATTGGGTGTATGTAGGGACGGAGAACCCCCCCACGAGGTGGCTGTCCAATCTATCGATGCGGTCGATTCTAGGGCATTGCCTAAATTTTCTACGACCATCCATGCTTTTGCAACACCTTGCAATCGCCCGTAACCGTCACTGGTGCTCAATCCTGTTGGACCAGTGACAGAAAGTCCGCGTGTTCGGAGTACCTCCAAAGGCATTCGACTAGTTGTGCTTACCGTACCATCGCCATCATATGTAATCGTCAAATCAACAAAGCTGTTTGCATCACCAAGTGCATCATTAGGAACGCTCACATCAAAGGATATCGATGTTGGAGAGTTTGGCGTGAGCGTCAGTTGCAGCGAATTTATGTCTTGTGGAGTAAATGTCCACCCCTCCGGAAGGTCACTCTGGTCCCAAGTAAGTGTCCAATCTGCGATACGTGAACCTGTCGCCAATAATGAAACTTCAATTGTTTCTGTAGCTCCAGGTGCTATACGGGAAATCTCAGAAGGAATCTCGATTTGGGCCACATAGGGCTCAACAATAATCAATTCCGAAGAAAAGATGTTATTATCTTCTCGAGATTCAGTAAGGTTACTGTTCACATCCAAAATCATTGTTACATTGTGAATACCAAGTTCTGCGTCGATGACGGAACTGAAAGTTAGCGGGCCGCCTTCTCCTGAGGGAGATACCGGTTCCACATCATTAAATCGTTCACGTGCAATTTCGTTACCGTTGAGAAGGAGGACAGCATCAAGAGAATCATCGTTTTCTAGAGTTCCAATATTCGAGAACTGCCCGGTAATTGTTACTTGTTGGCCAGGGTCAGGATTTGTCGGATTGAAACTAATTCCCCTTCCGTCAGCTAGTGGTGCAAAATCCATCGCACTTTGAGATACAAGTGTATCTCCAATGAGGATATCAAGAATACCATCGCCATCCATGTCAGCAATTGCTGGACCTGCCCATGCACGATGTGGGATTGCGAGAGGTGATGACCACTGGCTGTTGATATCTGCTGATGCTCCGGTATTTCCGTCAAATGCCCAAAGGCGTTGCCCGAAAGCAACGATTATTTCTGGCTCATCGCTCCCATCAATGTCCATCCATATCGGCGAAGAAACTGCAATTTCATCATTATCATTTCCAGAACCTCTTTGGAGGTCTCTTGTCCATTCTTTGACAGGCGTTGTGAGACTGATGTCGTGACATCCAATCATCCCTTTTCTGTCGAATGAGAATGACGAATCTGAGTACCATGTTACCCAACAGAGCCGGTCATGAATTCCGTCATCAGTGGTGTCGATTGGAAGAGGTTGAGCGTCAGCATAGCCGTTTTGGGCTCGGAAATTAAAGATTTCACTCGTTGATGTGAGTTCCATGCCGATAAATCGGGCACCACTTCCTGATGTGGCTCCATTAGCATCGGTAGGGACGGTAAGGATCATCTCAGGTGCGGCGTCCTCGTCCAGTTGAACGATAACGGGTCCAGGTAATCGAAGCCGAGGAGAGTCCGAATCCGAATCGGTACCTTGGACAGCAACTCTTTCCCAATCGAGTGAGCCTGAGGAACCATCGATGCGCCAAATCCACATATTGCCAGAGTTTGAGTCGATAGTTGTTAGAACAACTGCAGTCGTGGAACCATCTAGGGCAGCCCATGTTGGGTCAGAAGGATGCGTACCTCTGTCAAGTGACACCTCCCAATCTGGCTCTGATGGTACGCTTGAAGTCAATGAAAAAGAAAGGACTGCTGGCTCATCTGTATTCTGATTTACCAGAGACAGAACGAGCTCAGGAATACCGTCGAGTTCCAAGTCTGCGAGTAATGGCTGAGTGACCGAAAGATGGTTTGATTGACTGCTCGGTGGGTGCGGGCTGGTGATTCCAATTCGGTAGTCACTGTCACTGTAACTCCAAATTTTTTCGTTACTGTGGCCGTTCTTTTGCCATCCGGACTCCGAACAACTAATTTCAGGCGACCACATCTCAACATGAAGGGCACTCGATGTGTCGTAAACTACGATGATTTCTGGCTTGTCATCATTGTCAATATCATGAACAATCGGTGTAGAGCGAATATCATTCGTTTGTCCAAGTGTGACTTGCCAAGCAATCTTTGCTTCATCACCTGAGATTAGACTGAGGACACTCGCAGTTCCGTCTGTCGATACAGTTACTCCGAATAATTCACCTTCTCCGCACCGCTCTTTCGCAGCTTCAGGTGCAGTTATGCTGTTGGAGAAGTCGGCGATGATTGAACCATATGCATCAGAATTTTCATCCAAGGCCACCCAGTTTACTACTGGGCTTTCTATCACTCCGAAAATCGACACATCCTCGACGTCACCCTCACCTGGACCACCATCTGGGCTGTGAGGTGGCATCGAACCATTGTGTGTTGGCGTTCGGGCATATTGCCCCCATGGCTGCTGAAATCCATCCCAAGTTTCGTTACCGATACTTGACCGAATCTCTTGCTCGGAAAGTCCGAGGTAACTCTCAGAATCATAATTGGTAATAAGTGGTGAGAATGATGAGAATAGGAACAGCAGGACCGGCAGAATCACCCCTGCGATTTTGCCCCCCTGATGCAGCGTTTCCCTTGACATCGAACTGTAGGGGTGTCGGGGGGTTGTTATGGCTTATGGCGGTGTGCGTTAAAATTGTGCAATTCTCGGCCAAATTTATATTGTTCATCGCAAGATTAATGTCGAATAATTACCGGTGCAGTCACGCTTTGGTGGGCGAGTGGATTAAATAGGGGTCGTCTGTGGCGAGAATGACTACGGTCGACTTCTCTCCCGAGGCAATGCCGGTGAAGGACGGAATGGGAATTCCCACTCCTTCTTTTCATTGCCTTTTGAGAGCGGCAAGAGGTGAACACGATGTATAAAATTGTCACAAAGGAAGACACGATTCGAATTCCAGCAGAATACATGCGCAAGGGTGCCTCTCTCAATGACCACATAGACCGACTTTCTATGACTGCTTTTGAAGGCCGTTTTGACGAAGAAAACAGATTTGTTTTGGTTACCTCAAATCACGAACCACTAGGTCGTGGCCGCATTATTCATGGCGATGGTGCAATTTATCAGAAAGTTCGTTTCGATGCGGTACTGTTCTGTATGGATGATTACGAAGTAGTAGAAGGGGCAGTTTCGGAGGTCAACGAGTTCGGAGCTTTCGTCCGAATCGGTCCTATGGAGGCACTTTTGCACAAGTCTCAAATTATGGAAGACCAAGTCGAAGCGAATGTTGGGGCTGGTGTCATTCAAGGCCGTCAATCAAATCGTAGCATCGGTGTTGGTGATTCTGTACGAGCCCGTATTGTTTCTCTCTCACCCGATACATCCGATCCACGCCGCTCAAAAATTGGATTGACCAGTAAGCAGCCAGGTCTTGGCTGCCATGACTGGCTTGGAGACGACGACGACCAGTGAGGTGAAATGTATGGCTAAGATTCCTTTTGCATGCGGTGAATGTCACCTTATTCTCGACGATGGTGTGGATATGTGTCCTCGCCACCCCTCGGCCCGAGTTTCTTCGGAACATCAGGGCTATGTCATTATTATGAATCCAACACGTTCTGAAATCGCTAAGCGATTGCAAGTTGAACAGCCCGGAAAATATGCTCTCAAAGTGAGTTTGCGTTAAGGAGATGAAAAATATGGAAATAGTATCGCGAAAAGAAAACAAATTACTTAACCGTGTGGAAATTAACTTCCGCTGGCATCATGAAGGAAATTCTACCCCGTCCCGTAAAGCGGTTATGGAACTGGTGAAGACGCTCGAACCGGGATCAAATCCAGACTGCATTGTCGTTAAGGAATGCAACACGAGATTTGGACAACCACTGACAACTGGATTGGCCTTCATCTATGGTGATGCATCTTCAATGACTGTTGAACCGAAATTCATTCACAAGCGTCATGAACAGTTTCGCTCGGGTTCAGCAAAAACTGAAGAAGAATCTGCTGGAGGTGACCAGTAATGGGTGACGGTCCGAAGGCTGGCGCCAAGTGGTCTAAATATTCAGTTTCGGAAGATGGAACTCTCACACGCAAGGCGGAATTCTGCCCACAGTGTGGCCCAGGTGTATTCTTAGCAGTTCACTCCGACCGCAAATCATGTGGTCGATGCGGGTATACTGTCACGAATGACTGATGATTGCAGTACAGAACGCAAATCTTCAAGAATTTCATCTGCATTCCAGTAGTCTTGGTTCCAGCGTACACGCTGGTATCCCAATGAGTCAACGATCACCAATCCATTTGTGTGTTCTACGTTATAGTAAACGGTATGTCCTCTTGCAAGGCTCGTACTGTTATTGGCTTCTTCCAAAACTACTCCAATTGAAAAATCAGTCCAAACCTGTTCAATTAGTGAAAGATTTTCGAGGTTGTCCACGCGGGTAGTTAGATGATTCCAACTCACATTGTATTCCTCCATATAGTTTGATAATCCAAAAGGCCCGTCTCGCCAAGGGTCGACTGTAATTGAAACAAAATTTACCAATTCTCTTTCCTCGTCTGTTAGTTGCGACTGAATCCATTTCATGTCAAGAGTCGTTGTTGGACAGAAGTTCTGACAATTGATATGTATAAACCCGAATACCGTTACGTTTCCTAATAGTGTTGAAGAGTTAACCATGGAGTCGTTGTGATTTTGCAAGATAAAAGGTCGATAGCCTTCAACAGGAACAACGTCAATTCCCTGATAGTAGTCCATTTCCGCAGGTGATAAACAGCCGGTGAAAATGATGAGGGCACCAATAAGAACTGTCAGATACTTTCGATTCATCAAACAGCCTCACACAGTCTTGAATTTTGTACGTAAAAATGCCAACGCTGCAAGGAGGAGAAGAAGCCATGTCGTGTCCCACAATATTCCCGACAGTGTGTTATCATCTTCTGTTTGAGCCAGCAGCTCCGGCATGTGTGAATACAAGGTTGTGGCAGTGTTTGCTCCAGGTGGGCCGCCACCTCCACCCCCACCGCCGCCGCCTTGGCCGCCGCCAACACTTTGACCATCAACATCTGCAATGCCATGATAGCAGAGGAGGAAATATGGGAACCCAATCATGCCAACAGTTTGCCCATTTGTATCGGTTACCATTGTAGGTGAACCAGACAGCGGAGTGCTAACATAATGATAAATCCCATCTGGATATTCTGGTGTTGCACCGAATCTTCCGTTACATTCGTCTAAATCTCCAGACCCATCAATGTAGTTCCAATCATCGATTCCGTTGTATCCTTGGTCTCCTCCCTCTTGGGTTCTTTCAATACCGTATGAAGAGGTGATTGCTTTCAGTGATGTTTGGTCTTCATTGTAGCCGTACATTCCGTAAATAGGGTAGCCATCGAATGCCCATCCAATAATTGGGCTGTGTTCATCACTCTTAATTTTTGAAGAATCATAGTCCTCCATCGATTCTCCTGCTTCTGGTTCCCAATAAACACAGTTCGCATCATAATGGTAATGGAATCCACCTTGGCCTGCAGAATGTCCAGTACACCAGCCCAGCACAATCGGTTGTCGGTCTTCATTGAAATAATCAAAATGGAGTGCAACAGCATCTCCGCCAGGACCTTCCTCGGGTCCAAAAATAGGCGCTCCATTCACTGACATAGCAACAGTACCTCTGTCAGGAACACATTCCCATCGTCCAGCAGAGGCTGGGCAGTTTGTTGTATCGTGCCCACCTGCCGTGTCATTCACTGGATTAAGTGGGAACGTCGTCGTGAAATCTTTCTCTGGAGCGCAACACCCCATCGTACTCAAGAAGTCATGATTCGGTATTCCATTGCTCTCCACGACCATCTCATTGTTGAGGACGGTCACTGAGACCTCGCATTGGAACCAAGGACCTGAACCACTTCCTCCAGCACTGTTTACGCCATTCGAATTTGCAGTGTATCCATTTCCATCACCGTTGTAGTCCTTGACCCACGGTCCTTGTCCATCAGTACACATCCAAGAATCCTCTGGTGACCAGTTAGGCACAGCACATCCATCGGGTCCTACTACGACACCAGCTGCGGTGTTAGGACACACATCAAGATCATCGGCAACTCCATCCCCATCCGAATCTTTCTGAGATGTCGAGCACCCACCACTATCGGCAACTTCACCTACAGGTGTATTCGGACAATTGTCAATAGCATCGTTGACACCATCGTTGTCTGAATCTTTTTGCGAAAGTGAACATCCGTCACTGTCCACAGTCTCTTCCGATGGAGTATTCGGACACAAGTCGGAATCGTTCATGACCCCGTCACCGTCATCGTCAGTTTCCGAATCTGAGCATCCCGTCGCATAGACTGGCTCACCTTCGGGGGTTGAATCACACTGATCTGCATCATCCAAAACCCCGTCACTATCGAGGTCTGTCTCGGGTGCTGGTGGAACAGGCAAATTCACTCGAACAGTTGTTGATGAATCCATGAATAAGCCACAATTTGCAATAATGTCCCCCTCTGTATTGTGGTATGAAGTGTTGACCTGCATTGTATATTCTCCTGTTGAGGTATTTTCACTACCTTCGATGAGCCGTGCAGGACTTTGACCTAGAGGGTGGTATTCAACGGAACAGGTATTCGGAAATGTGTGAAGCATGACCCCAAGAAGCGTTCCCGTTGTAGAGTTTTCAACCGGTTGAATCCATAAGAATGTAAGCAAGACGTCATCTTCTACGGGTGCATGTATCGTAAGCGTAGATGTCGATACATCGCTCTTCATCCCATCAGAATCTTCAACCTCAAACTGCAAGAGCCATGTTCCAGGTTGAGAGAGTGGTGTTTCTATCAGGAATTCGCCTTCTGAATTAGGGATTTGCTGTATTTTTGAACCAATCTGTTCGAGCGATGAGGAGTCGATAATCACCAAATTGACGGACGTCGTGCTTCGGTTTTCATCTACGACAAATCCAGAAACAGTTACATTACTTCCATTCCATTGTGAATCAAGTTGTTCGGGAACGAATATTGTGGGTGATGTGTTTATTTGAGTGGGATTGTCTTGCTCAGAATCGTTTGGTGTTTCATCATCTGAATTTGAATTTTCATCGCCCAAAAGCAGGATTGCTCCAGAACTGACCAACAAAAAAGCAAGGAGTCCACTGAGAATTGTCATCTTCGTGTCCATGTTCGGATGTTCAAACGAGGGCATTTAATGGTTGGTGCCCGATGACAATAGTATGCTACTGGAAGGACGATTTGATAAATTCCCCGCTGTTTAATAGCAAAAGACTTCCCCCTTGGTGAGGAACTCTTTGAACAGGGATTTCACTGAGTCTAGTTCGTTGGCACTGAGTCATAGTGAGGAGGCATTCTTCCCTCCATCCTGAGATGCACCATCCTTCAAGGTGTGATGTCCATTCTGCGTGTTGAACTGGCCCACTGAGGTCTGCTTGTTTGACGATATCTCCGTTATCGTACCATATTACAGTACCATCGATATAACACAGGAGATGACTATTTTTATCCGAAAAAACCTGATCCAATATCCCTTCGTATTCAACAACTCCTGTCTTGATGATGTTTCCGTCATTCGTATTGTAAAGAATATATCCCCCCCCTCTAGACCAAACGCTAAGAATCCCGTCATTGATGGACGAACCTACAACATCCCCAGCCCGAGGTAGGTGGTCCAAATTCGACCAATTTGGTTCCGGCATTCGCCAAAGTTCATCATCATCGTTTGTGATTGCATATACTCCCTTTTTCCATAAAATCAGTGAGAATAAGTCATTGCTACCTGACATAGCAAGCGGCTCAGAATCTAGGGTGTGTGACCACACTGCCCCGGCGGGGTGAGGCGCATTTCGAATAGTATTACTCAAGCGAATTTCTGCTCGTTCTGGGCCATTTTGGAACTCAGTACCCAGTTCCAATGCCGACAATCTACCGACAAGCAGTTCGTGTTCGATCCACGAAACAATGAGTCTGTCATTTACGGTAACTGCGTGGCGTACAGGACTTGGAAAAGGTTTCTTCACTTCTCCAATAGGTTCCAGTTTCGGATTGAGTGAAAGGAATTCGCCGTCAACACCTATGGCGACAAAACCATTACGCCATTGCAGAACTTGGGCAGGGTGGAACGGTATTGGGGCTATACCGCTCTCCGACATGGGCGATGGTCTTCGTGACACTTTGTCAATACTCGTATCAGCGGTATTGAAATGTATATTCGTACCGCAAGAGGTATGGTCGGGACTCGTGTTGTTTTGATTGCAGTAAGTTCAACGGACATTGCGTCTACCAACCAAAGTGATGCTCTCTTGCAATTCGCAGATTGGGATACAATAAAGCCAGTCGAAGGAAACCCTGCATACAAACGCCTCCATGCGAGGATTTGGATTCTTCCAGGTAGCCTTTTGCGAGAGGACTACCTAGCGCAGAGATGGCATGAATCAACTGGTGAAACGGTTACTGAAGTGATCTTTCCATCTCGACATTCTGCAGCCAGTGGTCGTCCTTCCCTTACACTGCATCCAATTGGTGTTATGCAGTTGGACGTGGATGAAACACCACCTTTCGGTGGTAAGGCAGGTGATGCACCCCCGCCATCTACAAGGCTTGCAGCTTGGTGGAGGGAACTTGTTCACTTGGCACCGGAAACTGATTTTGGTCAACCCTTCGATACCTCTCTCGAGGTAACGCATCACGGTCCATGGCTCGAGGTTCCTTCACTGTTTATCGAAGTCGGTTCAACCGATGCAACTTGGGGGCATCGAGGAGCGGCAGAATTCTTGGCTGGTATAATTCATAGAGGCCTTGGCCTAGACGGTGGTACAGGTTTTGGCCATTGGGACCCGGTTCAAAATAAGGATGACCTTGTTTTAATCACTCTGGGTGGTGGCCATTATGCGCCGAGGGCAAACCTTCTCACGCAGCATAAATCCTTGTTTCTCGGCCATATGCTAGCAACTTATGCGCTACCTTTTGTCCAAAACGAACAGACAGATTCCATGCCGGATGGAAATTGGAAGCAATCCATAAACGCCGCCTACAGAGCGACAGAGAAATCGTTTCCAAAGGGCAAAATAGTATTTTCAATGGATAAGAAAGCATTCAAGGGTTGGCAACGACAAGCAATTCGAGAACATCTGGCAGACCTTGGCGCTCCACTCCTTACTTCGAAGGCCATTAAATCACTTCTAGAAGCGAAGAATCAACTCTAGTAAAGGTAAGCCTCAAGAGTCTCCTAGGCTGACGACATACTGGTGAGTCTTTGGTTGGCTGGTTTTCTAAATCCATCGTCGCAATGACTGTTCGAATGCCGAAATGGTTTGTTCGTTGGGTGTCTCGCCGATATGTTGCTGGACCAAAGTTGGAGCATGCGGTTCAAATCATGAAGCGCCTCTCCAAAGAAGGGGCCTGTTTTACCATCGATGTGCTTGGCGAGGAAATCTCAACTATTGAAGAGGCTGACTTCTTCTTAAACGAATATATGGATGTTATCTCAGCAATCTCAGAGAATCATTTTGATGCCAATTTGTCAATCAAACCCACTGCTTTTGGTTTGCTAATCGATGAGAAAAAGGGAATGGAGAATATTGAAAAATTAGTTCGAATGGCCTCTGAGCACGATATGTTTGTACGTCTTGACATGGAAGATCACCGAGTTACTACTGCTACTATTCAGGCGGTGATAGATTTGCATAAAATCGGATTAACTAATGTTGGAACCGTGCTACAAGGCCGGTTGTTTCGTACACTTGATGATATCAACTATCTTGAAACTGAACTCGGTCCAGCTGCCGACTATCGTATCTGTAAAGGGATTTACCTTGAACCGGATGATATTGCTTTTACATCGTACCAAGATATCGTTGATTCAACCAATGCATGCATCGATAGGATGCTTGAAGCAGGTTCATATTGTTCAATTGCAAGTCATGATATTCCGGTGGTGGAACACGCAAAAGCAGCATTGGATGGCTTTGGAATGGGTCCGAATGTTCCGGACCCGCGGAGTAATGCAGGTCCACTGAGAGATGCAAAAGGTCCTGGCTACGAATTTCAAATGTTACTTGGTGTACGCGGACCTCTTCGTAGGAAACTGGCAAAGGCAGGGCACCGGACTCGTGTTTACATACCGTACGGCGAGAAATGGTACGAATACAGCATACGACGTCTACAAGAAAATCCCACTCTAGGCACTCAATATGCCAAAGCGTTCCTCTTGCCTTGGACGAACCGACCGTGATTAGTTTCTCGGTTTCTTTCTTTTTCGCTTATTGCTTGGAGTTACGCCCTTTTTTGTGATTTCCTTGGGAAGTTCCGGATTTGGATTGTATCCGAGTCGACCTTCCTTCCATGCTTGACGGCGCTCACGAGGAGTACGAGGTGCAAAATGATCAGGATTAGGAGGTTCATGCAGGTACATTCGCTTGATATCAGGTGCATCCACAGTACCGCGTAGAGTCCGTCCACGTCCAGTGTGGATGGCTCGAATTCTCCATGTTTCATGATCCAGGTCGATGAGGTGTCCGGCAGTGTAGGTAGTTTCTGCCGGAACCACCAACACATCTGCGGTCGAGTCTTCTCCACGAGTCATTGTCAATTTTACACGAACCATGTCACATCGAAGTGCAGAAGCGCGAACAATTAAACCGGCCTCACAGGTTTTCAGTAGTCTTCCATCTTTGTGCTCGATTTGGTTAATTGACCACAACTTCTCTTCTTCCCGGAACACATCTTCAAGTTCTATCATTTCGTCTGAGTCCATTTCGATATTCCTAGTCATTGAAGTAGGGCCTTCGGTAAGTACAAAGGGAATGCTCACCAAAGGTGGGGGTCGAATATGGACTGTGTGAACTTTAGAGCAATCATCACATTTGAGTAAGTAATCGACTCCAGTCCCTTTCTGCTTTTCGTTGAGTATGAGGTGCCCGGTAAGTTCGTCACATGCAGGGCAATGCACCGCATTCTCCATTAGAATCTCATCTTCATCAATGAAATCGTCTTCATCCGCTTGCGTACTCATGGTACTCCCAGTCTAGGCGCTATGACCTCTGCGTTTGAAGTCATCGGCTGGGGCCAACCAAGTCTTGAAGGAGTTTCGGTGTGAGGATAACACATGTCCGGTGAGAGTGAGGCCAGTGAGCCCCCTGGCAAAGAAGCCGTTCTTGCCCACTTACTTTCAGCAGATTCAAATCGCTCACGTGACGAGCCGGAGATTGCTCGAAACATTGGAACTCAATTGCAGCATATGGGATTGGGAACTTGGTCGATTTCGATTTTACGACGTTTACGTGATGCACTGGGCCGCCTTCAACCGAAATCGATTCTTGAAGTTGGAGCAGGGATTGGACACAGGAGTGCTTGGATCTACGATATATTTGAGATGGATGAACAGTATCCCGAATCGTACCAGATTGTAGAAGATGGAGCGAAATTTGCGGTTATAATTCGTCGACTAATGCAAAGACATAACGCGGATGCATATACCTCAATTGTTGTTGGAAATATCGATACACTCGTCGCTGAATCAAATGCTTGGATGGCAGCATCCTCTTCAGGAATTGAAGTGGGTAGCCCTCCACTTAATCCTCAGCATGACGCAATCATCGTCGACGGAGTGTCTGAAAATCGTTCACGACATGTCGAATCACTGCTAAAATTCCTTTCTCCAAATGGAGTTTTATTCACTGTAGAACCGGATATGCCTCTAGGAGATGTTGAGGAAAGTGATGTTGACGGAATGCGGACTGTTGACGGCTTCAACCATTGGATTCAACTTATCCAAAGAACCACTCAAACCCATCATGTTGCTTTTATGCCACTCTTTGGCGGAACTTTAGTTGCGATGACTCGAAAGTAAATCATTCTGCTTGGTCGAGAAGTGCTTGGATTTTCAAAAGACCGTAACCATAGTTGTCATCATGGGAGGTTTGCCCTTCCTGAGGTTGAACTGATTGCTCAATCCACTCTTTGATTTGTTCGGAATTTGCCGATGACGTGGCATCCATAAGCATGGGGTTTTGTTCAAGAAGCAGTGCTATTGCTCCAGTAACATATACCGTGGCAGCACTTGTACCATCGACAATCGACCAAGTTCCTTCCGAATTGATGACCGGTACGCTTTGAGCAGGAGCAACCAGCTCTGGTTTTTTGTGAGGGTCAGCACGAGGTAACAACACAGGGAACAACCGGCCATTATTATCTCCGGTAGACGACCCGCTCCAATGCTCTCCATTCTGTTGAACCCCTCCTACACAGATGACTAAGCGTTCACTGCAGGGGCTGGAAACATCACCGTCATCGTTTTCTCCTCCATCATTTCCTGCTGCAGCAATAACAATTACTCCTTGGTCAATAGCATCAGAGGATGCTTCATCTGAGCCCCTACCTGAGCCGATGTTGAAGGGTAAAAGGTCGGGAGCACCTCCTAACGATAGCGAGATAATATCTGCACCACTGGAGACACACCAATCAATAGCATCCGCAACATCCTGTTCATTACCAGAACCATTACCGGAAAGCGCCTTAGCAACAATAAACTCCACTTTTGGGGCAATTCCCTTCATCCACCCATTGGCTACAAGGATACCTGCCATACTGGTTCCGTGTCCGTTGTCATCGTATGGATTGTTACGATTATCGACAAAGTCTTTCCATTTTGAAACTTTTCCTGGGTCCATATCAGGGTGGTTGGTAGCGATTCCGGAATCGACCATACATACTGTGACTCCTTTCCCATCTAAATTCACGCCTTCAAAGTCAATCAGAGTTGAATACACTTCTTGAGACTCAAGCGCTTGGTCACCAGGTCTGTATGATACTAAACCATCATTTCCGATTAGAACAATGCCGATGTAGAACATTGAGCAGACGATGAGAACACTTACGCATATTGCTACGAAAACTTGTATTGTGGCAAAGTTTTCATCGCGTTGGCTCGACAATTCAGCCACTACGGGACCATCAACCATATCGTCGCTGATAACCACTTCCTCATTTTCTAGCACTTTGGCACCTCACGAAGCACTGAACGCATGCACTGCTTCTGCAAAAGTCTCTGCAAATAACCGTGCTTCGTTTTCGGTATTGTAAAGGTAGGCAGAAGCCCGGAGCGAGCCGTTTTCATACCCTCTTGAGTTGAACCATGAATGGACACAATGTTGGCCGCTTCTGACCATTACCCCCGCAGCCTCATCGAGCAATAATGCGATATCATGCGACGGTAAGTCATTCATCAGTACTGAGCAAATTCCTCCACGAAGTTGAGCATTTTGCGGACCAATAATCTCCACTCCAGGTAGATCTTTGATTCCTTCAGTCATGATTTGGTTCAATCGTATTTCATGCTCATGAATTTTATTCATATCGAACGTTGAGAGATAATCAATTGCAGCTCCGGTTGCCATCATTCCAGAAAAGTTTCCTAGACCGCCTTCAAATCGAGCAGGAGGATTAGCCCATTCTATGGAGTCATATGTGGCATTAGCGACGGTTTGGCCACCCGATTGAATTGTTCGTAGATTGTCGAGCAGTTCGTAACGGCCCCATAATCCGCCCATCCCTGACGGACCACACATTTTGTGAATTGAAAAAGCTAAAAAATCAATATCCAGGTCTTGGACATCGACGCGCATGTGTGGGGTTGATTGAGCTCCATCGACACAAACAAGAGCGCCATAATCGTGGGCGATTCTAGAGATTTCTTTGATTGGAATTTTAACACCGTCAAGGTTTCCTACTTGACTCATTGAAACCATCTTTAATTTTCCACCAGCATCAGCGCATGACGATTCAAAGGCTTCAAGGTCAAACGTATTATCGGGGTTGGATTGAACGACTCTATGGTCAATTTTTTGTTCTTGTTCCAGTTGGAGCCACGGTACAAGATTTGAATTATGCTCTCTGTCTGTAGTCAATACAATATCCCCCTCATTCCAATTCATCCCGTGAGCAACTTGATTGAGAGAATGAGTTGCGTTGCGTGTAAAGACCACTTCACTGGAACTATCGGCGTTCAAAAAGCGTTGAAGTTTTGTTCGAGCATCCGTAGTCTGCCTGGAAATCTTGGTGCCGTAACGATGTACAGAGCGACCTCCACATCCTGGTGTTTGCGTGTAGTAATCGTTAATCACTTTTAACACACTTTCGGGTTTGAGTGTTACGCAAGCATTGTCCAAATATGCGGGCGCACCGTCACTTTGAAGTGTCGGGAAATCATTTCTAATTTTTTGTATATCCATTACCATGCCTCCACGTCGGTCAAGAAATCCATAATCGGGGCATTGATTCCACATTGTGGGCAATCATAGCGGGTAGGTGTCGTTGCGGAACATGAAGGGCATACATCGCCAATGAAATTTGATTTTTTACATCCAATCGTGTCGCAAGGTACTGAAATATCACCATTTTGGCTTCGATATATGGGTACTTCAGCTTCACATTCAGGGCACTGTGATGTTTCGACTTCCTCTGCAACGAGGGTGCCATCCATCTCCAGTTCAGCCTTCTTTGCTGCGATTGTCGTGACCTGAACACCTGTTCCTAGCATTCGTTGCGGGTACCAGATAAGAATCATGAAGACGGGTATGGAAATCAATCCTGTAAGTATATGCAGCGTTAAAGATGCAGTTCGCTCACCGCCCCTTTGAGCCACAAAATTTGCTCCTGCCCATGAAGAAATGAACACCAATGATAGCCAAGAAGAAAGAACAACACCCCAACCTTTCAGCGAATGTTCAGCCATCTCGACCTCCATAAGCCGTACATCTTCGTGAACATGGTTTTCTTCAACATGTAGGTCACGAGTTTCAACAACTGCTCGGCTAAAATAATAGATGAAGAACAACACCACGAGTATGGCAAGAGTACCCTCCATCATATCTCCAAGTTCAGCACCAAAGGGGAAACTTGGATTTGTCTTGTGAAAAAATATGTGTGCTAGCATTATGATATTCCAGAAAACGAGCAATGAAATCGCATGTACTCTCATAATGGGAAAGAGCCTCCATATTTGCATCGCAAAGAGCCCCCAAAATACTAGAGACACGAGCATTTGGAAGAACCAGTAACTGCGAACAGAAGTTAATCCATCCCATCCGAACTTTTGGGCGTCACCGCCAGATAGAATTTCAGGTGAAATAGAGCCCAATACGAATGCAAGGACACCAATTCCTATTGTAATCCAGTGCTCCTTTTTCCATTCTTTCATCGCCAACATTGACTGAAATCTTAGTTCAACTTGCACGTGGTCAATTGATTTGCCCATGGGGTGAATGTTGGATAATTCGTAAAATGGTTCGATGTTTCTGAGCCTAAACGGAAGAACACCATGCTCTTCAACTTCGTGTTCAAGATGCAGCGCATCTTCGCTCATGTCACTCGGACAACTTCCACCTTTGAGTTCTTTTGCCATGTATGGGTTGCGAACGCATGATTCGTGAGGGAGAGCGTTAAACGGTAAAGTCGATTCGGACGGTCCAAGCCGAGATCGCATAGCCTGGTATTGCGCGCGACTGGAAATCGCGTGTCCTTGTGGCACGAGAGTTCAAATCTCTCTCTCGGCGCCTATTTTGACTTGATTTTAAATGAATAAAAACCATTGAAGTGTGGAATTTGAATAAAGGAGCCACCGGCGAGAATTGAACTCGCGACCTCCTCATTACCAATGAGGTGCTATACCGCTAAGCCACGGTGGCAGTAAAGACGGCGACAAACCAGTGCAATATAACCACTTCGCGTCATATAAATGCGAGAGAAATGAGCCTTTGAATAGTATCAATTCCTCAAAGGCTATAAGGTGATTTGGAGAAATAAACAATTGGAGAAGGCAACTTCTCTGGATGGGATAATATGCAGCGAGAGCAGGAAATAAAATCGGAGATGCGACAGAGAGTTCGTGATCTTCAAAGTCAAGTGGATGAATTGAAAGACCTAGTCAACACCTTGTTGAGTGTTATCTGTGAGGAGCCAGATGGTGTTCACAGTGGAGCAGCACCGACAATTCCAGGTCAACCTGCTCACAACTATTGTATGTAATCAACCCTTGATTACGGCAAGCGGATTTAGTCGGACAACTGGCCGTGCCAAACCAGCATTTTCAGTAAGTTTGATCACTTCGTCAACATCTTTGTATGCATCAGGTGCTTCTTCAGATAGGACATTTGGAGTCGAGGCGTGTATTCGAATCCCACGTTCTTCAAGTTCTCTTTTGAGTGCTGAACCGTCAATTGTCTTTTTTGCTTTGGTACGTGACAGTGCACGCCCAGCACCGTGACATGATGAACCAAATGCGATGTTTTGTCCAGATTTAGGACCTGCCATGACCCAAGAACCGGTCCCCATGTCTCCAGGAATTAACACCGGTTGACCAGTCGATTTGTATCGTGAGTATAGATGCGGTGAGTCGCCGCTGTAAGCTCGAGTAGCACCTTTGCGATGGACTACACACTTGCAATTTTTATCGTGAATGTGGTGTTCCTCGACTTTTGCAATGTTATGTGCCACATCATACAATGTTCGCGCTTCGCCATCAACGCCGAGTTCGAGACGTAAAACTTCTCGAAGACGGTGTGATAATGCACTTCGGTTTGCGAAAGCAAAATTGGCAGCAGCATTCATTGCATCGAAATAAGACTGCCCTTCGGAGGAATAAAATGGCGCAGCAGCCAATTGTCTGTCTGCAATCTCAAAGTCCCACTCCGGGTCATACCATCCATTGCCTCGCTGTTTGTATCTTCTTTCAAGGCTACGTACATGATCACTGCACACTTGGTGACCTAAGCCACGAGACCCGGAGTGAATCATTGCTACAAGTTGGCCATCGTACAATCCCCATTGTTCCGCAGTTTGAGCATCGACAGTCTCTCCAACTGTTTGTAATTCGAGGAAATGATTCCCACTCCCCAAAGTCCCCAAGGCACGCAATCCTCGTTCCTTAGCACGAATTGAGATGTCTGCATTCTCTGTCTCAAGAAATCCTCCAGACTCGAGGTGATTGAGGTCTTCATCGAAGCCGTAACCGAGTTCAACAGCGGCAGGTGCTCCACCTTGTATCAATTGCTCTAAGTCACTACTTGTAATGTCAAGGCCTCCCTTGCCAGATGCTCCGGCTGGAATACGACCTGCAAGTCGACCTGCTAATTTTTTCAGATTCGGAATATCTTGGGCTGTTGCATCAAGGGCCAACATTCGCACACCACAGTTAATATCAAATCCAACTCCTCCGGGCGAGATTGCTCCTCCAAAGTCGCCAAATTCGGTATCCGTTGCAACTACGCCACCAATTGGCAGGCCGTAGCCGAAGTGCCAATCTGCCATTCCCCACGCCTCACCAACAATTCCCGGTAGGCTTGCAGCATTGATGAGTTGTTCAGGACCTCTGTCATCTGCATGAAGTTCCATATGTTTTTCATCAGTCACCAATCGAGCGTCGACTTTCATTTTCCCATGGGCCTTGATGCGAATTGTACCGTCTCCTTCATGAGACAAGTGCTGACGCCAATCCTCGGCCATGGTTGTAGTACGAGCAGTTCACCTTTGAGGATTGTTCTCTGTTTCAGCAAAAAATTGTACATAGGTTTCAAAGTGTATCGCACAGTGGGAGGCTCATCCCTTGGGGAGTTGAGCAGCATGGGATTACCGCCGATTGATTTAGCAGTGTTTCACAATGCTGGTTTTGTGCGTAGGCAATGTCGAATAACTCAACTATGGTTTTGGACAACTGATCCTGGCCGAGATACCTGTGGAGACACCGCTGAAGACGAATACACCTTCATTGGCGCACCGCTCATCAAGGGCTTTGAGATGCGTGGCAAGGAACTCAAAGACGCAATGCGTGAAGCGTTTCTCAATTTTTTTGAAGATGTACAACATACTCGTGTTGAACCGTATCCTGTCCTTGCGCGCTGGCGTGATGATATACATCTCACGATTGCTTCAATCGCAGATTTTCAACCTCATGTCACGTCCGGACAAGTTGAACCTCCTGCAAATCCCTTGACAATCTCTCAGCCCTGCATTCGCCTTACCGATGTCGATGCAGTGGGACGTTCAGGCCGCCACCTTACAACCTTTGAAATGATGGCTCATCATGTATTCAACCGACCTGATGAAGGAAAAATGTACTATTGGATGGAGGAATGTGTAGACTATTGTCATCAACTCATGACCGATACTTTTTCGATACCCGTACATGAAATTACCTATGTTGAAAATCCTTGGTGCGGAGGTGGCAACGCTGGTGCCGCTGTCGAAGTTATCGTAGGTGGTCTTGAACTTGCAACACTCGTTTTCATGAATCTCGAGGAGCACCCCGAGGGTGAAATCGAACTCAAAGGAGACTTCTACAGAGAAATGCCTTTGCAAATTATCGACACTGGATACGGTCTTGAGCGT
>Ga0228608_1000139_pt1 | contig 23773 bp, 12 predicted proteins | sample 9DmetaG_FD_190069 | JGI IMG/M metagenome (GOLD analysis project Ga0228608, IMG submission 190069) | Seawater microbial communities from Monterey Bay, California, United States - 9D | ecosystem: Environmental > Aquatic > Marine > Coastal | place: USA: California | collected 2016-11-15
AATACGGTATATAAGGCAAGAATAAACTTGGATACTTCTCAAACAAACTTTAAAGGTTATGAAGATATTAGAAATACTTGGGCCAAGCTTATAATTAGAAAAATTGGCACAGTTATTCAGGTTTTTGTTAATGAAGAAAAAGTAGGAGAATGCGATATAGGTAGATTAAAATTTGATTTCATTGATCAAGTCGGTTATCTACATACGGGGTTGCCTGTACCAGACTCTACTCCTCTTATCTTTGGTTCCACTGCTAGTCATCAATTTTTATTAGATGATTTCAGAATAACTATGGGGTCAGCAAGAAGCACTGATCCTGATACAAACCCAACAACTTCTGTTGACGCTGCAAGCAATGGTCTATCTATATCTTCACCAACACAATCCCGTGACCCAAAAATAGAGCCTCCTGCAACTACTACTACTCCTGCTCCAGTTAATAGAGGTTGCCCAGATTTCCATCTAGGTACTTTTGATCCTGATTGGGGAATATATGTGTCCGGTTGTTACAATTCAATTACAGATACATATAATTGCTCACACCTTAGATTATCTGTTTTAGGTGGACTAGACAACGTTGGAGCAAAGCTTAATATTTCTGCTAAAGCTAATAATCCTGATTTAACAGCTATCAGCGACTATGTAAGCTTGTATGTCTTTGATGATAAAAATTCTACCATTACTAATGAATTACCTCTGTTTGCTTATTCTGATGTATACGATGAAGAATTTGACGTTTATGGTACTTTAGCATTCCCAGATGAAAGAGAAATAAATTCAAATTTAAATCTATTTATAAGATCTCCAGACAGACCACTAATTACTCAGCTTGATGTATCTTGCAACATGTTCGTGCAGGGTAGAAAACCAGCTGAAACTGCAAGTTCTGATTTGGGCTTGTTCCTATACCACTATTCTCCTATAGCCAAGAAAGAAGGAGAATTAGAATCGTTCGATTGGGACGCAGAAAACGTTGGAGTAGCAATAGATGTGGCTGATAATGAATTGTCTTCTGTTGTAGCTGATGACAACATAAGAGGAATAACAACAGTTTGCTATGGAGATTGCAATAGTAATTCTAATACTAAGTGCATTGAGTTACCCGTAATAACTCATGATACATTATGGTATGAGCCAGAGTGCGTTACGGGTGGTACAGCTAGAGGATTGAGAACTTATAGTAATCCAAATGATAAGGCATTTGGTTCTGATGATGTTTACAGCAATCACTATTACGGAATGAGAAAGTTCCAAAATCTTATACCATTTGCTCTTTACGAGATTGTAATTCACGCAAGAACTGGTAGTGACAAAATTGCAGATGTTCCTAGAGAAATTGATACTTGGGAATATGGCATAAAAGACGCTTCTACAGGCAATGCTAATGATGACGTAAACTATTCTGGAATAGCAATTACACCTCCTCAGAGTAGTATTTCAACTAATCAACACTTTGGATCAGCAGTTGATGTTTGCGAAGACATGATATTTATAGGCTCTCCATTTGAGAATTTGCCAGTAGATGCAACAGATCCTATAGCTTCTCACAGGTCTAAATATCCTAGCACTTACGAGCTAGAAGAATGCGGCAAGATCTACGTGTACAAGAAAGATCCAGCTCCTAGTGGTCATGATTGGTCTGATCAACCTGACAAGTCTCAATATCAGTTGCATCAAGAAATAGTACTTCCTAAGTATTTCAGAAGAGACACATATACGTCTAAACCTAGAGAGTTTAAAGAGTTAGGAAAAGAATTTATTGGAACTACCAATAATTGGAAGATACTTGGAGAGGGAAGAAGACTAGGTTCTTCAATAGCAACTGTTAAGATCGGTGATAAGAAAACGTTAGCCACAGGTGGAACTGGAGCTAAATGGAGCAGAACATTTGATACAATTTCTCCTAGTCCTGTAAAAATAGGAATGTTTGTATTTAATAATGAAATAGAGGCTAATCCTCGGAGCTATACTTGGCAAAAAATAGTAGATGAATTAAAGGATAGGGACTTGCTGTACAGATATTTCTGTGATCCTTCAGTAGAATTTTCTATCAAGATTGTTCTACTAGAGCCATTAGCGGGAGGATCTTTCCAAGCAGAACCTATGGATGAGTTTGATTATCCACAACCAGACTTTGTTACTTCTCACATAGTTCACAGGCACTTTAATACTAATCCATCTTCTCTTGGCTATCAAGAAAGAGAAGATATTATGTTCAATGAGCTAAAAGAAATTTTCCATGAAGAGTTCCCACTTACAGAAAATGAATTAAACAGTGGAATTCCTGCTTTGATGGGAATATATATAGACAATTCTAGATCTCTTGGATTTGAAGCTGTTGGCGCTCCAACTGATTTTAGGCGCGGTTCCATAGGAAGATTCCAAGACTATTATAGACAGTATGGTTATGATAACGGTTTGGAATACAGAAGCAATAACCAAATGGGTGGAGGTGGACCAGCTTACGGTTATTCTAAGGTAACTATAGATACTGACGAAGATTGGATAGCACAATCCATTAACTGTCTTACAGATTTAACAAATATAGATAATCTTAAGGGTACAAATACATTTAGAATTTTTGCTGACAATTTAGGAACATTTGATGCGGATGCTGATGAGTTTAATAATCCACCACCAAGCGGTGGCGCTGTTTATATATTTGAAGAAAATGATGATAATGAATTTAATGTGATACAGCAAATTGATTCTCCAACTACGACAACTGATAATGTGCCAGATAGGTTTGGGCATAGTTTAGCGTTTAGTGATGATGGAACTATACTCGCTGTAGGTTCTCCTTATTGCGAATCTCCAATAAGAATTTACGAGAGGAATCCATCTTATGAAGACATGGTACAATCCTATATTACGTCTACTACAGCCATAGAGAACTTTTTAAAGAAACGTAGAGATTATGAGGTAGACACTTTAGGAGTATTTGAAGAAGGTTATAACTTATATACAGAGTTCCTATCTCTATCAACTTCTCAAGCAAGAGATACTTTGAATCAATATATGTATGACAAGTTCTCTGACTCCATGAATTTCTTGTTCTTACAGGAATACGATATTCGAGCATATATATTAATCAAAGATGTTCCTTACTCATCTATTGTTAGCGGTGGTGGATCTTGGTCACAATTTTACAATAACTATGTTCCTACATCTAGAGTTGGTTATAGCATTGACGTAAACTCAGATGGAACTCTGATTGCTGTAGGATGCCCAACAGATAGCTTAGGAGAAAGAGATGATCTAATTACTTGGTTTAGATATGATCAAGGTAAAACTGGAGATTGGCAGTGGCAAAACTACACTAATGCTGGTTGTGTTAGACTGTTTGAAAGTCGTGATTTCTACCCACACAATAGAAAGGTTGTAGAGTATTATAAATTTGGCAACTTGCATGAAGTTATTGAAACTGAAGAAAAGGGAGTTGACCCTCAATTCTTCACACAAGCTATGACTTCTCTCTTCAATGCTCGCGGTTATAACTTCTCAAGAACAAGCTTTTCAGAAGATAAAGAAATACCTCAAGATGCTGGATTAGCTTTTATAATCACTCCAGATATTAATGCAGGTAGTTCAGAAATTATTAATAATATCAAGAACTGGCTTGCTCTTGGCGATAGACATCTTGTTCTTGTGGGTAACGATCCTAGATGGGAAGCTAGTGGTAGATACTCTGAAGGCAACGATATTATAAACTCAATACTAGCACAACTTGATATCAAGATGAGATTGTATGCGGCTAGAAATGAATCAGAAGCATTAATGAACAATGATTTATATTACAATGTCAATCCTTCATATGTCCCTGCAAAAACAATGTCACCTATAGCTGAGAATAGAGTTAAATTGCAGGGTAGTGGCGTTGCAGATATTAGATTTTATGATGTTGGTAAATCTGATCTTTACAATTGCAGAATGCCTCCAAACAGAAGAAACATGTCTGATCCATTTTCTCTACTAGAAACTGTAGATGGGGTAAGCGCATCTGACGCTCAAAGAAAACTAGAATATAGAGAACTTCATTCTCGTTGTAATTTACCAATTATTCATGAGGGAGACTTAAGAGCAGAGTACACTGATCAATGTGTTTATCGACCTTGTAGGGGCGATGCAGCATTGATGAACTATGATCACAATTTAGCTTATATGTTTGGAAGTCACACCATAGCGAATTGGTTCTGTACAGTTTGTGACGAAGTTCCTATCTATCCAATACCTGTTAATCAGAGAGGTTTTAGTGAGCCTATACCAATTCTTTCTGCTTGGGAAACGATAACAAGAACTATAACTACAGATGCAGTACCACCTTCTACGGGACTTAGAGAAGTTGTTGTTGGTTACACTACTAACACAACCGTTAGAAAAGATTATGCTGATACTACTTATGGTTCAGGCATTGAGTTAATTTGGACCGCTACAAGTGGCGATCCTGCTATTGATTACAATGTAACTGATGTTAATAGTGATTCACTATTCTTTGATCCTGAACGTTATAATGGTAGAGACGGATTACTTATGGCTGGTTCTACTACCATAGGAAAGTCTACTGACACTTATGTTGAAGTTAGTCTTTTTAATCTAGCAGCTGAACAAAACGTAGGATCTTCTAAAGTTTATTTAGTAGCATCTACCTTGTTTGAAGATAGAGATTTTAATGTAACATCTCCAAACGACGAAATGATAGACTTCTACTTTAACATATTAGCTAAAGACCAGTTTGGTTCTTCTAAGGTAGCTCAGATAGGAGGATTTACAGGCCGAGAAAATTATAAGCAGGGATATAATAACTCCCACATACAGACGCTAATGGGTAGTCTTAATATAGACATGAATGATACTAATGTTGATCCATTCACATTACGATCTAACGCTACACCATACGACGTAGCATGGATTGCTAATACTACAGAGTATCCTTCGGATCAAGATATTGAATCTCTTAAAATATTCCTTAGCAAGCCTAATAAAAAAGTTGTTATCACATACGGAGAATCTCCAAACAAAGATTATGGAGAAGATAGAGCTGACTCTAACGAATTGTCTGACCATTTAGTTCAATCGGCTAATGTGATTGCTTACATCTGCGAAGCACTTGAACTAGACATGAAACCAGTTTATTTGCCGGGGAAAAATACGTTAGCTGGAATTAGGGATGCCGATACTCGTTATAGAAGAACATTGAACATACATAGAGATTCTTCTGTCGCTAGAGGTCATGGAATACAATATTCTTTCCCTGCTAATTTAGAAGGAGAAGACGAATTTGAAGATTATTCAAGCTACGTTGACATGCCGCCTTATCGTAGATATTTTAATAGCCTAAGAGGTAGAGGCTTCTATCACAATGCTATACCTATTGATGTTGGCCCAAAAGCTCAAACAGTAGCTTACATCCCTACTTATGTTAAAGATTTAACTGTCGTAGAAAGTTCATATCCACAATTCTATTCTGGACTAACTAAAGTTACATTCCAAATTCCAGAAAAACAAGACTATCACGATGATTATAATGCGTTCAAAATTTTCCTCGGATATGCTTCTGAGTCTCTTCTAGAGAAAAACTCAATAGAGTATTGGGTTACAAATTGTAATGCTGGAACTGTTAAAGAGCCAGAGGATTTTCTTTCTTCTGATAGTGTTTCTACTCGAAGTATACAAGTTCCTTTCCCCGGTGGCACTACGCAGTATAGTGACAAGATTGGAAGACAAGGATCTTTATATGGGGCTGGAAGTGCTATGAGAGAACAAAATTTCATTGTTCAATTTCCATCTGGAGAGTCTGAATTCTCTATCTACTTCAGAGCCAGCAGTGTTCTGCCAGATAATGACCTTCCATATAATTACAGTACTAACAGATTGTTCCATGTTTCTGGAGAGAGAGTTCCCGTCTTTACTACTGCTACGACAAATAGATCGCCTATTAAAGAATGGCAAGAATACGACATTCCGGGCATACCATCTGTAACATTTACAAGAGATTACTTACGTGAAATTAGCACTGATAGTTCTAAATATTGCACAGAAACAAATAGTCCTGAATGCTTGCTAGACCCACCAGTTGGTTACGGTACTCCAGCGAATGATATAGCAGACGGACCTGTTGTAGTAGCTCAACAAGTTTATCATCAAGCTGGTTTCTTGGCTGGTGATAATAAATCTAGAGTTACAGTTATAGCTGATGCTAGTTTAATACAGGGGCATACTATTACGGAAGAAGGTTCCACTAGATTTAATTCTTCTGTTGGTGACTTTTTAGTAGGTCTTTATCCAGAAAGTCCAAGAGATACTTTTTCTAGATATGATGAAGATGATGACGAATTTATTAATCATAAAAAGTACGAACAATCATATAAGATTGTTTCTCCAGAAAGATCTAGTCCGAGTAGACTCATAAATGCTTATCCAGATAATTCTGGCCTTAACTACAGGTTTGGAGAACATGCTAGTAACTCTCTTGGTTCAATTAATTTTTCAGATGACGAAGGAAAGAAACAAATACTTCCAGTTCCTCCTAATGATTTTGTAAGATCGCCGTTTGATCCAATGCTTGGTTTGTTAGAAGCAGTCGATACGGGTAAGTTTAGAAAGCTTCCGGCTGATATGCAACTTTCTCCAGCTGATAGGTTTGCGTTAATGCAACCGCAACCAGAAGCTGGTATAGCAGCTCAAAAACAGTTTGAGCAAACTTGGTATGTAGATAATTTCATTCCTGTGCAGCAATACTATAGTTCTAATTCTATGCTAACTGACACCTACAATGGTTCTACATATAAAGATGCTGGGTACTTGCAGATTATCCCAGATCTTATGAAAGACCATGATATTGACCACTTAGACTTAGATATATTTATTTCTGGATATCCCGGTGATTTATTTGGTTATTGTGTTAAATTAGATAAAAATGATAATCTATATGCCAGTTCGCCGTTTACGCCCTATAGTGGTATTAACATTGTAACATGGGATGATATTAGAGATAACACATCTACTTATGGTCAAGAGGTTGGTTACAACGGTGGTGCTGGAGCCGTATATATTCTGAAGAGAGATGGCGTTAACGGTAATGGAACTGGATCAATCCAAGGTTCCAAGGAAATAACTAGCGGCCTACCTTGGGAAGTCGTACAAAAGATTAGACCAGAAGAAATAAAGGTAGGTTTCACTGATATAAATAGTACAAACTCAGTATCTCTAATTGGGCCTAACTCTTACAGTGATGACTTCTTGAAAAACTATGCATTTGTTCCAGACATGTTTGGTTCTGATATAGAAATTGATGGAGATGTATTATGTATATCAGCTCCGGGTCACGATTTCGATTCAGTGCCTGAAGAAAAGCCGGGAGCATTTGTAAGAAAAGAATTTAATAATCAATTCAATATAGGTACAAGAGTAAACCATGATTTAGCTACAGCTTCAGGATTTGCAGAATATGCCACAAGTGGTACATCTATTATAAATAATGGTGCTATATTTACCTATGAAAATAAAATTAGCGATTGGGGAGCTAAAAATCAGTCTTGGGTAAAAGTACAGAAGTTACTTTATGGAGAAGATAGGGTTCAAGGTTCTGGGGAAAACTTGTTCGTTGGACAAGATATAGCAATGTACAGAGCCAGAAGGTCTGACGCTGACTATATACTTGCCCTTAACTCTAAAAACCACATGGTAGACAATACAGATAATGTTGGATCTGTTTATACTAACGATGCAATGTTGAGGAAACTTAGACCGTCATTTGCTCACCCTGAAACATATATATCAGGAAGAGTATTTGGTGATTTTAATAGTGACGCTGACATTGTAAACTTTAAGTTAGCCAATGGGACTGAAACTAACAAGTTGTACAAATACGAAGGCAGAATATTAGCCACCCAAGAGGGTGAGGTATTTGTAGAGGTTTCAGGTCAAGATAAGATAGATAAAGGATATGTAATACATAGGCCGTATATCGAAAAGATAGAAGGAACTTACGCTTTTGGAATATCTGAGTTTGATCAGATGCCCCTTTTCGTGGAAGGTAAACCTCCTGTTTCGTCTGGAAATTTACATCTTATTACAAGCGGAGATAACATTGCTACGTATATGCCAACAGGCATTGATAATGTGTATAATAGTGAGTTAGGAAAGGAAGTTCAAGAAAATCCTCATGGGGTTGTATTCTTGATATCAAGAGGAGGATGGCCTAAGAAATGAGCAATCTATATGGATACTTTGTAGAGTCAGGTAAAGAACCAAATTTTGGTTCATCTAGTTCCTTGCTTCAGTTCGATTCTTCCGGTCCCGGCCCTGCTGGTTTTGGTTTGACTAGAGCATTACCATTTCTTGGTTTAGGCACTTCTGTAATTTTTGATAAATCAAGAGATGCGGTTACAAAGGTTAAGACGGCTACCCTACAGGGAGTTATTATTTTTAAACAAGCACAAATGGTTGATGGTGCTGGAAGACAGGCATCATCCCAAATCGTTTCTGATTTCATAGCAATGCAAGATGCAGCAACTGCCGGGAAAAAATTTGACCTTGTTGTAACCGATGCAGGAAGTGAACTTATAAGATATGAAGGAGTCAAACTTATTTCCATAGATTTAGAACCCGGAAGGATGTACAGTTATGGAAGTTATAAAATCACTGTAGAATTGACAGAATATGCTGGGGACAATCTAGGAGTCTTCAATTTAAATTTTGATTTGTCGTGGACGGGATATTTTCACATTGGAGAAGATGGATATATTGGTGATGAGATTGCTAGATTAGATTACTCTGCTGATGGTGATAGTGGTGATTACGAAAAAGCCATGAACGCAATGGCTGGTAAAGAAGCTGGAAACATGTTTTTACTAGGTGATTCTTTATTAGGTCATGAAGGTACTGGCCCTTATTCCGCAGGTGCTTTACAAATAACAAGACTTGAGGGTGAAGACTCTTCTACTAGCTCTGTAACCGAAGCAAGGGCTGGACGTAGTACTGCCGGATGGTTGTTTTTGCCCGGATACGTTCCGGGCTTAGGAGTTAAATACGATTTTCAAACTTCTATTGATCCTCAATCTATTCCACAGGTAGAAACTTCGTGGGAGTTTTTTGATGCTACCAGAGCATCTAGAGCAATATCTTTTTGGACTGCAAACATAAAACCAAATCTATTTAGTCGTGCTGGGAGCTTTGTTCAAACAGTAAATGAAAATTTAGTCATAGAAAACCAACAACCAAATTCTATTTCAGTAGATGAATCACCAGATGGATATGTTACAAACATTCAAGCTAGTTATGCTACTGGCGAGCGATACAAATTTAAAAATGCTACTCATGAAGTTATAGACGTTGTAGATAAACCGGGAAGACCAACCTATGCTATCTTTCCAGTTTTAGGTAAAACTAATGGTCCAGTATTGCAATCAACTTCTGGCAGGACAGAATATGTTAGAGAGCTTAATATAGAATGTTCTTTTGCAGCTGGAGTAAGACCTTCAAAAGATGAGATAGATTCTGTAGTGGGAGAATATCGCCCTCAAGGTAATCCCGTTTTCCAAGGTGATATTACAGAGGTTTTCGGAGAAGACGAAGGTAGATTTACATTTAGTACAAGTTGGATTTATACTGCAAATTCAGAGGGTTAAAATGAGTGATGTAGAAAAAATTGAAAACGCCAATCCAAAGCTTATTTTTAATGAGCCGAGTAATACTTTATTTATTTATAAAGAAGGTCTTTTTGGGTCGGCAGGTGTCCAGTTTAATCCCACACCTTTAGTTGGTATATCCACATCTGCTGTAACAGATAAAAGTACGGATGAGCAGCCTATGGGAACTAGTGATCAATTTGTTACCCTAATTCATACTATTACTTTGGAAGGTCATTTTCTTGGTGGTGGAGGAGGTGGCCCTGCAAGTGCTGCTAGTATTATAAGTCAGGCGCATGGCAAATCGCAAGCTTTAGCTATAAAAAATTTCACTCTAGAGCTTAATAGTTCTACTGGACAATTAATTAAAAAGTATGACAATTGTGTTTTAGAATCGTTTGATTTAGAGGTTAGCAATCATGTAAGTGCTAGTAGATTTAGTGCAACGATCCGATCTGTTGAATATGCTGAAAGTAATGTTGAAACTTTTGCATATGATTTTTCCGTATCGAGCGATTCTAGTATGGGTTATTTTACACCCGGAGCAGGTAGACCATCAACATCTGCGTTTTTAACTGGAACAGAAACAATTACAGTAGTTGCAAAAGATTCTCTTGATGCTATATCTTTTGCTAAAGGCAAAGCTCAATATGCATCTGGTGGAGACGTATCACTTGATTCAACAGGGTCGATATTCAATCCTGTAGGGGGAGGTACTTTTCAAGTCGCTAACATTGAAGATAGTTCTAGCACAAATGTTACTGAGGGCAGTGTAACTTATAATGTTAACTTCATACTAATTCCTGAAGGTAAAGAAGCTAGTGTTATCGGAAACGTAGGTGTTCAAAAACAATCTCGTCACGATCAAGTGGAAGACGTAGGAGTTGTTAACGGCAGCTTACTGGGAGTTAGCGTAGGACAAAAACCATCAAACACCGAATTGACAACTTTTGCATATAGTAAATATCAATCCATAAAAAGTAGTGCTATCAGTTTGCTAGGTGAACTTGGAATGGGTGGTCTAAGAGACGATGTAAGAACAGAAAATGTAACAAGGAGTTATGGAACTGGAACAGTAGATTTTACTGTAGAGTATGATAATAGAGATGCGTTTCAAGTTACTGGGGCTGCTTATGAAAAAATTGAAGTTTCAGATAACCCATCAAGACAAGTATTTGCAGTCATACCCGTTATGGGCAGAGCTACTGGACCAGTGCTTCAAGATACTTACGCAAGGACTGAAAAAAGAAAAGATGTTAGTGTTGAAGTTATATTTAAAGCTGGACATGGTGGAGCGGATGGGGGTAATGCTTTATCTGTACTGGATGGATATGCTCCAAATGGGAATGTCACGTTTACTTCTGACTTTCAAAAACAATGGAATTCTTCGGAAAGAAGATTTACTGCAACTAAATCATGGGTTTATGAATAATGAGTACAACAACAACTATACCACCAGAAAATGATAATTATATTAAAATCAAATTAGAGCCTGAGACCGCTGGTACAACTACCACCGTGGCTCCTCTAGATGTGTACGAGGTAACTCCAACGTCGCCTCCAGAAGATGAGCATTCATATGGAAGCAACACTCCAAACCAACCGGGAGGTATTCCCCAACACAGATTCTTTGGAGCTTCTGTAACAAGTTTTAGTATGACTGCTGGTTTTGGCGACGATGTTTCTACTCTTAGTGTGGAATTAGTGGAGGATACACTTGGCGGTGATGTCTTCATACAGCCAATTGTTGGTCAGCCAGCATTCTTTACGTTTGGTGATCAAATTAGAGACACTAGTACAGGCTTCTCAAAAGCAATTGCTGACCTAATAGGTGGAAGCTCTAGTAATAACGGCTTTTCGTTTGGTGGAATAGTTCAATCTTGGAACAAAACAACAGACGCTTCATCAGGAAAACAGTACACAGTAAACTTAGTAGACCCTAGAGAGATACTACAGAACGTAGTACTAAATTTAAATAATCATGCTGGCACATCATTCATGAGCGCAAATTTACTTAATGTATATGGATACTTAGAACATGTAAGTCCTAGCTATAGATCTGAGAATCAAAATCCAAACAATCACAGCCCATCATTAACAATAGGTCAACAACCCTTCCCACAAGCTTACTATCAAGGGAGACCAATTACTGGTACTGGCATGTCTTTGAGAACAGACCAAGGCATCCCTGCGTTTCGAGTAGTACAAGCATTAAATTCTATGATGGGTACTCATTCATTTCCTGCTAAAAATTCGGAATATGCTCAGTATGGTGGTCATGTAAAATTTAGGGGTAAGAAATATGCTGTCTGGATGGAAGGCATTTCAGTTCCATTCCCAAACTATAATTTAAATTATGATCAAATAACACTCCTTGAGCTATGCATGGAATTTTGTGAAGTTAATAACCAAGAATTATATATTACATTATTCCCACCCAATGGTGGTGGTCGCCTAAGTACTTGGTCGCAAGCTACTACTGGCGCAGATGGAGTAATAGTCGTTGGTGGTATTAATAAACAAAGTGCGAGCGTTGCGAGTACGGAATCTTACATAAGTAGTTTACCTTTCTATATAACAAATAAACAGATTGGTGTTGAGCTAGCAAATGCTACTACTGATAAGTTTGTAACAGGAGCTAGAGAAGTTATGATGTATTATTTTGACACTTCTTTGGATGGTTATCCAGAGTTTGGTGGACATATGCTAGAAAGAGCTTTTGAACAACAGATATTACCATTCTATGGATACTTAGGAGCCAATATAGCAACTATACCAAGATTTACAGGTCCATATCAACAGATTGTGTTGGACTCTAGATCTTGTAATGCAGCTGGTGTCGGTGATTTTTATGTAGCAACTGAGCTAGAGCTTAGAGCAGCTGATATATCATTTGATAAATGGGTAGAATTTATTACAGCTTACAATTATTTGTACATGGAAACCATACATAATAACAGCATTGTAGATATTGTTCATAGTAGAAATGTTGAAGTAGCAATAGTTAACGCTCCAGCAGAAATTACTGTTCCAAGATGTACACACCCTCCGTCCTCAAAGGATTTTTCAAATTGGCCTACTCAAAGGTCTCATCCTCCATATGGATTTCCACTTTACTACGGTAGAGCCAAAGCTTTTGGTATAGCCTGTGGTTCAGTAGGTCTTAACCCAGCCGCTCCTAGAGTGCAAGAAAATGCAGGAAATCCTCTTGGCAGAAGAGGCAGGGTTAATCTTATGCCGGGGAAAAATAGAAAGATGAAAGGCTTTAATACTAGCATTTCAAATCAACAAGATGCAAGGGCAGCTACTTCTGCTATACTTTTAAGGAAAGGTCTAGAGAATGCAAAGGTAATATATAATTTTATTAAGGGTGTTGCCGATGAATATTTAGGGAAGAAGTTTTTAGTTAAAATTCCTCAATTTCCCAATCAGGGTTGGGGATATGGAAATCCATTTGGCTTTGCTCCTAGAAATGCAAATGGGTCATATTTGGGTGGATCTAATGTATGGTCTCTTCAAAATAAAAATGCCATGTTACTAAAACCTTTAGCTAGTACTCCTAGACAAAAAGGAGCTTTAGATATAGGATACAATCCATCAAAGGGTCAGTATGAGTTTAATTACATGCCATGCAATTCTGGAGGTGTTGATCCTATTGGTATTAACCTTGCTCCTCAAGCTTTGAATGCATATTTTGAAGAGGGAGGTAGAACTAAGTGTTATGTAAAACTTCCAGCTTCCACTGATGTAGAAGGTTTAGACAGTGACTCATATGTTTATGCTAACGGGTTTCTATTTCTCAAATGTGACGTAGAAGAAAAGTATGTTATAGCTCCTGCCTTAACTCGCCAAAGTTTTCCTTCATACGGCAATAGTGTTATGGGTACATATAAGCTAGATTACAAAACTAAAGTAAGTGTGGATCATTATACGGGAGAAACTGAAGTAATAGATTTCCCAATGCCAAAAGAGATAGCTTATCCAAACCCAACACAAGCAGATGGTGGAGGTGTTATTACTGCTCTAAATTTAGATAGAACTGTTGCCGGTGATTTCCCTAATTACTATTCTGAAGGTATGCACACATACGCTGTAATTACGATGCCTACAAGACTTAAGACTTTTGGGGATACTGACCAGCAATGGGGATCTGGAATGAAGAATAAAGTTACTATGGCTAATGTTTCTCATTACTTGAGAGAAGACATGGTAATAGGTATGCCCGGAATTACAAACCAGAGAACAAGAACTACATACAACTTTATTTTAGATGATCCAGAAAACAACGACAGATCTCAAGTGGCTTTTGGTGCTATCAGGAAAGCTGTTGAGGGTTTAACATTTTCTATTAATAACAGATTAAAAATGGTTTCACCCGGACCAGTTTATCCATTGAATATAGCAATACCTATGGAAAGCTCTGAAAGATCTTATGGACCTTTTTATTCAGCTATTACAGATAATGGACAAGTTGAACAGATTCATGACGAAGGACTTTCTCCTTGGGCGTATGGTGGGTATGACCTAATGAGTGCTGCTGGCTGGTCTTTAGCAGCTCCTACGGTTCCAGCAGATTTAGAGAGTGAAAGAGCTTCTTTTACTATGGTTGGATGGCCTCAAGGCTTAACTTTGGGTAGTTTAATTATGGGTGCAGGACCAATTATTACAAGTATGAGTACTTCTTTTGGAGTTGATGGTATAAAAACTACAGTAAATTTAGACAGTTATACTCCTTCTTTTGGTAAATTACAAAAACAAAAATCAGATGCTATTTCTAAAATGTCAAGGAATAGACAGCAATTTAGAGACACCGTTAATGCCATGATTAGGAAAAATATTTTCTCCAATAAGCATAATTGGAATTTTGTAGATGCGCAGAAGGTTGCAAATAGATATGTAAGATCTGTTCAAAATCAATCATCTAGGTATACAGCTATAGAAAAGGGAACAACTCAACCTCAAAATAATCTACTAATGACCTATTCCGGCAGACAGGCATATCATCGACCAGCTAAAAAGAATTTTCACTCAAACAGCGAGGCTTTTCTACAGAAAGACGCTTCTTTACAAAGTGCTGAAGACACTAGCGAAATGGCTTCAAAACTATCAACATCTGGACCTCATTATTACAAACAGTATTGGAATACTGCTGGTGCTAGCATGACTGATCTGTTTCATCCCGGTTCGGAAACTTGGCATAATCATCTTCCATGCAAAGGAAAGTATTCAGAAAAAATTGTTTATAATGATGCTTTGGATGATGACTTTGACGTATCAATATATGACTAAGGAGAATTTCTATGAGTATGTTTAGAGGAAACGCTATTAAATCAAGAGGTAGCGGTCATTACTTTTACTGGGACTACCTGCAACCATACGGTTTGGCTGTATTTAGCGCCAACGATGCCAAGGAAGTAATAGCAGCTAGCGCTGTACCGCAAGCGTTAAAAAATAATCTTTCTTCTATGGGTGCGGATAGTTTTGTTAGCATAATTAATGTGCTAAGTGCTATGGGTTATAGCAATTGGTATTATGAAGAAGTTAAAACTGGTGGTGGATATACTAGGATATTTAAAAATCCTGAACAAGTATCTAAGTTAGTAAAACATTCTGACGAACCTGCTAACAATAGAAATAGTAGTGATCTAAAGTATAGAAACCAAGAAAAAATAATTAAAAAAATTAATAACAGCAAAAGTGGTTGTTTGTTAAGTTATGACGCACAGCATAAATTATATTGCAGGATATTTTTTCAAAAACCGGGAGAAGACTTAAAGGCTAGAATGCCATCTTTAAAAGAAACTACTATGTTCGCTGCTGCACCACGTAGGAAAAGTGGAGCTAAGTACGCTTACAAGCATAGTCATGAGGATGATATTGGTGTTTATGTAGGAAACGCTGATGGAAACTCCCCAACTTCAGAAGATTTTTCAGGCATGGTATCCGCTCCTTTAAAGCTAATATATAATCATAATCAAGGCGTGTTTGAATGTTTTTCGACTTTCTTAGCTGTTATGTTAGAAGGGTTAGACGGAGCAGAGTTAGTAAATCACAATATAAATACTGCTGATGTGGATACTCTTAAAGCTGATGACTTTTATAAAGAAAAAGCCGCAAAGTACATGGCTGATTTCCAGACAGGTCTTGCCATGCCTTGTAGCTTGCAGGATAATAATCCTTTTCATTTTGGTCCAAATATTATAAAAGCTAACGACAAAGAAAGAGCAGAAAAAATTAGAGTTGTAAACAGGTCAACTCAAACGTTTGAGAGAGGTGAGGTTGTATTAATACATCAAATAGATGGGGAAAACATAGTCATAAAAATAGCAACAGGAAGCCCACCAGTAGATCGACCCCCTTCTTTTAATGGTCCTTGGAGTTTTACTAAATTCCTTGCTAGTAGCGATAATTATTTCAGGGATAGTGATGGAAAAAGAATTTCACCCGGATTAGAAGCTGGAAAGAAAGCTTGGAAATTGTGGTGGAAAAGTGAGAATTATAAGCCAGATGAAGCAACTTTTAGACGTTTATATCAAGATCATATTTCCTACCAAATGCATCCAAGGATAACTTCAACTCATCCCCATAAACATGCTTTTACTGACAGGATAAATGCAGCAGTAGGGCTTGGAGACAATGATTATACTGGATTGGATGGGGTTTTATATACTGATATATCTATGTTTTGGGGTCCAGTTTATTCTGCTGGAGCTAGTGAGGAAGATCCTAGATTTGCTGATAAAAATCAAATACCAGCAGAAATTCAAATGGAGGGAGATCCCGATAAAGGAGCTTCACCAACAGAAAACTGTGCTAGAATCTTGCACTCTCTTTTACTTACTGACATCACTGATAGAGTACGAAATCTTGAATATATGAGATTTGGAACTGAACGTGGTGATTCATTCTCTAGATGGAAACTTGGATATGAAAAAGATGTAGAACCTAACAAACCAGTAAACGACACTGTTGTACAGTTCTCTTTTTTAAGCGGTGACTTGTTTGGTCATCTTGACCAAAATGCTAAACGGGTTAATGAAGGCGTACTTGGAACTGCTTCTAAAAGCTTTGCTAAAAATGCTAGAGATTTTTATAATTCAGCTTCTGTATATGGAAAAGTTTCTAAAGGAACTAATTTGTTTAACCCTGTAGAACCTTACTATAGTTCGAGTTGGTACGGTCCTCATACAATGAATGATACTTGGAATGATGTATTTACGTCAAAATTAGGCGGTTACACTGGTCCTAAGTATGGAAAATACGTAGAACAAGAACCTTTAGATGTAGGTCAAAATACATTGCCAGCATTTGGCGATGATGACAATTCATCAACCAAAAGATGGTCTAGTGCTTTAGGATACGGAATAAACGCTGCAAGAAGAAGTATGAGTAAAACTGGAGGCGATTGGACCTTAAATATAGAAACAGATCAAACCTTTGGTCTTCAAGGTGAGTTTTATGGTGGAGTCAGTGGCGGTAGTGTTAGCTTGACCGTTCTTCCTATAGGTCCGGGTGTTGCTTGGGCAAGCGACACTAGAGGTAGAGTAATATCAGGAACAACACAAGTTTGGGGAAGCTCGTTAGACAATGCTGACAGTGCGAATACTGGAGCTTTGCATGTTCAAGTATGGGATGGATGGCCTAAAGAAGATACTCTTTGGCTTGGTCAATTTTTTACACTTCTACATTTTAATCCGGGTAGCTATGGCAGCACTGCTTCTAAGGTTATAGAAAAAAAGACAAATTACCCCGGAACAGCTTCGGCAGTCGATGTTGATGTAAATAAATATAATCTTGATACCCGTGTTGACTTTCGCACACCAACATTTGGGGCTTTGGACGAAAACGGACATTCGTTCTGGAATGCTGGTGGCGATGGTGTTGCAATGCAAAAAAACCAACTAATAACAACGCAAACAGTTGTTAGGCCCAGAGATTACTGGCTAGTTAATACCAGTTCAAGGGGAAGACCTGTTACTTATTATGGTAATATTAGAACAGTATTACGTATAGGTGTAACTGGTACATTTACTTGGATAAATAAAGGAAAAGGATTTAAAGCTAAGGACATTATATCTATAAATGATTATTTAAAGTTTAAAGTTACAGCAGTTGGAGAGGGAGGATCTATAACATCTCTGGTTTTTGCAAAAGATGAAGATTTGGACAGAGATTTTAGAACTCCAGCAGACGCTGGCGAGACAGGATATGAAATAAACAATACTTATAAAGGTGATTATACTACAGAATTTATGGATGGTCCTATTGTAGTTGAATTAGCATCGCCAACTGGCGACGAGAGCGCTTCAATATCATTTACTCAAGGTAAGGTATATGAGACTAGAGTTTGGGATTATGGGCCTAAAACAAGAAGCGGTCAAATTAGATGCAGCAAGCCCAGCACAAATGGTCAGAGAAGGGTTTTTGGGACTCGATCTACGCAGATAAGCGTGGAATCTAATGAAGACGGTGTTGATGTACCCATTGAAGAAGTATCCCCTTATCCGGGCAACTACGAGCTTCTGGTACACTGTCATAATGACATCGGTATAGCTCTACATAATGAGCCTCATGCTACAGCTGGATACCAAATGCATAACTTTATAACTATGAAGATCAACTAGCAGATTAACAGATTAAGTAGTTTTAGTGTATAATACTACGTCTAGACGACAATAATATGGAGAATAAACTATGCCACCAACAATATCGTTTCGTGCTAATCAATTCCAAAGTAGCACTACTTCTGAGATTATTGATCATAATGAAGGTAGTGGGATTGGTTTCTTTGGTCAAGGCTACGGATACCCTATAGCTCTGGGTAAATTTAATGAATCTACATGGGTTACAAATGAAGACGGAACTGGAACTGCTACAATACAGTTAAATAATAATAGATATTTAACTCAAGGTACTTCTACTGTGCAGGGTACTGTAGACGTAAATGAGGGAAATGAGATCAATCTGAGTAATTTGCCTAATTATTTAGCAACACTAAACATTAGGTTTATAAATGACGCAGCAGTTGTAGCTTCATCCCCTAAATTGGTTATATATGATAGAAGCAGTATTAATAATCATGCAGTTGATGTTACTACTTATTGTTATGAAGTTAGACATCCAAATCCATCTCAATCTGCTACCGCTCTAAGCTTAAGAGGTGATGCTGATGGGTTTAAATGGTATGCTTTTGAAAAAGAAGCTGGAGATAATCCAGCCGCACCTGTCCCTATGCCTCTTACGCCTTGCCCCGGCCCTAGTGGTCTTAACACAACGGATAGTGATACTACTACTGGCGATTACAATACTTGGCTAGTTGGTGAAGGTTTAACCCCTTCAACCTATGGTGGCGGTGGAACTAAAGCGTTTACCCAGCATGATTGGTACTTATCAATTAGCTGCTCGCCTCAACAAATTGGTCAAAAGACTTCTTACGCTTTGTATTTTACAGTAGAGTACATCTAAATAAAAAAAGGGGGCATTTCTGCCCCCTTAATTTTATTCTAGAACGGACTTCTTAGCGTTCCATTTTACCCAGCCGCCATCTGGCAACCAGTTGTCACCATCCTTGCGTTTGGGGAATAGACCTCCACCCTTTTTCATTGAGCCAAATGCCAACTTTGCTCCACAGTCCATACAGCGGAGTTCAAAGTATTCATTGTCCTCTACATTCCTGACAACGAACTTGAGATTTTCAGACCCGCACTTTCCACACTTGCTTTCCTCAAATACTTCTTGGAACTTTGCGATTTGTGCAAATAGTTCTCTGTGCGTATCTGCCTCAAATTCTGCTGTAATTCTTTTATTTGCTGTTGTATAAGTTAACTTCATTTAGTTTCTCCATTCTTCGTTATAGCCCACAAACTCACTAGGGATTGACCCTTTATCTCGCTGGTAATCATTAAGAACATCTATAATGTCACTAGCAATTTTTTTTGAAATCTTACGATTGTTATCTACTTTAAATTCAATCTTAAACAACTTGCTAGCGTTAACATTCAACTGTTTGCACTTTACGTCAATAAAGTTAAGCTGTGCATCACTCATCCTGCCAGTGTCATCATAGTCTCCTGCGCTACTATTATTTTGCTTAGAGATATCACGTACAATCTTGGCTGTATCTTTCTTTGTCAGCTCTTCCGCTGCTACACCCTTGATTTTCAAAACCTTACGCAATGCTCTAGCCTCTGCTCTAGTACTGGCGATTGCAACCGCAAAGGCGCAAAACATATCATCTGTATTGCCTTCCCATGAATCAGCAACTTCAGAACAACGCAGGCCATTTGCGAACTCTATTGTAAACACTACAGTCGCTCTACCATGATGATCGTCTCTTTCTGTTGGTTTCACCCAAGTTGGTCCGCTGAATGTCATAGGCCCAAGTACAAGCTCAGACACTCTTCTCAAGCCTGTAACCAGCGGGTGTCCATTGACAAGTTCATCTTCTTGAAATAGTGTCATTGCGTAATCATGCCATTCTGGTGATAACATGGAAGGCGCATCTGAATCTACTACATTCTTAACTGATGTATCAGTATTTGACGGTGTTGACAATTCTTCTACTCCTGCAAAAAGGTTTTCTTCTGTTTCTGTCCCAATCATATCATTCCTTTCATACTTCAATTTCTAGGTAACGCTTTGACTTTGATGGAAAGTGTTTACTAAAATTATCTAAAATATTGATTAGCTTGTTCTTCAATTCTTCTTTACTGTGCAAAGACACTGAGTCATGCAAGCTCTTTACTCTGATTATAGCAAAACCCTTACTCAAAATCAACCCTGTTTTATGTGAATCTGCTTTAATTTGCTTTCTGAGCTTCTCTTCCCCCCATATGGGTAGGAAATGAGAAGGCCCATCTACTTCTATTATAGCCTTGAGTTCTGGGAAATACATGTCAATCTCCAAGTTCTCGTTAGGTATTAGATTTTTCTTATGTGCTTGAACTGTATATCCATGTCTAGATATTTCTTCTCTCAAGAATTTTTCTAGTTTAGAACCATCTTTACCAGCTTTCTGTATAGCCTTGATAGCCAATTCACTCATTTTTAATTTCTCTGCTTTAGACATATTGCTCCATCTTTTTTTAGCACGATCCACATGTTTCTTATATTCTTCTTCTGTCATGTTCTGCCATCTCTTCTGTAAAGATTTACTTATTTTAAGTTTTTCTTCTTTACTTCTAGCCTTGCCCTGAGTTGGTATGGTAGCTTTACCATTCTTGATAGCATTCTTTTGCGCTGCGCTTTTATCTTTTATATCAACACCATGCTTAATTAGAATTCTCCTAATCTTGTTAGGATAAGTCTTAAAATGCTCTGCTATCTCGTATGTGCTTTTGCTTTGATCTCTATACATTGATATGATTTCTTGTTCATTCATTTTTTTCACCTAATTTCTTGATGTAGCCTTTGAGCTGGGAGGTTTTAATCTTTGTTAACCTAAAAAACTCATCTCTTTGAGTTTCGCTAGAAGTTACGCATTCTACGTCATGATCTTTTAGCGTGGTTAATAATCCTAATATATCTAATGGTTGACCTAAATATAAAAATACTGGTTTTATAGACTGTTTGGTTTTTATAACATAATATATATCAGACAGGGAAAATGTGAATAAATATCCTCTAAAGTACCACATTTCTGGATATGAGAACACCCCACAGGGTACGTTAAAAGATCCTGTCATCTTCGTAAAGATAGAAACATCTACTCCAGACACCTCTTCTTTTATGTATTTAACAGTGGTTGCAGCTTGTCTTGCTAAATCTTTATCTAGACTCAAGCAAAATCCTATATTATTCATATTTACCTCTATATAAATTGATTTCTATAGTCTAAACATATAGAAACGTAATAGTAAAATCTCTCAAGAGCATGTGGCATGTCCCCATCCTCTCTATAAAAATCTGGAAAATAATTATCATGTATACAAGAATGAGCCATTGTTGTAACGTCACTTCGTATAACAAACATAGTGCCTGAAGTAAAGCTAAAATTAAGATTTTCTTTCGCTATAAAGCCATGTTGTTCATATAATATATACTGTAGTTCTCTTAGCCAAACTAGTGTTTGTCTTGATAATACAATTCTCTTTTTGTCAGGTATTGGAGTTCTTCTGTCAAACTCTATTAGTTTTTCTTCATTTAATATGTCCATTTTTCTATTTGGATGCCCAGAGGATATTAGTCCAACCTCTTCTTTCTCTATCAGACTGTTTACCCTATCTGTCTGGTAAACTATAGGATCTACAATTTCATCAATCCATTTTTGCTTAAGTTTATTCTTATCATGCACATAGAATACCCAAGGCTTATTTTCTGTATTTTTGGTAAAAGATCTTTTAAAGCCACTTTGGTCGTTTCCTAAATTCTCGACTTCTAAATAATTTACCTCTGGAAATAGTTTTTCTGAGTGTGAAACTATTGCTTGATTGCTCTCAGCATCTTTTATTAGTGATAGATTTACCATGCCGTCCCAAGCCTTTCTAAGCTTATCTAGCAGGTAAATAGATACATCTTTGTACCAAAGGTGAGCATGTACTTCTATTAGCTCTTTATTTAACATTTTACACCACTACATTGAGAAAGTAATTGTTTCACTCTGTTTGTCCCTGTGTGCTTATTTTTAATTGTTTCTTTTATTGTAGAAAAATCTTTCAGCTTATCTTTACTATTGTAATCAAGATTATATTCACCACCCATTACTTTTGATATTGTTTCATTTATTTTATCTGTATGTTCATGGGATATAAAATATGTTTTATCAGCTCTGTATAGTGACTCAAAAAACGCTTGACTAAGACCCGCTTCTAAGTTGCAAAATACAACCTCTTTGTAATTATGAAACATGCTATTAACTGCTGTCAATAAATCAAATCTAATATCCGCAACATACTTGCTTGAGCAAATGTGATAAGTTTCAGATTTAAACTCTTCTATTGCATCTTTGTCGTCCATGAAGTACAGGCAATCAATTTTCTCTTTGAAGTATTTTTTTTCAGCAATAATGTTCTCATCCACAGCATTTAGCAAGGACACGATTTTAGATTTTTTCGTCAGTATTTTTTGAACTCCTGACAAGTCTCCAAAAAACGTAAAGTCTATTCCCATTCTTCTAAAATGAGATTCTATTTCATAGATATAGCCCTGTTTTTCATTGCTTATATTTACGAATAGTTTTAAGTCTTTACCAGACTCTTTTATCCAAACCGGCAAGTCAATAGAAGCTTGACTACATGCTGTAATATAGATGTCCGGGTTGAACCTATCTAGCACCTCGAACAAAGGTTGTTTCTTGTTATACATAAGAACTTCATGCTCTTTAAGATCTTTTAAAGCGTGATACAAGTATCCGCTTTGAGTGTTAGATACAGGGTTCATGTAATCGTCTACAATGATTCTCATTTTATTCCTTAGCCCTTTTGTATGTCTTGTTATTTTTTATTTTTACAACTCTAGTGCTATGTCTTTTCTTTGTTATATTGTGTTCAGATAGTATTTCATTAATAGCTTCAAAGAAAAATTTGCGTTTAAAAATTTTATTATTAAGAACTTTGTCTAAATCTGATAGTGTTTTTGTTCCATGTAAAAACAATATTTCTGACCAAGTGGAGTTGGCCCCATAACAAAAATATTCTATGCCTTCTTTCTTGTTTGTATTTGCTCCTATTTCCAAGCTTTCTTCTTTCTTGGAATTAACCATAGCGAAAGATGAGTCAAATTTTAAATTGTCAAATATCTTGTACTCAAAAAATAAACTACCTTCTATAAAAAGAATTTTATCGTTATTGATATTATGAATACATAATCTTGCTGTTTCACATGAGCTAGTATGTTCTGAGTTAGGATTTTCTACTATTCTGATTTTATCTTTGTGGTAGTGATTCTGAACGTAACTGTATAGTTTTTCAGAATGCTCTGTAACTGCAATAATTATTTCATAGTTTTCAAATCTTTTATTGATGGCTTCTATTTGCTTGTCCAGTAAAGTCTTTTTGCCAAATGCTAAAAAGCATATTGGGCCATAGCATCTCATCTTTTGCATATTTTGATCATGCATTAATATGATGCTTACAAAATCTTTATGTTTTTTGTATTTAGATTTTCTTACTGTAGTGCTACTCATTTCCCATTCTTGTCCCTGTTAT
>Ga0228608_1000151_pt1 | contig 22988 bp, 21 predicted proteins | sample 9DmetaG_FD_190069 | JGI IMG/M metagenome (GOLD analysis project Ga0228608, IMG submission 190069) | Seawater microbial communities from Monterey Bay, California, United States - 9D | ecosystem: Environmental > Aquatic > Marine > Coastal | place: USA: California | collected 2016-11-15
CTTTGTCCGCATGGCTGACTTTTGTACAGCGCGCCGCGAACAGCAGTTTTGAGCCCAAACTTACTGGATGCTCAATCGGCCGCGAAAGCTCGCCAATCTATTTTGGATAGTATTGCGCACCTACTCGAACACCAATGTATGTAATAGGTAAAGCCTGTAAATATTTACCGTCACACAACAGTCTCGAGGAAATAAAATGCCGTGCTCTCGCCAATAGCCAAAGCGCCTTCAATGAGACCGGGACTGCGTTCAGAAACCTCGCTCACTGCAAATTGCACTCGACCATCGAGGTATTTCTCCCTCAGATTATTTGGCCCAACTTCAGGATGATTTACAGATTGTGCTAGATCCAGCTCAGTCACAATACGTGGGTTAGTGGCCCAGTCTTGAATTACCAGTTCCAAGGGTTTAGCTGCAGCTTTACCAAAGCAATCTGAAAGTTGGGCTAAAATTTCTTGTCTTAATTGGCCTGGAGATGATTGCCGTTGTTTTGGCGACCAGCCTACAAAGCCAAACAGCGCTCCCGGCGTCATTTCTGCGCAAGTGTGATCATGGACTTCGACAAGAGGTCCAGTTTGGCTAGCTATCCGGCCAGATAAACCAGCATCTCTCCAAAAGGGCCGGTCGTAAATAACGACCGCCTTTGCATGACTGCTCATCCAAGTCGGTGTTTCTTGCATAGCTTTGATGAGGCTCGGTGGTGCCCACGGCATACGAATAGTTGTGGCAACGACACGTAGCGGAACTGCCACAATCACTCTTTGCGCCGTGATCATTTCTCCTGAATCCAGACGTATGTTTATGCGCTCTGGTCCATCTTCACAAAGCTCGGCCACTACAGCACCCGTACGTATGTTGCTCGAGCCAAGCCGCTCAGCAAGAGTGTCTATCAAAGTCGTTGGTCCACCAACGATACGAACCATTCCATCCTGTCCAGGCAGTGGTTGATAGAACGGTTCTGGCCCATAGCCTGTGATTACTGCGTTACCTTCGTTAAATTGATCAAACGTCTTGATATCAAGCTTACTCAGCCAACGAGCCACAACGGGTTGATATTTTGGCCAGACCCAAGTTGGGCCTAGATCAGCTACGGCTTGAGTGCCGGCACCATCACGTACTGAGCGGATGCGACCTCCTATTTGTGCATCTGCCTCTAGCACCTGCACGCTAATACCCGCTTCTTGCAATGTTACTGCTGCCGTAAGTCCGGAAAGGCCAGCACCAATAATAACTACATCCATATTATAACCTTAATGTTGGTTACTGAAACATAGTCAGTTATCACAACGAGGTACATAGATGTGAACTCTAAGGAGTTGAGTGAAGCGGCGCAGCTCTTTTAGCATTTAGCCCTGCATAAAGCTGCCTAAACGCCCAAAATAGCAATAAGCCCTCTTTCTGAAAGCTTACCCTTTTCGACAAGTTCAAGCGCCTTGATGCGTACGTCTGGCGCAACACTGTAGGCGTCTTGATGTGTGCCGATTACTGCAAGGGCAGACTTTTCTGATAAAGACCCCCTGCTGAGCATTTCCAACGCTTTTAAGCTGGCTTGCGAATTCTTGTCGTTTGTATCGCTGCTCGCATTTACACTGCGCTTTGAGCCCGCCGTTGCCGTAGCGGTTGCTTTTGGTTCGTTGGGAAGGCTCTCTTCAATCTCTGCATCATCAATTACGCGCTGTAAATCTTCATCTGTGACGGCAAAACCATTGGAGAGGTCAGCGGTATAGTCTTTATGAGGAGTCTCGTATCGCTTGCCCGTGAGCATTTCTTTCTTCAGGCGCGGCGTGAGATGACTGTAATGGCGCTCAATCATCAAAATCGACGTGCCCATTTGAACAGCCAGAGTATGTACGTCCATCCCATCATTTAGCAGTGAGAACGTGGCATAGGTGTGGCGCAAGCTATACAGCGTGCGATCTTGGCCCGTGCGAGGACAGGTCAACAGCCCAGTGTCTTTCATAAATATCTTAAAGGTCTGACGCAGGTTTGCGCTGGCCGTGCCATCAGGCAACCGAAACACAGGTTGCTCTAATCGTGCCTTCATCAACTGCTCAAAACTCATATCAGCAATGTCAGGACATCTGCTTTGAATACGCTTGAGATAGTTTATGGTACCTGCCCTACAGATGATGTCACGGCGCCCCGTTTTACCCGTTACACTCATCTCAAGGTATTTAAGCCCCTTGTCCTCAAATAGACTGATATGCTTCCAGTACAGGTTCTCTGCTTCTGTACCATGCCGCATGCCCGTGTTGGCAAGAATGAGAATGTAATCACGCAACAGATGCCGCATGTCCCGTGACTTGCCCTCACGCCCTGCATCAATCCAGCTTGGTAGCTTGCGTATAAGAGTTGCATACTCTTCACGAGTAAAGTCAGGGCGCCGCACACTGTCCCTACCCTTGTTTACCAATACAGGTACTTGTGACTTGTTCATGTAGCCACGGGCAACAGCTTCATCAAATATTCTGTTCAAGGCAGAGTTGTGCGTATTGAGCGTAGAAGACCGTGGCTCTCGCCCCATCTTTGCCTCACGCCAGCGCGCAAACTTTTGCAGCATCTCATAGTCAATGCTGGTCACAAAAATATCACCAAAGAACGGAACCAGGTACCTATCAATCACGATTATGTAATCACGAAAGCTCTTCTTCCCCACGCCATTATCTAGCTGCTGCTTCATGGTAGCATGGCATAATGCAGCCACATCAGCAAAGCGTTTGGAGATCACAGGCAACCCGTTCTTCTGCCTAAATCTGTAGTCTAAATAGATCTCACGAGCAGCTGCCACAGCATCATTTAAAATCCGTTTCTTTGAGCTCACACGAACCTGTCGTCCGTCCAATGTAAATGCAATTTGCCAGACTTTGCTGTGCTTGCGTTTAAAAAGACGAACCTCACCATCCATCAACGTGGGTGTATTTGGGTTCAATTTAGGCACTATCAACACCGTGTTTAACACTCAGATTCTGCACTAGAAAAAGTCAGAAAGCTAGAAAAAACTGTGCTAGAGGTGTGCTACGCACAATATGCGTCAACCGAAAAGTTAAGTAATTGATTATATTGGAAGTTTGGTAGCGGCACAGGGACTTGAACCCCGGACACGCGGATTATGATGAAATGTATTATTATTAAAACATTTAAACACATACATTTAAAGCATAGGTATCAAGATGTGCTAATAAATGCGCTAAACTCTAACTCACAGAGTGCAGAAACTCCCTGTTCAACACTCACAATGTGCCTCAAAATCTGTGATGCGTCCAGCATATCATGTTGTGATAAGTACCTATAAAGTAGCCCTGCCCGTCTCAAGTGGTTTTATCTGATAGTGCCTAAATGCGAATTTATGTTAAATTATGCAAAAATGAAGGCACGATATGCAGTAAATTACGAATTTCAGATTTGCTCGAAAGGCAAAAAATTGCTTATTATCAGAAGTAGAATTAAATTTATTGCCAACATTCTGAAAGTATCGCTTTGACAGTACAAGGCGGGCAAAGACACCGTCGAAACGAGCAGTAATCGACCTAAGGCTTTCCTTCCTCCCACGGGAAGCCTTTACTTTTGGTAGCTCCACCAAAACCGAACTGTTTCGTGGCTGATCTCAATGCCTCGTTCGTGCAGAAGATCTTCCACATTACGGAGTGAGAGCGGAAACCGAAAGTACAGCATCACAGCCAAGCGGATGATCTCTGGGCTCGATCTAAAGTACCTGAATGGGGAGTGTTTTGTCATACGGAGAGGCTACGAGACCACCCTGCCCGTCTCAACCTCGTTTTGTCTGACAGTGCCGCTTCCGGCCCTAACCGGACCTTCGTTCCCACCGCAGCGAATGTCTTCTTCGAGCCCAATCTACCGAATGCTGCAGCCGTCTCAAACTACCGGTATGTGCGCATAGCTGACTTCCGAACGCATGCATGGAAACTGGGCGCGCCTCACTGAAATACGGTTTTGTACTGCTCTCGCAGAGCCTTCTTTTGAACCTTGCCCATTGTGTTGCGAGGAAGCTCAGGCAGAACCACCAGTTTTTGGGGCTGTTTAAAGCGAGCCAGTGATTTCCCAATGTTCGCCTTAATGCCTTCTAGATCGAGAGCCTCGCCAGGCATCGCCACAAGAACCCCAACAACGCTTTCGCCAAAGTCTGCATGAGGCACGCCTATCACTGCACTTTCAAGAACACCTTCCTGATCATCAAGCAGCAATTCGATTTCTTTTGGGTAGATATTGTAACCACCCGATATAATGAGGTCTTTATTACGGCCTACAATACTGACGTATCCGTCCGCATCGATCTGCCCCAGATCCCCAGTGATAAAGAAGCCATCACTTCGCAGCTCTTCGGCGGTCTTTTCAGGCATCTGCCAATAGCCTTTAAACACATTCGGGCCGCGCACTTCGATCTCGCCAATGTCGCCTTGGGACAGCGTAGCACCTGTCTGACTGTCCGTGATCTTTAGCTCCACTCCTGGCAAGGGAAAGCCAACGGTGCCTGCGCGGCGTTCGCCATCGTAGGGATTGGAGGTGTTCATGTTGGTTTCGGTCATGCCGTAACGTTCCAGAATACGGTGGCCTGTTCGATCTTCGAACTGCACATGGGTTTCGGCCAGAAGCGGTGCGCTACCGGATACAAACAGGCGCATGTGCTTGCTGAGGTCTTTGGTGAACCTCTCATCCCCCAGTAAACGTGTGTAGAACGTCGGAACTCCCATCATCGTTGTTGCGCGTGGCAGGTCTGCGATCATCTGGTCTAGATCGAACTTGGGCAAAAAGATCATTTGCCCGCCTGCCAGCAATGTGACGTTGCTTGCCACAAACAGCCCATGCGTATGAAAGATCGGCAGCGCGTGCAGCAACACGTCCTCAGATGTGAAGCGCCATTCATTTTTGAGGGCCTGCGCGTTGGACAGTAGATTGCCTTGGCTCAACATCGCACCCTTTGAGCGCCCGGTTGTCCCAGATGTATAGAGGAAGGCCGCGAGGTCATCTTCGCTGCGCGGTACCGTCTCAAACGTCTTGGGCAGCGATGCCGCTTGCTGAGAGAAACTTCCAGAACCGTCTGCATTCAAGGTTTCCAGCTTGGCCTCGCAGCGTTTCGCTATCGGTGCAAGAGCGTCGCGTTTGCGATCATCGCAAAGTACAATGCCTGCACCGCTATTCTCGACAAAATACGCGACCTCATCCGCCGTATACGCGGTGTTTAGCGGCAAAAAGACCAATCCAGCTTGGACGCACGCCGCATAAACGGCCAATGCTTCTGGCGATTTTTCAATCTGAACGGCAACGCGGTCTCCGGCATTTAATCCGGCTTCGGTCAGGTACCCAGCATACCGAGCGGCCATTTCCAAGAAGTCCACATAGGTCAGTTTGTTCCCATCAAGCAGATGCAGAAAGTTAGCGTCGCTCTGAACATGTTGACCAAATAGTGTGTCATAAAGCGGGTTTGCCATGTCCGGGTCTCCTTAGGATTTAGACGAAATCGACGCGCTGAGTGTACGCACCGCACGTGAGGCCGCGACGACTTTTTCAGTGACAAAGTGTTCGTGATTGGCGGTGACTTGAGCCAAATCATAGAGGTAGTTCACCATCGCACCTTTAGACTGGCGCATTCCATTGTCCGAGATATCGGCATTGGCATGAACCGCGTGCACCGCAGCACCGTTGCCAAGATGGAACCGGGCCACGGGGTCTAAGGGCAGCTTGTCTTCCCGCTTTGCCGCAATCAAGTAATGTGCAGCCTGTGCGTCAACCGAGGCGTTTTTAATGGTTGGGCTTTGGTTCGTTTCCAGCCATCTGGTCAGGCCTGGAATTGGCGAAAGCGTCACAAAGGTATCCAGCGCGCTAAGGTCCCGCGCAAGATCAGCGGCAACTTGTTTTATCAGGGAATTGCCAAAGGAGATACCAGCCAAGCCAGCCTGACAGTTGGAAATAGAATAGAACACGGCCGTATCGGCTTCCTCCGCTTCAATCGGAGCGCGTCCATCAGCCAGTAGGTTTTGCACGGAATTTGGTATGCCTTGCGTGAGAGCCACCTCAACAAAGATAAGCGGTTCATCCGGCATGGCGGGGTGGAAGAACCCAAAGCAGCGCCTGTCAGCGGGCTGTAACCTGAGGCGCAGATCGTCCCAGCTATCGATGGCGTGGACCGCCTCATAAGCGATGATCTTTTCAAGAACCTCAGCAGGACTCGACCAATTAATCCGCCGCAGAACCAAAAAACCTCGGTTGAACCAAGACGCGAGGAGGTGTTGGAAATCCACATCCAATGGTTCCAGCTTGGCGTCTTCGCGTATCATCCGCAACAGATCGCGGCGCATGGACACCAAGCGCTGTGTGCCACCAGGCACTTGATTGAGCCGCCGTAGCAGTTCCTGGCGCTTCGGCTCACTGGCGGTCGCGTAGGCACGGTAGCTGCGCTTTGAAGGGGCGGCTTTGTAGTCTTTCAGGGTTTCGACCACTTCGACGGGATCGATCTCCAAGTCACTCAATAAGAACTCAAAGAAGGCTTTTTTTCCCTCAGCATCTGCCTCCGTGTATTGGTCCAAGATCAGACGGGCCAGTGTGCTACCTGACACTTCACCCTGCGTGCCTAGCAGATCGCGCGCGAGGGCAGTTATTTCGCGCCCCTCGGCATCACTGGACACCGCTCGTGCGAAGCGCCGCTCAAACACAGTTGAGAACAGGCCGTTCAGGTAGCTCATATTGCCGTTCCCATCACCGCGTTCGGCAACCAAGTCGCAAGACCTGGGAAGATGCACAGCAAGATGATTGCAATCACCATGCAGGCCACGAAAGGCAGTGACCCTGTAAGGATCGTTTTCAATGAGATGTCTGGAGCGATGCCGTTGATCACATAGAGGTTCAATCCTACAGGAGGGGAGATCAGGCCAATTTCCATGTTGATGGTCAGAACAACCGCAAACCAGATCGGATCAAAGCCCGCCGTTGTGATAATCGGTAACAGGATAGGTGCGGCCATTAGGATCACAGCGACGGGTGGCAAAAAGAAACCTGCGATTAGCAGGAACACATTAACTGCGCCCATCAAGACCCAAGGGTTCACATCTAATGTGCCAATCCACGCGGCAATGGATTGTGTGATGAATAGGCTCGACAGCATGTAGGAAAACACGCCTGCCGCCGCGATGATGAACAGGATCATGACGCTTTCTTTGGTACTGTCGCGCAGGACCACCCAAAGATCGGCTGGGTTCCAAAGTTTGTAGATCACCATTGCAATGATCAGGCACAAAAGCGCGCCAACCGCTGCTGTTTCAGAGGGTGTCGCAACACCACCATACATCGCATAAAGCACGCCCACGATGATAAAGAGGAACGGCAAAACGCGCGGCAGAATTTCGAACTTTTCTTTCCAAGAATAGTTGCCTTGCGCCAGCAATTGCTGGTCGCCAGACTTCCATGTCGCATAAAGCGACCATGCCATGAACAACGCAACCAGCATCAATCCAGGGATTACGCCCGCAAGGAACAGACGGCCAATGGATTGCTCGGTCGCAATACCGTAGACGATCATCGTGACAGAAGGCGGGATCAAGATGCCCAATGTGCCACCCGCCGCGATCGAGCCTGCAGCAACGCCATCGGGATAGCCGCGCTTGCGCATCTCCGGAATACCCATCTTGCCAATGGCAGCACAGGTTGCGGGGCTGGACCCCGACATGGCAGCAAAGAGCGCACAGGCCCCGAGATTTGAAATCACCAAGCCCCCCGGCACTCGGGTCAACCAACGCTCAAGTGCCTCGTAAAGGTCCGCTCCCGCTCGGGTCGAGGCAATGGATGATCCCATAATGATAAACATCGGGATCGACAGAAGCGCGAAATTATCAAGCTTTCCGAACAGGATTTCCGGCAACAGCTCTAGCGAGCGCATGCCATCAAAGATCATGATAAACCCGGTCGACACGATCAGCAGACCAAGAGCCACCGAGACGCCGGAGAACAGAACCAAAATGGTACAGACCGCGACAATCGCGCCAAGTGTGAGTGGATCCATTACGCGTCCTCCAAGCCAAACGGCTTTTCAATTTTCAAGAGAATGGCAACCAGATCAGCGATCAGTTGCAGCATGAACAAGGCAAACCCAACCGGCAAAGCGAGATAGGGTATCCACAGGCGCACGCCCCAGACAGTGTCTGATTTCCAATTCCGTTCCCATGTGAGATGCCAGAATTCATAAGAATGCCACAGCATGATCGCCACCATCACGATGGAAAGGGAAAGGGTGAACATCGCCAGCACAAACCGCGCGCGTGGCCCCAAAGCCAGCGGGATCAAGTCCACATTGACATGTCCACGCAGGCGCTGAACGTAAGGCAGTCCGATCAAGGTGGCCCCAATGGCAAGGTAGATTACCGCTTCGGTCTGCCAAATGGTCGATCCATTCAGCACAAAGCGGACAAAGATCATTTGGCAGGTGATGGCGATCGCCGCGACAATCATCGCAGCCGAGCACCAGCCCGCAAGTGTAGAGAGTGCAGCCACGAGACGCAGAAACGGGTTGTTCCCGGTTTGCGCCACCGCGACAGAGCTTTGGCCTGCCATAACGATGTCCTTTATTGAGGTCTTTGGTGTAGATGGGCCGCGATCAAGCGCGACCCAATCAAGCGTCGGCTATTCGACAGCCAGTGCCATATCCAGCAGCTCTTGGCCGCCTTCAACTTCGGAGACAAATTTGGCATAGGAGGTTTCCTGTGCCAGCGCGCGCCAAGCCTCAAAGTCTTCAGCTGACATCTGCGCAATTTCCACACCCGCATCGCGGAATACTTGTTCAGATGCAGCATCCTGCTTCTTAGCTTCTTCAAGATAGAATGCTTGAGCTTTTGCGGAAGCATCCATCAGCGCTTTTTGTTGATCGGCGTTCAATCCGTCAAACTTGGATTTGTTCATCAGCAGCGGCTGGTACATGAACCACAGCGCCACATCGCCTGCGGGCGTGTAGCAGCTGACCTGCTCATAAATCCGGTAGGACACAAAGGACGAAGATGATGTGTTTGCCGCGTTCAGAACGCCAGTTTGCATGGCGTTGTAGATCTCGGATGACGCCATACCAGTGATGGACGCCCCGGCACCAGCAAGCATTTGCTCAAACGCTTTGCCTGCTGCACGTGTCTGCAGACCTTTCACATCCTCTGGTGCTGTGATGCATTTGTCTTTGCCGACAAAACCACCAGCCAAATAACCGTGCACCAAGACCATGACATCATCGTCGGCCATCTTCTCTTCGAGCGCAGCCATGAAGGGCGACGCACTCAAACGTGCGGCGTGATCGTGGTTTTTCACCATGCCGGGCATCAAGGTCAGGTTGTAGGCAGGTTGCTGGCCACCCGCATAGCTCAGCGGCAGAACTGTCATATCAAGTTGACCACGGCTCAGCGGGCGATATTGCTCACGCGGCTTGAAAAGCGATTTTGAACCAAAAATCTGGATATCAAGATCGACATCGGCGGCAGCGACACCATCCGCAACCATTTGGGCCACTTGGTGACGAACATCCTTGTTGGACCATTGGTGTGAAAGGCGCAGGGTTTCGGCGCTTGCCGCCGAACCGATGGCCAAGCATGCCGCCATAGCCGTAGCTGTGATTTTCGTAAATTTCATTATTTCCTCCCTGGGTGTGAATCAACTTTCCGTTGACCTTGTGCGGGAAGGTCACACACCTCGCATAACAAGTCAACGATCTTGTATACAATAAGTTAGATATTGCATTTTCACTCGATCTACTGCTAAGCCATAATCATGGACATTAGACGCGCAGACCAAATAGCAGACACTCTCGAACAGCTCGTTTTTGCGGGCGAATTTCAGGATGGTGATCGCCTTGATGAGCTAAAGCTTGCGGAACAGTTTCATGTTTCCCGCACTCCCATTCGAGAAGCTCTGCAGGTTCTTGTAACGTCTGGAATGGCCGAGCAAATCCCGCGTAGAGGCGTTTTTATTCGCCAGCCCGGGCCAGTCGAATTGATGGAAATGTTTGAAACTATGGCAGAAATCGAAGCTGTTTGTGGCCGTCTCGCCGCGACACGCATGAGCGATCAAGACTTGGACGCGTTGGGAGCTGCCAATGATCGCTGCCAGCAAGCGATCGAGGCCTCCGACCACGATCGCTACTATTCAGAAAACGAGACGTTTCACCAAATTATCTATCGCGGTGCTGCAAACAGCTACCTCGAAAAACAAGCGCTGCAACTTCAGAACCGCCTCAGGGCATACCGCAGAATTCAGCTCCGGTTTCGGGGTCGGCTAAAGCAATCAATGGGTGAGCATTCTGAGGTTCTGCGATTCTTGAGAGATGGCGACGCGGACAATACCGCGAAGGTGCTCAGGGACCATGTTGCTGTTCAGGGCGAAAAATTCCACCAGCTTATTGCGAGCCTCGAGAGGTAAGGCTTGCTCCTAGCAAGCAATTGCCGCGATCTATCAAGAGCGGCCTTTGGCGCAACCGCAGCGAAATGTTGCTTTTCCCGCACAGCAGACCTCTATGCAAAGGGCAGCGAAGGTCCGGTTTCCGCCCCCTTTAACCCGTCACCACGTAGTCAGCTAAAGGCGCAACAGTGTTCTAAGTGTAAAGTTATTTGAGAGTGGTAGCGCACATCACAACAAAGTAGCAGATGTAGCGATTGTAGCAGTCGTCGGTCGCCGCATATCAGTTTTTCTAATTAACGCGCGCGCGCGCGTAGGCGTCGTCAATGCGCGATTTGGCGTTACGCGAAGTGCAGGCGATGGTAATCATTCAGCTAATTTCACCGCTGGGATCAACAGCCGTGAATGCATAGGGCAATATGCATGGGCCTACCCTGCAATACTCGTGAATGGTGGGGGGTGCGAGCAACAAAGGGTGTGTACTTGGGTTGATATAAATATTAAGATTTATATTTAATCTATCTAAATCAATAATTTACGCGATTTATATGGTGCCCCCACACGGACACTGGTTCCTTAGCAAGGCATCAGTCAACACACCGACACAAGTGATAACAAAAGCTTAACTTCAGCCACCTGTGTCTGTCTAGGGCACTTCTGGTGGCCTCTGTGGTGGCCTAAGACAAATAGGGTCCCATCGATAGCGAATGAGGCCCCGGGTGCCTTTGGTTGTCTTTGGTTTCAACAAAAGGGGACTAAAGGGGCTGTTGGTGTTCTTGTTGTTGACCATTGGTTAAAGATTGCGTCTGTGCGCATGTTGCGCATGTGTTTTCTATAGACTTCTTTGGTGGACTTACGCTGTCTTAGAGTTACTGAAAGTACATGCTCAACGGACGCACAGACGCATTTCTTGGGTTTTTGGGACGGGTAGCGAATAGTTTAACTTTAAGTTGAACACCAAGCGCCACAGCCAAGCGGATGATCTCAGGGCTCGTTTTAAAGTACCTGAATGGGGAGTGTTTTGTCATACGGAGAGGCTACAAAACCGCCCGCCCCGTCTCAAGCTCGTTTTGTCTGACAGTGCCACATTCGACTAATACTGGTGAAATCAAATCTTGGAACAGACAGTGCCCGCCGCTTTGCGGATAAGTATTTCTCTCAAAGCGCATGTTGCGAGAAAACCTTTACTTGTAGTGCGGCCAAGTGTCGGCAAGGCGGTAGCCTTCGGGCCACGGATCGCTTGGGTCCAACATGTGTTGGTGTGTCCCCGTGACCCAGCCGCGACCGCGAATCTCGGGCCTAATTGCTGGGGTTTCCCCGACTTTTGTTTCGCCCAAGATTTTACCGTGGAATTCCGACCCAATGATCGAGATGCCTGTTAGGCGGTCTCCAACGGCCATCTCACCCTTTGCATGAAGCAGCGCCATACGCGCTGAGACGGCGGTTCCTGTCGGTGAGCGATCCAGCTTTCCCGGTTGGATGGAGACGATCGATTTCGCCTGAAGCCCGTCTTCACCGCGTTGCAACGCACCGGCAAATAAACAGAAAGAATGGTGTCTCCAGTCTGGATTAAGCGGGTGATCAAAGCCCAATTGGTCGTTTGCAGCATTTGTGATTTTCACGCCAAGTTCAGCGAGGGTTTGTGCCTCGTCGGCTTCCAGCGAAAGCCCGAGTGACGCCTGATCAACCACGACAAAACTGTCACCGCCAAACGCAGTGTCAACCATGACGGTTCCGAGGCCTTCAATTTCCAGAGGCACGCCCATCAGGCCAGCAAATGAGGGCAGGTTTTCAACTTCGATCCATTCGGCTTTGCCATTGGCGCAATACGCCCGAACGCGCACAAGACCGCCCGGGGCTTCAAGGACCATTTCCGTAACGGGCTCTTGCATCGGGATAATGCCTGTATCCAGCAAGACAGTAGATACACAAATCGAGTTTGAGCCGGACATTGGCGGTGTGTCCTCGGGTTCCATGATGATCCAAGCCGCCTGAGCCTCTGGATGCTTGGGCGGTACCAACAGGTTCACATGGCGAAACACGCCGCCGCGGGGTTCATTGAGCATGAAGCTGCGAAGCACGTCATCCTTGGCAATCCACTTGCGTTGTTCCCAGATGCTTTCGCCTGGCGGTGGGGTGACTCCGCCAACAATCACGTCCCCAACTTCGCCCTCAGCATGACAAGAAACTGTGTGGATGACTTTTGTGCTACGCATGCTTGGACCTTAACGAATGTTGGACAGGAATTTTTGTAGGTGTTCGGATTTGGGGGATCCAAAGATGTTCTCTGGCGTGTCAATTTCTTCAATAACGCCCTGATGGAAAAACGCCACACGGTCAGACACATCGCGTGCGAAGCTCATCTCATGGGTGACGCAGATCATGGTCATACCCTCTTCGGCCAGCAGGCGCATTGTATCCAGCACCTCGCCCACCAGTTCAGGATCAAGGGCTGATGTTGCCTCGTCAAAGAGCATGTAATCGGGTTCCATCGCCAATGCACGGGCAATCGCAAGGCGTTGTTGTTGGCCGCCGGACAAAGCACTTGGGTAGACGTGTAGCTTATCACCCAACCCGACATGCTCCAGTTGTTTGGCGGCGATGTCGCGGGCCTCTGCCTTTGATTTGCCTTTGACGATTTGGGGGGCCAACGCCACGTTTTCCAGCGCAGTCAGATGCGGAAAGCTATTCCACTGTTGAAACACCATGCCCATTTTCTGGCGTAGTTTGTTAATGTCTGTACCCTTAGCGTGCACGTCGGTGCCTGCAACGGTGACGGTCCCCGCTTGGATCGCTTCAAGCCCGTTGATGCAATATAGCAAGGTCGATTTTCCCGATCCTGACGCGCCGATAATGGACAGCACCTCACCCTTCGGAATATCAAGGTCGATGCCCTTGAGAACCTGTAAGGTGCCAAAGTATTTTTCTAGTCCACGAATTTCAATCATGAGCTCCACCGTTTTTCGAGTGTCGCGGCGTAGCGCGAGATTGGATAAGATAGTGCAAAGTAGAATGCACCAGCAATTGTGAGGATCAATAAAGGTTCCTGCGTACGCGTAATCAGAATCTGGCTGGCTTTTAGCAGCTCGATATATCCCAGCACCGACACAAGCGCGCTATCCTTCATCACGCCAAGCGCGACCCCCACCCATGAGGGGAAGACGGCACGTCCACCTATGGGAAGGACGACATATCTTAAGTCTTGCCAATAGGCCATGCCCAACGAGCGTGCCGCGCGGCGCATGGGTTGCCCAACGGCCTCCATGCCCCCACGCGCGACATTCGCAACGAGGGACGCGCAATAGATCGAAAGGATCACAACACCAGAAAGGAAGGGGTCTAGGTTTAATCCGATAATGGGTGCAAAATTATAGAACAATACCAACTGGATGATCAACGGCACCGAGCGGAACACATCCAACAATGGCCCGAGCGTTAGGGCAGCGGCCCACTTGCCCTCATACATCATCCATCCAAAGAGCCCGCCCAAAACGGTACCTATTGAAATAGAAAGTATAGAGATCAGCAATGTACGCCATGCCGCTTGGGTCAGATACAAAAGATCGCTTGGTTGAAAGCCGGAAAAGAAACTTATCGTCAGTTCCATGGTACTCTCCTCAATACCGAAATAGGCGCGTGGCTAGCATGCGTGATCCCAGCAGGATGATCTTGACAATTACATAGTAAATTACTGCAGTGACGGCGAAATATTCAAAAATGCGATAGGTACGGCTGGCCAACGCCTGTGTTTCGCCAGAGAGCTCGCGAAAGCCCACCAGCATTCCAAGTGAAGACATGAGTACTGCCCAGACCATTTGGTTGGTCAGTGGATGATAAACGATGCGAAAAACCTGCGGGATGATGATCCGCGTATAGCTTTGCCATGCAGTCATCCCCAACGAGCGTGCAGCGCGGATCTGCGTGTCAGGAATGGCCTGAAACCCACCACGAAAGTTTTCGGCAAGGTATCCGGCGCAATTGAAGCTGAGGGCTACGAGCACGATCACGTATGGCGACATGTGAATGCCCACGGCACCCAGTCCGAACCCGAAAAAAAACAATTGGAACAACGCAGGTGTGTTACGCGCCAGTTCGACCCAGGCCGAAGCGAGCCATTTCAGCGGGCCGCGCATGTGCATGCGGATAAGCGCAAGCCCCAGACCAAAGATGATCCCAAGTACCATCGACAGAGCCGCAATCTCAAGCGTCGTCAACCCGGCTGCAAGCAGGTCCGGCAAGCTTTTGAACACTGGCCGCCAATGGAAATTATAGTCGAACATGCGAGCCCCCGCGCGGTAGAGTGACCCCGCCCTTCAATTGGGGCGGGGTGGTTGGTTTTAGTACATCACGCCGGGAATGCGCAGTTCAGGCGCATCGCCACCGACATATTTGCCCCAGAGCTCCTGATAGCGACCAGAACGCGCTTGATGGGTGACAAAGAGGTTGAGGTAGTTCAGCCACGACACGTCCTGACGCTTGGCCACCACCGAGGTGTAGTCGGTTGTCCAAGGCATGCGTGGGCCAGCAAGAATGTTGTCATATTGCTGCGTAATCGGCAAAACGGCAGTGTTGGTGGTCAGGCCAATGTCAGCCTTACCTTGCGCAACGGCAAGGAAAACCTCGTTCTCGGACTGGTAGCCCTGATAGTTGGCTTCTTCGCCCCACTCCGCCGCGATCTTGAGCCACTCCTGCTCCGGCACGGTGCCCACAGCGGCCGCCACGCGCTTGCCGCGGATGTCATCAAACGTGGTGATCCCGCTGTCTGCGCTCACAACGCCCTGAGCATAGTAAACTGCGTAAGGGATTGAGAAGCCAACTGTCCGCGCCCGTTGCAGGCTGTCAGAGGTTGCACCAAAAACGACGTCGGCGCGGCCAGTGACGATCACCGGCAGGCGCTCGGACCATGTCAGCGGCATAATTTCATATTCAACTTCCAGCGCGGCGGCCAGATCGGCGCAATAATCCACGTCAAAGCCTGCAGGTTCGTTATTCGCATCGCGATAGCCGATTGGTGGAAAATCCAGAACAACGCCGCAGCGCAGGGTGCCGCGGTCTACAACGTCGTCAAGTGTATCCGCGCTCACCGTAGCGGCAAAGGTGGTAGCAAGGACGGCGGCCGCAGCGACCGCAGTTTGAATCTTTATCATTATGTCAACTCCCTGTTGAGGTTAAGATGGATAATTCGTATATTGGATCCAATATAAAGGCAACAATAAACAACGCTGGATATCGAGGTGCCGAGCCAGTATATGTGGGTGAAGACAGTTCAAATCAGGGAAAGTCGATGAATTTCAAAGCCGTTAACGTCGCTCAAAGCAAATCCGCAACCGAGATTGTTTTTGATTCACTGCGTCAGGCCATTATCATGGGCGAGATGGAAGACGGCGAACCTCTACGACAGGAGGAAATCGCAAAGGCCTTTAACACAAGCCGGATTCCAGTGCGTGAGGCGATCGCCCGACTGGAACAACTTGGTCTGGTCGAAGCGCGGCGTTACAAGGGCGCGGTGGTTGCCGCCATTTCGATTGAGGAATTCGACGAAATTTTCGACCTGCGCGCGGTTGTCGAAAGCGACGCCATGCGGCGCGCTGTGCCGCTGATGACCAAAGCGTCACTTGCCGAGGCCCGATCGTATCATGTGGCCTTTGCTGCCGCGACCGAGCCCGAAGAATGGACGGCCTCGAATCGCAAGTTTCATTGCTGTCTTTACGAAGCCGCCAATTCCCCAAACTACCTCAAGGTAATTAACGGCCTTCTAGACCGGTTGGACCGGTATCTGCGCGCGCAGCTTTCCCTGACCGACGGGATGGAGCGCGCGACACAGGAACACGAGAGCATCCTTGCGGCCTGCGAAGCGGGCGACGCCGAACATGCCGCCGCACTGACCTACGATCATGTGCAAGACGCAAAAGCGTCTCTCCTCAACTACCTCAAGCAAAAGCGGGAAAAGACATGAGCTCGAATTACATCAACTATGAGAGCGCCATTGACCTGTTGTCCTGGGAGGGTTCTGTCGCAGCTTTGCGCGCCGGGCACCTGCGGCCAAAGGCAGAGATAGCTGATATCTTTTTGGGGCCGCAAACGGCGACTTTGTTGAACCGGGCCGCATTCATCGACGGTCTGGGATACGGCGTGAAGGCGGTCACAGTGATGGGCGAAAATCCTGCCAAGGGCTTGCCGACCGTTCAGGGTGCGATGATGGTCTACGAGCCTGACATGGGAGGTCTGAGCGCCATCATCGACAGTCGTCTTGTCACCGAAATCAAGACGGCCAGCGACTCAACCCTTGGCGCACGTCTGCTGGCGCGACCAGATAGCAAACGGCTGTTAATTGTCGGCGCAGGGGTGGTCGCAGAAAGCCTCATCCATGCATATACTGCGATATTTCCCAGACTTGAGCATGTTTTGGTATGGGCCAGACGACCCGAACAGGCCCAAGCTCTTTTGAAGCGGATGACGGGCATCAAGGCAAAGCTCTCTGTTGCAGAGGATTTGGCGACAACTGCCGCCAGCGCAGATATCATCAGTTCTGCAACGATGGCCCGCACGCCTGTTCTCAAGGGGGAATGGATTACGCCCGGAACGCATGTCGATTTGATCGGTGCCTTCAAGGCCGATATGCGCGAAGCCGATAATGCGTTAATTTCATCTGGATCCCTTTTCGTCGACAGCCGCGACACCACACTGCATCATATCGGCGAGTTGATGATCCCCCTTGCCGCCGGCATAATTAATGAAAGTGACATCAAAGGGGACTTCTATGATCTCATCGCAAGCGGGACAACGGCGCGCAAATCAGATGACGAAATCACCGTGTTCAAAAACGGTGGCGGTGCGCATCTTGATCTCATGATCGCCGATTACATTTCCGGCGCTGTCGCCAGAAAATCATCACCCAAGACATAATAACCCAAAGCGGGGAGCTGTCAGACAAATCAAAACTCGCATCAGATTGTTAGCACAGCCTAAATCTATGCGCTCAATAGTTGACGCCACTCAGCGAGAGCGGCGGTAGCAGCCTCCGGAAATATTGGCTTTCCAATCTATGCGATTTGATGCTGTGTCACTGCCTGCGTACACCTTGACGATCTAGCTCTTTGTGGATGGCCACAAGATCGACGCTATCCAACTCTGCCTTAGATTTAACCGCTTGAGCTGCCGCTATACCAGCACCCTGGCCTGCAACTGCACAGCATGCCATGTTGCGTGTGGCTGCATGGGCGATGCGGTCCCCGCCGGTAGCGCGTCCTGCAACCAGCAATCCCTTGATCTTTTTCGGCAGCAACGACCGGTATGGAATGTGCATATAGCGCCCTGTTGTTGGCAAGATTAGGATGCCGTAGCCGTCAATGAATTCTGGATAAATGCCGATACTGTCTTCAAAACGGGCCTGATGACGCACATCCGCTTCAGTCATATTATACACCGCATCGATTTTGCGCGTGTCCCGTACACCCAATGTCATGCCAAAATTGCGTAGCCGAACGCTCTCACATCCTGGAGCAAAGCGGCGCAGCGCATCGATGGCCATCATCGCCTGACGTCGGCCTTCCATTTCAAAATGGGTCAGATCCCCTGGGTCGGTACCGTCGCAATTATCCAAATGTACGAGGTTCATATAGGTCATCTCACCGCTATCATGCACCGCGCCCCAAGTTCCAGAGATGGTCGTGAGATCGGAGGGAATGACCCCCATTTTGCGTGCCGTCTCAAATGGTTTCTTGAGGAAGGGCGAGAACATTTCGTCTTCCTTACCATCGGTCTCGACCGTCCATTCACCCGATGACCAATCCGAATAGGTTTGTGGGTTGGCCCGCACGTCTTCCATGAAGCGCGCTTTATCAACCCCTGCGACGTGGAACATAACGCTGGCGGCCTGCAATTCTTCCCGGGGGGGATGTGTCACAGGAGCCCCAGCCCGATGGGCAATATCTGCATCTCCTGTTGCGTCGATCACAACTTTTCCCAGGATAGCCTCGCGCCCAGCCTTGGATTCAGTAATTATCCCTGTGATTCTGTCGTTCTCGACGATCGGAGCGACGAATAGGCGGTGCAACATTGGCGTTATGCCAGATTCCTCAACCAACTGATCTGCAACAACTTTAAATCCCTCGCTATCAAGTTCGTAGCTTAACGACTGCGATTCTGGAACAGCGGCACCCATTGCTTTGGCCCGCTCCTCAAATTCACGCCCAATCCCGTTGGCCTCAACGGTCCTCTCGTGACGATACCAGGCAAAGCCCTCAACGCCAACGGTCGTAATGTTGCCGCCAAAGCAACCAAAGCGTTCCACCAGAGTAACCTCAACCCCCGCACGCGCCGCAGCCAAGGCTGCAGCCAAACCTCCCGGACCTGCGCCGACAACCAAAACATCTGTACGATGCACGACGTCAATTTTTCGGGATGGTTCGGTGATCTTCATTTTCGCTCTCACTGATTGGGTTTCGAGTCTTCAGTATCGGTGTTCGCAGGGCAACTCCAACTAATTTTGCAACCGGTTTGTGCATGTAAACGCCTCAGAAAGCGGCGATTGACGCTACTGCTGCAAACGACAGATTCGTCTCGCAAAAACAGCCATCGATGCAAAACGCGGCCAACGGCTACAATCTCCTGTAATGCTGATATTTCCACAATAAAGCGATATATCATATATCAATGTAAACTCTGCGCAATTGAGCTGTGCGGTAGAGCTGCTTTAGCAATCGGGCCTGAGCAGACCCTCGTGTAAGGTACAGCTAATGGCAGCTAACAGCCCAAACGAGCCGGTGCTGCATTATTGATGAAGAGCCACAGTGGGTGCCGCAGACCATTTCGTACTATCAATGATCTAAGGCGACACCGTTAAATACGTTGTTTGTAGTAGGTGTCCTTGTGGACAATTAGCCCATCCTTAAAGGTAAGAATATCCACGCTAAGATATTCCTCGGTTGTTCCATCTTTGTGTCGCGCCGTGCGGCGGTATTCGCAGTATGCCTTGGTCGCCGTCAACGCGCAATCAAGCGTTTCCCAATTCACGTTTTCCACCTTGTCAAATAGTCCAGAAAAGACTCTACGGATCACTTCAGCGCCTTCAAAACGAACGCCATGCGCGTCTGGGCCGATGGCATGGTCAAATGTTGCATCAGCGGCAAAAAACTTCATTACGGCATCAATATCATTTGCGTTAAAGGCGTCGCCAACGGCATCCACTAATTCGCGTGTAATATCTGTCATATCATTATCCTTTCAGGCCAAGTATGGCGCAGGTTTTTGCAAAGAACGGGCTGGTTGGATCAGCCAATACGTTGAGTTCATCAAAGTGGTCCACATCCGGCACCACATAGATTTCCATGGGCCGCTCGTCGGTTGCAAACTTGTCTAGGTACATTTGCGACTGGCGATGAAATTCGGCTGTTTCTGCCCCGCCGACGACGACCATTTGCGGGGCATTTGTCAGCGGTGGATGATTGGTCATTGGGCTTTCGGCGTTTGCCTCGGCAGCGTCCATCCTAAGGTTAGCGTTAAGGGCGAGGGTCAGGCGCACAGGCTCCAAAAAACTAAGCGGAGATACGGGAATACCCGATTTTATGAGATCAGCTGGCAAGCCAGCATCGCGAGCAACCCAGTCGGTTGCCATCATCATCTGGGTCAGATGCCCTCCGGCGGAATGGCCCATCACCGTAATCCGGTTGCGGTTGATGCCCAACTTTGGGGCCTCGTGCCAGATGTATGTAAGTGCCTCACGAATTTCCTCAGAGATACGCGTCATCGTGACGCTCGGGCATAGATCATAGCCCACGACCACGACATTCGCTCCCGCTTTTACAAAGGCCGTCGCCAAGAAACTATAGATTGATTTGTCACCACGCTGCCAATATCCGCCATGGATCCAAATCAAGGTCGGCGCAGTTGCATCCCCGCACCGAAACACATCCAGCACTTGCTTTTCGCCAACCGCATAACGCACATCCAACACGCAATCGAGTGTATCACGTGCCACCTGACTGGCCGCGGTCCAGTCAGGGATCACGGTTTCCTCGTAATCGGGTCGACCTGCGCGTAGGTTATACTGAGCGTCGAACCAGTCAGGTTCATGCTCTTGGTGAAAAGTAAGGGGATCGGTCATACAGGTATCTCCGGATCGGGTGCGGCAAAAAAAGTGCCGTTACAATAGACAAATGGGGCGCCGGGCTGATGGGTGTAATTCTCCACCAATCCCAGCAGGATTTCGTGATCTTAGGCTTCGATACGAGCGCGCAGCGATAATCTTTGAGGTCCATCAAACGACCCCCTCGGATGCGCAGGCTTTTTCAAGGGCCGCCCATTCGTCAGGGTTAGTTCCAAAATGGCGCATCACGTGATCGCGGTAGGCTAGTCGCTCTGTTAGACGGTGATACCATGCCTCGACATGCGGCAATGTGGGGCGCTCGACATCAACATTAAAATAGCGATAGGCAATACAACCCAGCGGGATGTCGGCCATCGTAAAAGTATCACCACAGACGTAATCACGTTCGGTTAGGTGCTGGTCCAAGATGCTTAGAGCGGCATGCGCTTCGTCTCGCAAGCCTGCTATTTTCACGGGGTCGCGGTCATCGGGTTGCGTGCGGACTGTTGCAAAAAACATATGGATGACGGGCATGAACGCCTTGCTGGCTGACCATTCCATCCACTGATCCGCAACAGCACGGGTTTGCGGGTCTGCCGGACTCAGTCCCCCCGCGCTGTAACGATCACAGAGATAACGCACGATAGCGAGACTTTCCCACAACGCAAAATCGCCATCCCTGATCGCAGGAATCATGCGGTTGGGATTGATCACTGCGTATTCCGGTGTGTCCAGCTTGCCAAAGCTGCCACCAGCCAGTTGCAGCGTATATTCTAATCCCAGTTCATTCGCAGCCCAGATCACAGGGATCACATTGGACGAGTAGGGTCTCCCCCAGATTTCAAGCATCAACCAACTCCCGTTTTTGCGCAATTGACTGTGTGCCAAAACGCGGCACGATATGTTCGAAAAGCCGATGCCAGCTTGCGAGGATCTTTTCATATGGGACGCCGGTATACTGCTGCATCAACATCAAATGATCTAGACCTGTGGCTTCTTGTCGTTCCGCGATCCGGTCAGCCACAAATTCAGCGTCACCCACCATAATGATCCCCCGCTTGTTCAGGAAATCGAACCAGTCGCTGTCTTCGTCCTCTGACGTCATTTCCTCATCGATGTCGAGGTATCCGCGTTTGGTCCACTCTCCCGCAGGGCGTGAACCGCCAAGGAATTCGTAATAGGCGTTGATTGAGGGTCTGATGGTGTTGACGGCCTCCTCCATGCTTTCGCCAACATAGAAAGCAGTGCAGACACCAACGCCCTCGCCCAAAACCACTTCGCGGCCTGTGCTTGCCGCCAGTGCATCCCGATACGGTTCCCAACAGGCGCGCGTGCGTTTGACGCCCGCCGCCATAGAGATCACGCCCCAGCCCTTGTTTCCAGCGAGTTTGAATGTTGGTGGCGCATTGGACATCAACCAAACAGGCGGGTGTCCATTCTGATAGGGTCGCGGATGGACATACATCGCTTTATAATTGCCGTTTTCGTCATGATAACGCGAATCAAGCGGTTCAAAGAAACGATTAGTTTCCTTCCAGCCCGGTACTGGGAATTCATAGAACTCGCCCTTGTGGGTGAACACGTCGTTGGTCCATGCCTTCAGGATAACATCAAGGCTTTCTTGATAAAGCCGCATGACCTTGCCGTTGTCGCGGCGGTCTGCGTCAGGGTTGAACTGGATAGTAGAACGTTCGTTGATACCCTTAGCCACGCCAAAATCCACACGCCCAAGGGTCATATTATCCAACATTGCCACATCCTCAGCCACACGCAATGGATGCCAGTCGGGCAGGATGATCGGTGCCGTTCCAACCCGCAGCTTTTTACAGTGAGCCGCGACATGGGTGCACATCTGTACGGGATTGGGTGGCGCGTTCATATAACCATTGTGGGCAAAGTGATGTTCCGTGAACCACGCAGTTGTAAAACCAGCGTCCTCAGCCAGAGAACATTGCTCGAGGATCATCTCAAGTGTTCGCGTCCACGGGATGGTTTCCCCGGGACTGAAATTCGCGATTAGATCAAAACGCATGGCACTACTTCCCAATAGCTCGACTCAGAGCTGGTTGAATTTTTCATTATAATTAAACTAGATTGAATTTTGCACAAGAAATCAACTAATATTTCACATGACTAAAAATGATTCCTCAGATGCAGCAACGCGCCTTGGTGCTGAAATCCGCGAAGTACGCAAGGCGCGCGGGCTGACACTCAACGCTCTTAGCGCGCAACTGTCTTGTTCGACGGCCTATCTGAGCCGGATCGAACTGGGCAGTGCGCGGGTCTCGGATCAATTATTGCAAGAGATCGGCAAAGTCCTTCGTGTTGATCCTGCTTGGTTCTTTCCCGTTCAGTCTGGTGATGGACCGCTCGAACGCCACCACATTGTGCGCGCAGAAAACCGCAGGCAATTGTCTGACATGTACACGCGTAGCGAGGAGGAAATGGGATTTCGCGATGAACTGCTTTCCAGTACATTGTCCGGCCAGTGCTATTTGCTATTGTCCCGGTTCGCCCCAAGCAA
>Ga0228608_1000170_pt1 | contig 22069 bp, 17 predicted proteins | sample 9DmetaG_FD_190069 | JGI IMG/M metagenome (GOLD analysis project Ga0228608, IMG submission 190069) | Seawater microbial communities from Monterey Bay, California, United States - 9D | ecosystem: Environmental > Aquatic > Marine > Coastal | place: USA: California | collected 2016-11-15
TGCTCTTGGTGATGTTGACACAGTTCAATGGCGTAGTAACCACCTGCGAGATGACTGGTCCAACATCCACAGTTTCGGGCATGGTGATGTCAGCGGTACTCTCACAGCAATTGATATTATTCATCAACTTGAACACTTGCCGGGAATTGATGTCGAAGGAAACCATACAATTTCATTCCGAGGAATCAAGGCAAACGATAGCGGTGGACACACCTCGTCTCCATTAATTTCTGCGAATATTATGCTCATGGACACGGCATCTGCTTTTGAGACCTCGACTGACGAATCCAGTGGTATTTCGAATACTTCGATGCTCATCGGATTGGGTGCGTTCGTTGTTCTATTCATCATTGTGCTACTTCTCATTAATTTCATCACCAACAAGGAAGAAGGAACTCTTGCAGGTATAGATTTCAAATCCCTTGGCGAAGATGATCGAGATGCAATACTTGGCTCGCAAGAACAAGTACATACTGCTGAGAAATCGTAACCGGCATATTGTTCACTTTTCCGGAGATGAACTCAAAAGGACGAACCTTGTGCTTCACGCATGCGCTGGCCAAAAGATCCATCTGGCTCGGGTCATCCTCGTATTAACCGAATTTATCGTTGGGTTCGCAGATTATCTCGTTCCTTGATGGGTGTTTGGTTTAGAGAAATCAACATTGTTGATGATGAAAACATTCCACCTAAGGGCGGTGTTATTTTCATTTCATGGCATCCAAGTGGCCTTATTGACCCGATGTTGATGCATGCCTCACTTCCAGGTAAACTATCGATGATTGCGAAACATACATTGTTCAAAGTCCCCGTTCTAGGGAGGCTAATCCGTGGTGCTGGTGCTGTTCCAATCGAACGAGCACAAGATACAGAAGACCGTGAGGGGGCAAAAAATCGCAATAAACAACAATTGGATAATGTAGCCAAGGTCGTTGCAGAAGGGGGTCGTCTCATCATATTCCCCGAAGGAACAACGCACAAGGAAGCGAATGTGAAACGTGCTCGCTCAGGGGCTGCCCGAATCCTTCTTGCGGCTCGTCGAAAGGCTGAGCAAGAGGGATTTGCCCCTCCGCAACTGGTACCCATTGGACTTCATTATTCGGAATCCAACACCTTTAGAGAAAGAGCAGCAGTAATTGTTGAACGGGTAATGGAGTTTGAACCAATACCCAAGCTCACCGGTAACGTAGAAACTCAAGATACAGCCGACAGAGCGTGGGTTACAAGTGTTACAGATTCGATTGGAATCGAACTACAAAGGGCGAGCCTTTCAAAGACGACATGGAGAGAACGCACGCTCATTTGGAAGGGCAGGAGCCTTGCGTATGCTGAAAAAGCACGCCAGTCCGGCGGGAAACTCGTTCGCCCATCGTATGCTGAATCTGTACTGGGAGCGCGCAGAGTCCGAGCAGGATGGGAATTTTTGGCACAAAGAGAACCTGCGCTTACAGACCAAATGGTCGTCGATTGCGAGGCACATTTCCTAGAATTAGAGGAACGAGACATATCTCCAATCGACGTTGATACGCGTCCTGACCAGTTGACGATTAAAGAATCTCTCATGATTTCTGCTTCATGGCTTTGGGCAGCAGTATGGATGCTTGGATTAATTACCTGGAGCGCTGTTTTTGGTAATCTTATCCCTTACCGAGCAAATCATCTGGCTATTCGATTTATGAAGAAACGGGGTGCAGACCAAGCCATCATCGGGACGTTAAAAGTCCTTACAGCCATCGTATCATTCCCACTTTGGTGGATTCTTTCGTCACTGGCAATGACGTGGATGTTGCTTTCCGCTTCAAGCCCTGTCAATGAATTTTTACAAATGCATTGGTTGCTTGCTATGCTAACCGAATTACCCTCTTATCTCGTGTTTTCTCTGTTCTTTATCTGGTGGCCCACTTCGGCAAAGTTGCATTTGAAATTATATGCACGACTTGTATTGAGTTGGAGAGCAATGCAACGATGGAAGGCGTGGAAGGACGATCAGTACAATTGGGATGTTCTTGTGAAACGCCAGCGTCAACTTGCTGGGCGCCTCGTAGGATTAGGTGAAGGTCTCGTTCTGCCGGGTGACCCTGATTGGATTGACCCACCTGCCGGAAAAGATGATGTTGTTTCGGTGAAAATACGAGATGTAGTCCAAACATGAGTGTTTTTAGACAGACAACTTGCAACCCGAACATACCCTATCTTGATATGCAGAGTCCACTACGTCGCCTTTGGCGACAGAACATGGTGGGTGACGAACATGTCGAAATGATACCAGCTCCGGCGAAGAAAGTCTGGTCTGCGGAGGTTAATGGCACACCTGTAGAAGTACTTGTTCCGTCCAATGCTATCCTCTTGGATGTACTGCGCGACAAGGTTGGAACTCTGGGTGTGAAGCGAGGATGCGATTTGGGTACGTGTGGATGCTGCACTGTAATGATTGATGGATCCCCTCGCCTTTCCTGTTTATGTTTGGCCGGACAAGTCGAATCCACCTCCATTACGACGGTCGAAGGGTTGGCAGATGGCGCTCATCTTGCACCAATTCAAGCGTGTTTTGCTGAATTTGGTGGTTCTCAATGCGGTTTTTGCACTCCTGGATTCCTCATATCTGCCCAAGCATTGCTGAATGAAAACAATACGCCATCCGACCAAGATATAGCCTGTGCGATTGAAGGTAATCTTTGCCGTTGCACAGGTTATCAACAGATTATCGAATCAATACAAGGTGCTGCTGCGATTCATCGTGGTGAAGTGCCTCCTCCCGCTGCAGCAAGCGACCCCCATCCGGATCCGCATCCAGAGGGTCCTGATGAACCAAATATGCCTCCAGGACACGCCCGGTGATGAACAATGTCTGGTGGATATCGTCAACAACCCGGTGCTTCAGGTGGCACGACTCGCAAAGACGGTAAGCGCGTTGCTGGCAAACAAGCATTCCCTCCACCTGGCTCTGGTGGCTCTCATCCGAAAATGAAGCCTCGCGACCTTGATTACATTCCCGAATCCGTTGGTGGTAAAGAGCCTCAACCCGCTGGATCCCACATTCATGACCGTGCACGAACTGGAACAACCGTTGGCAAAGGAATGCCCCTCGTTGATTCAAATGCGAAAGTAACCGGGCAAGCTTGGTATGGGGATGATGTTCGTCTACCAAACGAGATTATTGGAAAAATTCTGCGTTCCCCTCACCATTACGCCAAAATCAAGTCGATAGACACCTCGAAAGTCGAAGCACTCCCTGGAGTTCTTGCTGTTGCCACAGGTGCAGACTCCCCTCACCGTTTCGGTGTGTTACCGGTGACAAAAGATGAGCACGCAATGGCAGTAGAGAAAGTACGTCACGTTGGTGATTTGGTTGCATGTGTTGCAGCGATTGACGAAGCAACCGCACTTGAAGCTTTGAACCTCTTTGAAATTGAATGGGAGGTGCTCGAACCCATTTTTGATCCTAAGAAAGGACTCGAAGATTCCGACGAGCCGATTCACTGGCGAGGTAAGTATCACCTTTCTCGAACCAATGTCCAGAAGCGTGTATTCCAGGAATTCGGAGACCGCTCTTTGGTCGAAAAACCGCATGCAGAATCTCACGGCAAATGGAGTATGGCAGGGGTTCACCACGGCTTTACAGAACCACATGCCGTCGTCGCGCATTGGGACCCTAACGGTCGTCTTCAGTTGTATACGCCCCAACAAGTACCCCACTATACTCACCGTGCTCTGTCGACCGTTTTGGATGTCCCCATGCACCAAATCAACGTCATTCGAACCTTTGTCGGGGGTGGATTTGGAGGTAAGTCTGATCCGTTCCCGCATGAAATGTGTGCAGCGATTTTAGCCCGTAAATCGGGACGTCCAGTGCGAATTACCTTTGATCGGGAAGAAGTATATTGGATTAACCGTGGCCGTCACCCCAGCCACATCGAAGTCAAGATGACTGCAGACGATGAAGCCCGTATCTCCGGCTTTGATATCGATGCATTGATTGATGGAGGAGGTTTTGCATCCTTTGGTCACGTCACCTCGTATTACAACGGTGTTTTGGCTACTGCTCCCTATGAACTTGGTTCGTTTCACTATACGGGTGCGCGGGTTTGGACCAACAAACCTGCCTCTGGTGCAATGCGTGGTCACGGTGCGGTTAACACCCGATGCGCTGTTGAAGTCGGCCTTGACGAGATGGCTGAATCAATGCAAGTAGACCCAATTGATTTGCGTTTAGCGAATCTTCTTCCCCCTCACAGCAGAACAATAAGCGGATTTAGAATTACATCCAATGGTATGAGAGAAGCCTTGGAAAAGGTGCGTGAGGGTTCCAACTGGAATGATAAATTTAGACAATTGCCTCTCGGGAAGGGAATCGGCATTGGCTGTGGATTCTTCATCTCAGGCTCAGGATTACCTATTCATTGGGACCCGAATCGCTTCCCTCATGCCACGGTGCACATACAGGTTGACATGGATGGTGGAGTTACTGTTCATACAGGTGCGGCTGATATTGGCCAAGGCTCGACAACTGCCGTTGCACAAGTTGTTTCTGAGGTGTTGGCTTTACCCATTGAGATGATACATGTACGAAGTCATGAGAGCGACACCTCTCCAGTTGATTTGGGCTCTTATTCGAGCCGAGTCACGTTCATGAATGCTAACGCTGCCATTCGGGCAGCACTTGAAATTCGTGAGCAATTACTGAATGCAGCTTGGGAAATGTTGGGATATCATCCTGACAATTTGGTGTTAAACGACCGAAGAATCTACTACAAACATGACCCTGCAATCGGGGTATCATATCTCAAAGCGCTTCATAAAGCACAAGAAGACAAGGGCTCCTTGATTGCGAGTGGTGCTTACCGCTCACCTCCAATGGGAGGAGTGCACAAAGGTGCTGCTGCCGGCCTTGCTCCAGCATACTCGTTTTCATCCTATGTTGCAGAAGTGGATGTCGACATTGAAACGGGTATCATCCGCTGTACCAATGTGTGGGCTGCACACGACTGTGGCAAGGCTCTCAATCCATTGGCTGTTAAAGGTCAAATTATCGGTTCGTGTCACATGGGCTTGGGGCAAGTCTTGTCCGAAAAGATGGTATATGGGCGTACAGGTCATTTGCAAAATGCAAATTTACTTGAGTATAAGATTCCATCAGTTCATGAAATGCCGCATGTTGAACCGATCATTGTCGAGTCGTGTGATCCAGAGGGTCCATTCGGTGCAAAGGAAGCCGGGGAAGGGCCACTTTTGCCAATTCTACCCGCAGTTGTCAACGCTGTTTACGATGCCATAGGAATTCGATTACGCGATTTACCGTTGACTCCAGATGTTGTGTTCAAAGGCATTGAAAAGGCGGTTAAACAGGCGGGGGTTGATGATCCAGTCGACCTTCCTTCGCCGCGTCTGACTCATGGTTCTTTGCAACCGATTCTCGTGGCGAGGGCGCAGGAACACAAGTCACGCGACAAAGCACGTCAACGTACAGAAGACACCAGTCCGTATGTGAACGGCGTCTTGTTTGGCTTTGACCCGACAAAACCTTTGGAAGATCAAGTTGAAGGCTGGCGGACAGCCACTGAGCCTGACCCTGAACAATTGGCAGAACTAGGTCTGGCTGGGCGTGCTTGGTTGAAGAAAGAACAACGCCAAATGGGAGGTGAAAATTAATGTTGATGCCGCCGTTTATTTTGCATAACCCCACATCTGTAGACGAAGCTTGTAGCCTTGCAGGTTCTTTGATGGAAAAGGGTGAAGAATTCGATTGGGTTGCGGGTGGGACGGACCTGTTGCCAAATTACAAATGGCACCTTAATCCAAAACCTCATGTCATCTCTCTTGCTCGGATAGAGGGTGTTGGTACACTTTCCCTTCACGAAATTGGTTGCATGGCACGTCTTTCAGACTTGACGACGGAGAACAACATTCATCCTCTTGTTGTTGAAGCAGCCAGTAAAGTAGCCTCATCTCTTATCCGGCGTAATGCCACCCTTGGCGGCAATCTTTGCCTTGATACGCGTTGTTTCTGGTACAACCAAGGAGAAGATTGGCGACGCTCCATTGATTGGTGCCACAAAGCCGATTGTGGGACTGGGGCCGATTGTCGAGTTATTCCAAATCAAAATACACTGTGTGTAGCGACCTACCAAGGCGATATTGCTCCAACTCTAATGGTCCTGGGTGCTGAAGTTCATCTTATCGGGCCAAATGGTCTACGTTCTATGCCTCTCGAAGAATTTTACAAACTTGATGGCATGACAAAAAATGTTCTTGAGAAGGGCGAGTTTCTACTTAAAGTGACCATTTCTAAAGAGAATGCGAATCGCCAGGGTTCCTATCAAAAACTTCGTGTTCGTGACACATGGGATTTTCCTGAGGCTGGAGTTGCAGCATCTTGGATACCTGGCGATGTCACATCGCTTCGGGTTGCGACCACTGCTTTAGAATCGATTCCTCGCTGCCATCCTGAAGAGGTAGCGTCTGTTGTAGGGCAGGGTTGGGATGGTATGGATTCAGTCAAGACGCTAGCTTCCGAAATGCGAAAAAGTGTCAAGCCAGTCAACAATACTGCTTTACCACCGCGGTATCGCAAATCGATGGTGCGGGTATTGACGAAAAGAGCGGTCGAGAAAATGTTGGAATGATGTGATATTATGCAAAAAAATCCTCTCAGCCTTCTTCTTTCAATTCTGCTCATTTCTTCGCTTTCAATATGCACATCAGTCAACGCCCAATCTCCAATCGAAGGTCCTTCTTGGTCAATAGGTTGGGCCACTGATATGGATTCGACTTACCTCGTTGAAATGGATATCGATTGGGATGCTGAAGGCGAAATCACCGTTTATGTTGAGAACAATCGAATGGCTCAACTTGAACTTGCTCTGGAATATGAATTCAGTTCATGGGTTCCTTTTACTTTTGATGGCCCTGAGAGTTTTTCGGTTGCTGCTAATGCGAACGAAACATTCACTATTGATTTCGGACCGATCGATGATGATGAAACACGAGAATACAATCCGGACAATACCTCTACATTGACCGTTACTGCCGAAGAGAAAGTCGGGGATACCACTGCAAGTACACAAGAGCTAGAGGGTGATGTTAGCGTGCCAAAAATCTTTGATTTGCGGCCAAAAGTGACACTGCCTGAGGAGAATCTCTTTGCAGGCTCATGGATTGATATCAGTGTGCAGATTGTTAATGGTGGTAATTTCAAAGATGCCATTAAGGAAGCTTCGGTTCAATTTCGAAGTTGCCCTCATCTTTCGATGCCTGGAGTAGAGGATATTTCCGATACACTTGTTGACCCGACCGATGTACAGAATGGGAAAGACACCTTTCTCACTCTCCGTCTTGAGGCATCTTCAAGTCAACCAAGTCGAGTATGTGAAGTAACTCTGGCTCTGCAATCGGAAGGTGATGATGCGACGAGAAGTTCTTCGTTTGAATTGGACGTCAAGGCTGTTGAGCAGCAGGATGAACCAGCAACTGATGATGATACAACTCAAGATAGCGATATGAGCTTGTCTGAAGAATCCAATTCAGTTCCTTGGCTTGGCTCTGTAGAGTTGTTGGCGCTCATAGGATTTGTAATGATATGCCGCCGTGGTGATTTGATATCTTCAAACGATGATTAACTGATATTTTCTCGTCTTTTCCGGGCTTTTCATGAACCTCAATGTGTTTCAACATTTGGTTTTCCGACCTCTATTAACCTGTGGCATCAAATCATGCATGAACAAGCATTAAGTGTGGAGCGAGGTTCCGACGGTTGTTTATACCGTTGAGACTACGGCAATCGCAGATGGAGGGAGAGATTTGGCAGGCGAAGATTCTACGAAAGTATCCATCGAAACCTGGCTTAAAGTTGGTCTCGTTTCATCACTCTTGCTCTCGGTTATGGTCATTGTTGTGGTGAGTTGGAACAAGACCTCAGTATTCTCTGCTTACAACAACTCCGCTGATACTTACTCAGAACAACAATTGACAGAGATGCGAAACGTACTCGAAGAAAAAGACTACAGCATTGCCAACACCATGTCTACTCCGATGTTGGTCAATGACTGGAATGACCCTCACCGTTCGATGCTCATTATCGCAGGTCCCGAAAAACCATTCGACGCTGCTGAAGCCTCAGCCTTACATGACTTTGTAACGAAGAAAGGTGGAAAAGTAATCCTTGCAGCCAGTTCTACCAATGCCCAACTTGTTGCTGCAGAATTTGGAGTGAAATATTTTGATGCTCCAGTTTATGACGACCAACGATATTACGAAGTTGAAAATGATGTAGGCGAATTGGTGCCAGCCGACCCGGGACGACTTTGGTCAGCCGCTAGCATTAACCAAAACATCAGCGAAATGGGTGATGAAAAGTTGATTCCTTGCTCTCAAACTGCAGTTTCGAATGCACAAGTTGACAATTGCCGAATGCCGGTACTCTTCCACAGCCCTACAGCCATTCAAGTTCTTGATGAGCAATCCGATTCGGACAGGGATATCAAAATTCTAGCTGCGGCATCTACCTCTGCTCGTGTTTTGAAGTTCCCCAATGACATTGACAACGCAAACAATCCTACGCTTGGAGAAGGCATGACTGGACTCATAATCAGAATTGATTATCCAGTGTCCGATGTGCTAGATGTAAAGCCGAACAATGACATTGGAAAGGTCGATGTTACTGGCTCAATCGTCTTTGTTTCAGATCATCAGGTTCTTGCAAACCATCTTTGGGATGCTGACCTAGCTGAGCAGGAGGGTTACCTACAATGCACATCACCTGCATATCTTGAGAACGGCCACAACTGTTGGAACACTGACCCTGAAGGTTTGTCCAACGCACAAGGCGATACAACTTGGTTTGGTAACAGTCAATATTTCGGCGCTCTGATCTACGACATGATGGAGTTTGACAACACTGAATTGTCTACCACCATTATTCGTTCGCCCTCTGAGCATTATGTCGTCTTTGATGAAAGCCGACACATCTCGAGCGCACTTAGCTCCCCCTACACTGAAGCAATGGGCGCCATTGTTTTGCTTACCAGCGACATTGTCCTCAAGTGGTTGATTATCCTCAATTTATTTGCTCTTCTTGCCATTGCTATTATGGTCGTCCCGGAAAAAGAAAATTGGCGGCACGTGTTTGATCTTACTCGTTTTAGAGAACGTCCGAAGAAATTAGATGCATCTCAATACCAGATACGAACACGTGAAGCATTGCTTTCTAAGGTTCGTCAATTTAACGATCTGACGCGTGATGAATTCATGCGTAAAACACCCGCAGAAGTCATGCAGATGGTCCGTGACCCGCGCTTGGTTGAGCTTATCAGCTCCAACCGCTCCTACTCCAACGAAGAATTAAGGGAAATTATCCCTCATATACGACGTTGGGGAAATTGATAATTGGAGGAAAATAGACATGCAACCCCCCGCCCCCCCAGCAGCCCCGCCCGCGCCAGCGCCAGCAGCTCCTGTGGCCCCAGCAGCACCAGCAATGCCAGCGCCAGCAGCGCCAATGCCAGCGGCACCTATGCCCGCAGCACCAGCGCCAATGCCCGCAGCACCTGCAAGAATGCCTGCACCGGCCCCAGCCGCTCCTGTAGCACCGGCCGCTCCGGCCCAGCCGAAGCACCAAACCAGCCCAGAAAACAAAGAAAAATTGAAGGCCGTAGGTTCGATTGCCAGTGCAATCAGTGCCGAAGTCCAGAAAGTAATTATCGGTAAAGCACACGTTATTGATAATGTTCTGATCAACATTCTTTCAAACGGTAACCTTCTGTTCGAAGATTATCCTGGTTTGGCAAAGACATTGATGACAAACACCTTCGCTGATGCGCTAGGCTGTGACTTCAAGCGTGTTCAATTCACGCCTGACTTGCTCCCTGCTGACATTACAGGTACCAACATCTATGACGCTAAGAAGGGTGAATTCACATTCAAACCAGGACCATTGTTCTGTAATCTACTTCTTGCTGACGAGATTAACCGTGCTCCTCCTAAGACCCAAGCAGCTCTGCTTGAGGCTATGCAAGAGAAGCAAGTTACCATTGGTACAGTGACTCACAAACTTCCAGCACCGTTTATTGTTATGGCAACTCAAAACCCTGTCGAACAAGAAGGTACTTACCCGCTTCCAGAAGCACAACTTGACCGTTTCATGTTCAAGATGTCCGTCGGATATCCAGACCGTGCTGACGAAGATGAGATTCTTTCTCGTCGTATTTCTCGTGGAAAGGACGCTGTGGAAGTTGAAGTTATTACTCATCCAGAAATGGTGATTAACATGCAACAAGCCTGTGAGTTTGTCTACGTTGACCCTGCTCTAAGAATGTACATGGTTGAAATTGTATCTCGTACACGTGAAGATCCACGTGTTCTTGTTGGAGCATCTCCTCGTGGTTCCCAAGCATTGCTGAAGACCTCCCGAGCTGCTGCAGCACTTCGTGGACGCGATTTCGTCACTCCTGATGATATCAAGGCAATCTCTGAACTTGCACTTGCTCACCGAATTATTCTCAAGCCTGAACATCAAATCAAAGGCTTAGAATCTGGTGAAGTTATTCAAGCAATTCTACGAGAAGTTCCAGTACCGACTGTTTGATTGCAGTTTTGAACTGAAATTGAGGTGAATAAGATGTGGAGTCGTAAATCTGCTATGTTAGGTAGTTTGGCTATTGCCATGTATCTACTTGGTTTGACCTTGCGTAACTCCCAACTGGTTACGATTGCTGTTGTAATCTTCGTTTTCCTGACCTGGGCAGCCTTGTTTGGCGGCCATGCAGATGTTGCGGCTACCGGCCGACGCGCTGAAGAATGGACAGGAGAAGAAGGTGCTGCTTTGAATAGCGTCAGTGCAATGCGTAAGCTCTCCAGTGCACGTATCTTTGAAGACGGGGAACTCAGCATTACATTGAGGATGCAAAACCATTCCTCACTTGCTAAGATTCTGGAAGTTCGAGACCGGGTTCCTGAAGTGATGCGTATCAAAGAAGGTGCCAATTACATCCTCATGGAACTTGGCCCCCGACGTGAAACATTCATCGAATATACGGTTGAGTGCCCACTTCGAGGTTTCTACAGTGTTGGTCCTGTGGCTGTCAGGATTCAAGACCCATTTGGATTGTTTCACAAGGAAAAAGAATTGCATGTCTACAATGATTTCCTAGTGTTCCCGAAAATGGAAGACCTCAAAGAGACGTTTGTCAAATCACGTGTTCCTAAGATTTTCACTGGAGCGGTCAACATACGTCAACCAGGGCCTGGTTCCGAGTTTTATTCACTCCGTGAATATTTTGAAGGAGATTCATTCAGGGCCATCAATTGGTCTGCATACGCCCGTTCAGGAAAACTCATGGTTAACGAACGAGAGCGAGATGCTGTGTCTGATATCATCATTATTGTTGATTCTCGTTCGGTTGCAGAAACCGGACCAGTTTCTCGAAATGCATTGGTTTACTCAACACGCGCTGCCGCATCACTCGCCAAATACTTCCTTGGGCGACGTGACTCTGTCGGTGTGATTGTCTACGGTGACGAAGTGGTCAGTGTTGATCGAGACACTGGAAAGAAACAACTGTATGTGATTCTAACGAAGCTTGCTGGTGCTGTTGCACGAGGCAACATTCCTTTGCAGGTCGTTGTTAACAGGATTATGCCTCACATTAACAAAGGCAGTCCAATCATCTTCCTGTCGAATCTTGAAGATGACCCAACCATTGTCAACGCATTAAGGGACTTTAGGGCTCGAGATTTCGATGTTACCGTCCTTACTCCTTCTTCACTAGAGTTTGAGTTCGATGCTCGGCGTATCGACCGAACTGGATATGAAGTCATGAAGACTGAACGGGATGTATTGATTAGCGAACTGCGAGGCCTTGGTGTTAACATCATGGATTGGGAGCCTGACATGCTTCTTTCAACCGCACTTGCAGGGGCAAGAGGATTCTGAGGTGAGATTATGACTGTATCACGACCTTCAAGCGACACTGCACACTTGTATGACGGTAAGACCGTTCGTTCATCTGCTCCTTCACGAAAGAAGGCAGCAGGACAAGTTGGAGTAGGAAGCGAGATACCAAAGGATGCGATACCTCAAGTTGAAATCCCTTCATTTATCGAGAGTCTACTTGGTGGTCCCTTGGTTCCTAAGACGAAATTCTTAGCTCCAGATAAGATGGTTCAAAACCTCCAACTCGGAGTATATGGGGTATTGGTTGCTCTCGCTTTACTGACCTACATCATTTCTCCACCAGAGGGAACAATTTGGTTCATGATCACTGGAAGTTTGGGAATTGCTACAATTATGCAATTGCTTCTCATCGCTGGGGCAACCGGGACTGGTTTCTGGGGTACATTCCAAAGAGATGGACGATTCTCATTGGCTAGCAATTTAATGTTCATACTCGCAATTCTTCGATTTGCTTCCTCGAAGGTCACACTTTCAAGCGATCTCTTTGGATTGCAGGATAAGCCGTTCCTACTTTCAGGCATGGTTGTTGTCTATGCGGTCCTTTTGATAATGTACTTTGAATTGTCAAACGGAGTACTCCGTTATTCGATGTTGGATACGAGTATTCGTACCAATGAAGTGTATGTGATGAATCCAAAAAAGATTGTTGGAAAGTATCATCGTTCACTCTTAATTAATCCAATAATTGCCACTATATTGGCAACAATCGTACTTTCTGCAAATACGATTTTACCTTTCTTTGTTGGCATCTTTTCCAAGGATACCGCTCTGCGCATGGAGGAATCAGTTGAATTGATTTCAGTATACGGTGTCGCACTTGGTACCTTCTTTGTGTTTAGCGTCGTTGGAGGTCTTTTCGCATTGAACCTACCGACTCATCTACAGAGTTTCAGGGAAAAGCGAGCAGAAGACAACTAAGGCTCAACTGTGAGTTGGAGATGTTCTGCAAGCAATTCAAGCATCGCACGGATATCTCTCTTCTTTGAAATTATTCTTACAGCATGGTCGGTCTTCGACACAATTTCAATCTCAAGTGTATCCATAAGTTCCTCCGACAAGACTTCTACAGATTCACCCGGTAATTTATTACCTACGAGTGAAAACATTACGCCAAATTCTTGAATCTCTGGTTCTGAAAAATGAGTTGAAATAATCATTTGCGCTTCCTCCAAATTGTGCTGTGAAACAATCCATGAGATTCGATTTGGCAGGGTGTCTAAATTCCAACAGGCGATATTTCGTTCTCCTAAGTCAATCAGCACTCGGCCAAGCATCTCGGTGAGGACTCCGTCAGAGGCAGATGATACGCTAATACGTGCAATTCGGGGCAAACACCCGATTGCTTTCACCTGATGATTTTGATGTAAGTCAGGACCAATCACTGATGCAGCCATTTCTTTGTACACGCTACGCAAATCACGGATTTCCAGAGGAATTCCCACTTGGCGTAATGGTTCTACAGTTGCTGGGTGCAATACTGGAGTGTCAAGTCGAGCTAATTCTACCGCTTCACTGTAACCCAAATATGAAATTGGCTTAGATTCAATCCCCCATCGAGGATTAATGGGTAGGACTCCATCGACATCCTTCCAGAGAATCACTTTGTCAGCATCTACAAGACGAGCAATTGAGGTTGCAGTATGATCACTTCCTCCACGTCCAAGTAGAGCTAATTCACCATCACTTCCTTCGCCAAACCAACCGGTAATCACTGGAGTACCAAAAAAGGCAGAGCGGTCTAATTCAATGCTCGATGAACCAAGGTCAACTACGGGTGCTCTGTTTGAACCTTTGAGTTTGAGTCCAATATCTTCAGCACCGAGTGGATGTGCATCGATACCAAAATCTTGTAAATGGTAAGAAACGGTGAGTGCAGACAATCGCTCACCAGCAGCCAGCAGTCTGTTTGTTGCAATCCAATTGTTAGGGGTTTGTGCTAATTCGTTCAACGATTGTTCGATGCCCTTCAGAACTGCAAGGAACAGATGTCCATACTCGCTGTCAATGAGCCCAGGGGCAAATCGTAGGTGCTGGCTTGAGAGGTCGTAAACCAGTCTACTAGCGTAACGCGGCTCTTTGCTGGCTCTCATCAATCGGTCTGTAGTACCCCAAAGTGCTGAGACGACCAGCATTGATTGTCCTGGCCAATGTTGTATCACCTCAGCAATTCTGTTCAAATCCGATATGTCGCGCAGACATGAGCCGCCAAATTTGTGAACAGTAATCGATTCACGCATCCAAAAAACCCCCACGGATTGCTAAGTCACATACGATAATTTTGGCCATTGCTTCAACCACAGCAACTGCACGAGGTCCAAGTACAGGGTCATGTCTCCCCTTGACTACGAGCGGTTCTATAGAATTGGTTTCTATGTTGAGAGTATGTTGTTCAGAGGAGATAGATGAGGGCGGTTTGAACGCCACTGAGAGATGAATCGGAGAACCGGTGGAAAGACCTGCCAATATCCCATCGGGGCGCTCTCCAACAAGAATTGGTTCGTTTGATGTGCCGCCCCACGGGTCATTATGCTCAATCCCAGTCATCTTGACTACCTTGAAACCTCGGCCAAATTCAACGCCACGTGAGGCAGGAATAGACATCATTGCTCGTGCAAGTGCAGGCTCTAACCCATCAAACCAGGGTTCACCAACTCCTAGAGGCATTCCAGTTATGCACAAGTCCACTCTACTCCCGATTGAGTTTCTGCTTAACCGGTGCTTTTCGACTTCTTCAATCATTGCGATTGCAGCATCAGGGTCACGGCATCGCATATCTTGGCATTCATCGGATGCCCAACGTGGTGGACATTCATTGATTGATTTTGCTTCAACTGTGCCAATCGCTCCTACTTGGCCTTCAAAATGAATACCTACTTGTTCCAATATTGGTGACAATAATGCTGCAGAGGCAACCAATGCGGCAGTGAGTCGAGCACTGGAAGTGCCTCCACCCCGAAGGTCCGCTTCTCCTTTCGTTCGCAAGTGCATGACGAGGTCTTGATGTCCTGGTCTTGGATGATTTGGGAGAAAACTGTAATCCTTAGAGCGAGCGTCTTTGTTGGCAATTGAAATCTCAATTTCTTCGCCAGTAGTCCGTCCTTGTTCTACACCCCGCAGAAACTGAACGACATCCGGCTCTCTGCGTTTACTGGCATATCTACCGCCCGGTCGCCGATTATCCATTGCCTTTTGAATAGAATTTTCATCAATTTCAATGCCTTGGGGGAGTCCGTTAATTATTGCTCCAACGCGTGGTCCATGACTCGAACCAAACAAGGTCAATCGAACGTGCTCTCCTAGGTGCATGTGCATTTGACTCAGTAGTTCGTGCGCCTCACCCTTCAAGAACTTGCGTCTTCAGTGATTTGTTTCGTTACAAAAGAAGTTTCTATCACTTTTTCGACATCTCGATGCGATGCTAGCCATTTTCTCAAACGTTCACAGGTCGGCTCGCTAACCTTAGGAGCGACAACAACTATTGCGTTTCCAGAACCGGTCATGCCCGCACTGCGTGCTCCGTTCATCATTGCATCATTGGTGATTTTTCTTCCAGGTACATCATTCATTACGGACACAACACCTCTTCCGTTCCAAGTTATAGCGACCAATTCGTTGCCTTCTTGAAGAGCAGATAGTGCTTTTTGAAACGAGGCACCATGGTCAGTAAAGTCTTCAAGTTGTGGCCGTTGTTTTCTATCTCCTCGGCATGCAACCATTACAGCCCATTCATTTTTATCAGGCCCATTTCCTTCAAGTACCACTCCTTCAGAAATACTAGCTGCTTGTGGATTGATAAGTTTCCATCCAGGAGTAAGACAGGCCCAAGCATCATCGATGGAGCCAGTGATAGAGACATTCGCAGATATTTGTGCATTGGCTGCCATGGACACGAACAGTTCATCTTCGACCTCTGAATTTGTTGCATCAGCAAGAGCTTTTAACGCAGCGATTGCTATCGCTGCACTCGATTTCAAGCCTTGACGCGGAGGAATCTTGCTCATGATGGCCCAGTGAATCTCATCCTTAGAAAGGCCGTTAGGCAAGGGGAATTCAGCGGAAAGCCAAGCATCGATAACTGCGGGAAGTAAATGATCAGGGTCTAAGATTTCTCTTTTACTCGGTTTGTCCAGGCATCGAACAGCAACAGGGAGGTCGAGTCCAATGCTTGCACCATATCCCAACCCCGCAGCATGTAACAGACTACATGCGCCGTTTGCGCTCCCTGTGCCAAGGACTGCCAATTGCTCACCTCTCTGAAACGTTACTTGAGATGCTGACACCTATATGTCGAGCACCCTTTTGACACCAGCCAAGGATGACATCGCCTTTTTTCAATTCTGTAATTGATAAGGGCTGACTATCTTGGCCGATGACGCGTACCGTCTCTGCTTGCTGCAAGAACATACTTCCCTCTTTATCATTTTCATCGACCCAATTCAACATGAGCATAGGCCGAATCTCAATTTTAAGGCGACCTATCGTGGCGCTGCGTTGCATTCCTTCGGTATTAGTAAGCATAACTTGATCGCCAGCACACAATTCAGAGAGATATTTGGTATTACCATTTGCCATTGTAACATAGGCATGCGGTGGGCCTGCATTGACTCTAAAAGGACGAGGAGGAACGAATTCTGCTGCCAATGTTTCACCGTGTACGAGAACAAAACTCGATGCCGATGAGCCAAGTAAAAGGCCTTCGCCATCCTTTAGCAGACGAGTCATGTCGATACAATATCTCTCGGCAGTATCTCCGTTTTCAATGGACGAAATGGTAAGGTGTTGTAAGCCTACAGCGCTTTGTTGGTCCGGTTGACGAACAGATTCCGTTGAAAGGTTCCGTTCTGTTCGCTGTGATTTGACAATCATCGATTCTTCAATTAATCCTGAGTTCGGGCTTATTACCAGCGCATCGACCCCCTTTTGCAGAGCGAAACCAGCACCTTGTGCTTGGTGAGGTTTGGTGATGTATGCTGCGATTTTAGTTGGAGTACCTTCACATGCAGCAATCAGATTTTCAATAGGAATCATCGACCAATCAGCGAATTCAACCAAGAGCCATTCCACACTTCCAATCAATGAACGGGCATGGTTTTGAGACAATTCATCAACAATCAGAACATGGCCGCCAATAACATGCTCTCCATTCTGGAGAACCCCCCCCTCGAGGGACAACTGAGTCTTTTGGTCTGATGCTAAGCCAATTTTTCGGTCAAAGGCGCCATCGTACTCTACGCTCTTATTCGTTTCAAAACGCTCATCAAGCCAGATTTCCATGATTCTCCCTCACAGTCCGCATTGAGTAATTGCATTTTCAACGGTTGAATCTTGATGTACGAGCATTACGAGTGCCCTTGCAATGCCCTCAACATTCGGATGAGCAAAAACTTGTCTTCCCATGCAAATTCCTGAAGCTCCTGCGTCTAAGGCCTCTCGGACCATGGTCAAAATAGCGTGCGAGTCTCCAGTTGCAGGTCCTCCTGCAACCAAGACAGGTATCGGTGCGGCTTTTGCCACTTCTGAAAAACTGTTCTTATCTCCGGTCCAGGTCGTTTTAGCTGCATCGCAGCCCAGTTCAAATGCGAGTCGAACTGCATGAGCATTTGCGTTTGTAGAATCACCTTGCATCAAAGAAAGATACTCTCCTCGAGCATACACCATTCCAAACATGGGGAGTTGATGGTGGAATGCTTGACGGCTCATTTCTCCCATGCGTTCTACCATGGCGGCTTCGTTTGGGCTGCCCATATTTACTTGGCAGGAGATTCCCATTCCGCCTCGAGGTAATACTTCGTCTGCATTTCCTACCAATACTTTGTTCGTACTATCCGGTCCAGCGTGACGTGTCGATACAGAGAAGTGAATCACCATGTTGGTGCTTGAGTTTTCACAAAGGTGATTGAAGTGGCTTACCACTCCTTTCTGTGCTAAAATTACATCGACACCTGCGCGGACCAGAGAGGTGATGGTTTGTTCGATATCAATGAGTCCATCGACTGGAAAGTCAGAGGCTCCATGGTCTATAGGAATCCAAACACCACGTCCATTCGGGAGCAGTGTTTGTAGGCGCGCCTCTTTGTCCATACCTTGCGCAAAACCCGCTTGTTCTCAAGGTTTTGCACGTCTCATTCGGAATCAATTTGCTCGCTCGCCCATTTCATCATTGCTAACTCGGCTCTGTTGAGGTGCTCTTGTAAGGTAGAGCGAGGTATATCCATCAATTCTGAAAGTTCTCTCAATTTAATCTTCTTGGGATGATCGTAATAACCAGAACTAGCTGCCATTTTCACACACTTTATTTGGCGGGGAGTGAGTGTACTTTCAATGATACTTTGGTTATCAGCCATCTCAACCACTTTTACGGTGTCGGGTGGAAGAAGTGCTCTGCATGTTTTTAGGAATTGTGAAATTCCAGAAGGTACTCCTCGAACAGTAATATCGATGCCATCTCCACCGTAAGTGTACGGAGGTAGAATATGTATATTGGAAAAGTGGATGGCGGCAATTGACAGCGGATGTGAGTTCCAAACCACGAGATATCCACTTTGTCCTCCATCGAGTTCGGACTCAACATTCAGGAAAGGGACCTCGTTCAAATCGTCCGGTCCTTTACCTTCGCAAAAGTGAGGGAAAATCAATTGACGAATACCTTTCTCACCGATATCAAGATGCCCAACGACCTCGAGAGAATGCGCAATTTTAGCAATCGGCGCATATTCCGAGTTAGCGACGGTTTGGGCCGTCCAACGTAGATGTATTTCCCTCACGAACTGACCAAGTACTGTTAGAATATAAACAGTTTACAAAGAATGTGTGGGCGCTAAGAGACATGAATTCGAGAAGATTTTTGTCCATACCCCACCGAATCTTTCAACCGATGCTACCAAAGACTATCACTCCCTCGGGTGTAACGATGGAGATAACATACCTCATCGCATCTTTCGCCTTAGGGGGGGGATTCTGCTATGGACTTTGGTTTATCTATACTCGTAAAGACATCACTGTTTCTGCGCGTCAAGGAATGAATCCTGAAGGCCTGCGATATGGTTCTCGAGCTCCTGGTTTTGGCAATGCAAAAAAAGAAATCGACCGGAAATTGGCAATTGTTGAAAATCGCCGCCGCCGCCAAGAAGCGATTTCAAGCCGCTTAGCGCTTGAAGACGCTGAAAGGCTAGCCCGGGAACAACTCGATCAAACCAGAGCCCAACAAGAGGCTGAACGACTGCAGATCGCTGAAGAGGCACGTGCTGCTGCCTTAGAAGAGGCTCGCTTGGCCAATGAGGCTGCGCAGAAGGTACGTGATGAAGAGAATGAAGCTCGTCGCCGTGAACAGGAAGAAGCACGTTTGGCAGCTGAACGTGAACTACGCCGTCAAGAAGACTTGCTTGCAGCCGAAGAAGCAAGGCTCGCTGAAATCGCTGACGCACAGCAACAACAGATTGCGTCAAACAATGCGAATTCCAAAGCCGTCAAAGAATTACAAGCACGACTCGAGCGTGAAGGTGCGAAGTCTTCCGATGTGCAGGTTTCCTTAATGTGGAACAATTACAACGACCTCGACCTACACATTGTCTGTCCATCAGGTGAACGAATCCACGGGGGTAACAAAATATCTGCATGTGGTGGTGAACTTGATGTTGATGCCAATGTGCGTGCTGAAACTCGAAAGCCGGTTGAGAATGTTTTCTGGCCAGAGGGGACCGCTCCTGGTGGCCAGTACCATGTCTATGTCCACTATTACAAGAAGCATAAGAAGCGACGTTCCAAAGACCCAACAAAATTCCAAGTTATGGTCAACAACGGCGGAGATACCACTGAATATTCTGCTGAGTTGAGTGCTGGCGATCCGATTATGCAAGTCTGTTCTTTCGGCGTATCCAGTGAGGCAGAGCGCCAACAAATCAAGCGCGCTCTTGAATCTGAACTTGCAGCCCTTAAGACTCGGTTTGAAAGTGCAGATATTGACGGTAGCGCAATGCTCTCAGTTGAGGAACTCGCACAAGCCACTGGAATGTCAGTTGAAGATGCAGAAGTCATTCACAAGAAGGCAGACAAAGATGGAGACGGCGCAGTATCACTGGATGAGTACTTAGCAGCCATCGAAAATCTCCCCAGCGCTCCGGATTTAGATTCACTTTCTTCGGATGAAAGCTGATTCTCACAATGCTGATTGTACGTTACTAAATATTCTGGTGTCCTTACTCCAGAGCTACGATCTAAAATCAGTAGTACAGTTGTATGGACGGACAACGACCCCATGGATGCTGGCAAATCGTGTACAAGGATGCTTGAATAACTCCTTAGCACATTGGCGTATGTTTTTCACATCATGAAGTGATATCTACGAACAGATCAGTCCTGTTGCTCTCGTTGTCCAAAGACCATTGAATTCAAACATAAGCGTTGGTTGGCAATAACATGCGCATTCCTGTACAGGCTGTTGGCCTTATGATTTTGATGGTACTTGCACCACTTTCGGGTTGTTTTGGTGAAAACGAAGTTCAATCTCTAGGAGAATCGTCCCTAACAATTGTTGAGTCTGAGACGCTAGAGGCTGGAGAATGGCAAACCATAACCCTCAATGCAAATGATGACCTAGCGGTTTTCATTCCATATTTTATCCAAGATCCTGGTTCGATGCGTGCGCAAAACGGTACTGTTCTGGATGTGAACTCCGGGGAACAGGTGAGTGTCAACATCTTACTGCCTCCAAGGAACGACAAAGTCGTCTTCTTCGTTGGAGAGATTGGTCGAATTGATTGGCCAATTCGAGAAGCAGATGAGTCTTGGACCACATGGCTTGAAGATCCCAACAGTGGTTCCGCTGTACAAGCAGTTGAGAATCAAGATGTAGGAGGAATATGGCCTTGGTTGATTCCAGGAAACCAATCCGGAGGCGATGTAATTTCTCTTGTTCTTGAAACAAGTCGGCCGTTCCGTGCTGACCTTAATGAAGAGAACGGAGTTGGTGCAAGTGACGGCTGGGTCAACGGTAGAGATGTTTATGATTGGGTCGATTTCATCACCGACGATACACCCTGCGCTTCGTGCGGTGCAGATGGAGCAGTTGGTTATCTTGATCGCTGGATTGGAAATGCAAACCCTTCGTATGAGCACGCAATTACCTATTTCGAAGGCGTAATGCAGGGCTACGGATTAGATAGGGTTGAAGTCCATCGTTTCCAATCGAATACAGCTTGGGCTGTAAACATCTGTGGATATAAAGAAGGATCCGTCTATCCAGATGAATGGCTCGTATTTGGTGCACATTTTGACATTGCACCTCCTGTGGCTTATACACCTGGAGCTGAAATCGGCATTCCAGGTTATGGAACAAGACATGGTGCTTACGATAATGCAGCAGGATCGAGCATGGTGTTGACCACCGCTAGCGTCCTTGCAGAATTTGATGCCCGCCGAACGATGGTTTTCTGCCTGTGGTCTTCAGAAGAAGAAGGCTTGTGGGGTTCACGTTCGTTCGCTAACGACCTCCCAGATGGAATTACAGTGAGCAATTACCTGAACCTGGACATGGCTGGTGTCAATTATCCAGGCGATTATGCACTTTCCGTATACCTTGGCCCGGATGGGACCCAGGAAGCCATTGACCAAGCAGGTATGTATTACTTGGCGGAATGGATTGGTGGAGATGCACTTGATTTAGGTTACGAGATAGATCGTGGAAGAGAAGCCTGGCTTGAGGGTGGAGAGAGCCCATTATGGGGCGATATCTACGAAGATACCGTTGCCATTTACGAATCGCCAACCGCTCGAAGTGATCACGACTCGTTCCAAAATATCGGTGTTGCAACCCTTGGATGGAATGGTTTGGTTGATGGGTATCCGTGTTACCACCGTGAATGCGATACTATGGAGACCATGATTGAGTACATGGGTACAGATAATTCCACGGGGATTGACAATCTTGTTCATTCATGGGACATAGTTACATGGTGGGCAGTCTATGCTTTCTTGCATATGGACCAAACACCTGTCCCAAATGAACTTTAGCCAATCGTTGGAAAGAGCGACTATTGATGGCATACAAAGGAATCTTAATCCAAGATTTGAACTCCGATGCAAGTAACACACACCAGTACTCATGGGAACCGATGTGTTCTGTTA
>Ga0228608_1000191_pt1 | contig 21246 bp, 18 predicted proteins | sample 9DmetaG_FD_190069 | JGI IMG/M metagenome (GOLD analysis project Ga0228608, IMG submission 190069) | Seawater microbial communities from Monterey Bay, California, United States - 9D | ecosystem: Environmental > Aquatic > Marine > Coastal | place: USA: California | collected 2016-11-15
ATTGATTATTTGGTCTCTGATAAGTGGTGCGCCATGTCCAATACGGACGACCATTGTTTTGAAATCCAGCGCTGAAGCTATACCGGAAATATGTGCCGAGACACTATCCACCTTTTCCAGTTGAGCAACTCCTAGAACTACGCCATCAGCGAGCCATGCGATGCCAGGTCTTGGGCCAGGATCAATTCCAAAGCAAAGAAGGTGTACCTGAGTAATACCTCTTTGTAGACGAACTGCCTTTTCTACAGCTTCCTTAACGGTGAAGACAGATGACGCAATTGGTTGACCTTCGTTTCTGTACTTGGCAACCTCAATTTCACTTCCAAACCAAATCATGTCCCGTTCAGGAAGAACTGCATCGTGATCGAGTAAGACAAACCGAATTTGTCTTTTTTTAAGTTCATTCATGAGTCTGTAGGCCAGCTTAAAATCGACAGTGCGAATTGCAAGGCGAGACACACATATACCTTGTTTTCCGATGTTAACTAATGTTACGGCTTCACGGTTATCATTTTGTGGCAACTAAAGCCGGGATTTGAACGAGATTTGGACCGAAGTCATCAAGAACGATTGACATAGATGGTACTCCGTGTCGAGTCAATACGAGCGGGAACTCAGACAGGTTTTGGCCGGCATTCCTAAAGGCGTAGATTCCGTAATTCGGTCGTGCTCGCCAGTTGAAAAAGAGAAGATGCGTCTAGTGATAAAACGACCATTCCTCGTCGTGCGAGCAGCAGGTTCTGGGATGGAAGGTACCGGTGATTTGCTTGCTTTACGAGGAGATTTCAGTTTCCCAATAGAGGTAAAATCTACCCGTGCACAGAAACTTTACTTGTCCGGAAGAACAAAACTCCAGTACGAGGCAATGGTCAATGAGGGTGAGCGATGCCGCCTTATGCCCCTTTACGCACACCGTAGAAAGGGTGTACGAGGAGATTCATGGAGGATTTTTAGAGTTGAAACAAGCAATCTATCGGGTCGACTTCGGAAATTATCCAACTCGATTCCAGCCTTCCCGCTTAACAGAAACGGGTCAGTCTATCTCAACTGGGACGATGGAATGCCGTTAAATGAATTCATTTCCTTGGTCTGCTCATCGGCTGGCACGGATTCTTCTAACTTGCATGAGCTTGAAGTTCGAGCCATGAGGAAAGATATCTTTTCACCTCAACTACCGTCAACCCGTGTTGAAGAGTTGCAGCTAGCCCAAAAGATTCCTCAAGCACCGTTAGACGTTTTTGCAGAGTTACGCCGTCGCCGTTCCTAATCAAAAGTACGGCACAATCAACACAAACAGCACCATCATCAATAAGGCAAGCGATGACATGTTTGAGGCTTTTCTGGAAATGTGATCGACCCACATCGGATGTATCTTCCATAACTTAGTCTTATTTCCAATACGTCTGATTCGATTGAGTGTACCCGTCAGCCAGTCTTTGAACAGATGGCCCCCATCGAACGGAACCATTGGAATCAGGTTCGTGAAACCAAGAAGAATATTGACCCACATTAGCCAGAAAAAGAAGTTGACTAAGAACAGCAGCCCACTGATGCCAAGTACATCTCCTAGGAATCCATCGGTTGGAGTTAGCATCGATTCCTCCATCGGGTGCATTGAAATCCCTTGCATTTCAAAAGGTACAATCATCATGTTAAGGATGTGAAAGGGTGTATAAATTACCCTAAGAGCAAAACCCCCTTCAAATCGAGGACTGGTAGGTCCAGCAAGTCGGTCGATTCCTTGTGTACCTTCACTGATTCCTACAATGCCAACAAAGGCATCACCTTCCTCAATAGGAGGATTTTGATTTTCGAGGATTTCTTTACTCCACCCAAGATCCAGATAGTACTGGTATTTGTCGGCAAGAGTAATATCCATAGTTTCCAATGAGCCGTCCTCATGGAGGACATCGACAAGGATAGTATCGTTTGCTTTGTATTGACCCATTACCGATTGGAATCCGTCAATACCTTCAATTTCAGTGCCGTCGATTCTCAAAATGGTGTCCCATGGTTGTAAACCAGCTTGGTCTGCACCGGAATCTTTGACAATTCCTTGAACATGGGGATTGACATTTGTTGTCGTGAGATTTGCTGCAAGGCCTCCCAGAAGCAGTAGACAGACAATCGCCGCAAAGATGTTGGTAGCAGGACCTGCCGCAAACATTCGCATACGTTCTTTTCGAGGCGCCTTGTGGAGTTCTTGGTATTGAGGTTCAGCGAATGCTCCCAGAGGTAGTGGACCAAGTTGCAACAAACCGAATGCACGAATGCGCATACCGTGTGCCCGGGCTAGAAGCCCATGGCCAAATTCGTGAATCACAAGTGCGATGATGAACGCCATAGCCCCCCATCCGAGGGGGATCATTGGGTTCAAACCCGGAATAGCTACGAGCTCACTGGCGCTTGGAGGAGCGGCTGTTGGCGGCGAGAGAATCGATGTTACAAACGCAAGAAGCATGCCGATTGCAACAAAAAACATTGAGAAAAGACACACCCAAAGCGCAACTTCGCCGTAAATTCTCCAGAATCTGCGTGGTTTTGCAACATAGTCGAGAGTTGTAAGGCCTTTACTGCTGCGGACCATCAAAACTACGCCGAAAACTCGACTCGCATTCCATCTGTCCAGTACACCGTTCTTCTCCCATATTCGAAGCAGAACATACCACACTAAAATCAACAAAAAGACGACTTTCCAGTCGGCTTCAACCGAGCCCCACGCGCCATCCATGGAACTCCCAAACACTCCTTCTCCTTGAATCTTAACGAAAGTCCTAACAAAGTTGATGATGGTTCGACCTAAGGATTCACCATGGACACCCATCGAACGGCCCTCGAACAATGGTGCGAGGAAGAGTGGGCGCAACTCCCTCAAGCGATTTCAGAGTGGCATTCTGATGAAGATATCATTCAAGTGTTCATGAAACTCAACAGGAGCGTCCTTATCGCAGATTTCTCGGTAGATTCAGAAGGCGAGATACACTGCCAGGAGCATCTCCAAATCCCACTTGATCGATGGAATCCCGGTTCGATACAAGCCCACAGAACTTCAGATGGTACCGTTCGATTCCGCCATCGTCATTTGGAAATTCAGTTGGCAGCTCGCTTACGTGCTCCTGAATGGGGCAAAGCCTTACTCGAAGAATGGCTTATGAACCAAAGGGGAGACATGCTACGGCCCAAAGACCGCTCCCAGCGAATAGCATCGATAAACCGAACTAAAATGAGCGTTGAGCGAAATCTCAATCATTCAAATCTTGATGCTGTGAGAATGGATTTCCTAGCAGCAACTGCGAGTTTGACTTCAGTTGAAACGAATCTCAATTCAAAGCGAAGAAGCGATGAATCGGAGTGACTCAATTTAATTTGACTCGATACTTGTTACGTCCATTGGCGTACATCGTTATCGAGCCAGATGACGAAACACATACTGCGATGCCTTCAACTAATTGTGAAATCGCTCTTGCTGCTAAATGCCGACCGCCTTCGCCTGGTTTAGGGGTAATGCCCTGTGGGACCTGAATGTATCGGCCAGCATCACTTGCAACCCCTTCGCGATTGAACAATATCGCTCCATCGAGCCAGGCAAATTCTGCTAAAGTTTCGTGATTTGCTTCATGCAAAATACTTCTTTTTTCTGCGGGATGACCCTTGAATGGATTTAGCACGAGTGCAGTCGTGTGTTTACGTAGGGCAGGAAGAGGGCCCAAGGCAAACAGTGCGCCAATAGCATGCCCTTCCCGTCCACGTGAGCCTATATGACGGGCAAGTTGCATCATTTTGGTAAGTACTTCTAAATCGATATGATGGTCATGGGCCAAAGTAGCGAATCGATTTGAATTCAAATTTGAAGTATCAACAACGATCACTCCATCCAACGGCTCTGCTAATACCACCAGAAGTTGTTCCCCGCTAGCGAGATTTCCTTCACCAATTGCCTGCAGTACCAAATCGTGAACATGGTTCAGGACTCCTAGGCCTTGAGAAGTAAGACTTTCTTCAAGCAATGAGCATTGTATTCCAGACTCAATCAAAGAATCGACCACTCTTGACTGGCTTGACAAGACCGTGAGGTCAAGTTTACTGGGCAAGATTTCTGCGACTTGCTTGACTTTCCTAACACTGTTCGCCAGCATTAGAACGGACTGAAATGTTCTTCGTTCGTTGGATAATGTACTGCTGACCATAGCGGCAAGGTCAACCATGCTCCTCGCCTCATGCAGATGTAGAATCGTAGCCTGGGAGCTGGTCTTCAGTTTCTCTATACACTGTTCGCATGTTGGATATGAAATTTCGTTCTTTAACTACGATGGTGAACTCGGAGATACCAGGGTCTTCTTCGCCGTTTAACTTTCCGAGTAGAATTTCGAGGGTTAGTCTTGCTCCTTCACGGTGTGGATATGCAAAGATTCCCATCGATAGTGGTGGTGATACGACCGTTGAAACATCGTCCATTTGTTCGAGTGTCGCAAAAAGGTTGTCGTATGTTTCTGGAAGTAATTCTCTACGGGCTTCGTCTTGGTTTGGGCGGCGACAGTCGGGTCCAACCACGTGAATAATATGCTTGAAATTCGAAGACAAAGCGTACGGCTCCGTTACAACATTGTGGGTAACTGCGCAAGGTGGAGCGTTGATTTTTCGCATCTCAAGACAAATATTTCGGGTGACTTGGGTTAATTCTTCTCCTGCTTTGGAATGAATTTGAGCGTCAAGTCCCTCGCGTCCAGAAAGCCTGTTATTTGCGGGAGTGATAAGTACATCACCGCTATGGTTCCAAACATCTCCACCGACGACGCGGAGAATTCCCCACTTGCATGTCCTTGCCATATAGAGTTCTGCCATCAGTACAACAAGACAGGCCACCTTACTTATCAAGTTCGCAGTTTATCGATGAAAAAGTGTATTTTCAGGTTTTTTTTCTCCGTCGAGTTCAAAAAAAACATTCTTGAATCTTTATTGCGGCATTGCTAAACCCTACTGCTGTTCCACAAGGTCATGGACAGGAGGGTTTCGAGTCTTCTCATAACCTGTTTATTTCTGTTCGGAAGCTTTTCTCTCCCGGTCTTGGAATCACTAAAAATTGACGATTCGGGGGATTCTGGCAACACTTATACTAGATTAAGCGAGACTTTTGTCGGTTTTCATAGTGATTCAAACGATAACATTTGGAATGAATCGAATTGGTCGAATGTTTCACAGCCAAACGGTTTTGATTTTCTTGCCGTATATGATTATTCAGATGTAGGGGTACTCATCAACAACAAATCGGAGGCGAGTCGAACTATAGGATGGGCATTTGTCAATGCACGTAATATACCTCTAGAAAACATTTTTTTCTTCAATAACTCAAGTACTCCAACGAAGGAAACAATCAATCGGGACCAGTTCAATACTTTTTTTGCAACTCCTTTCCTTGAAATGCTTTCAAACCGCACGGCGACCTCAGAACTGAATTATTTGGTCTCTACTAAGGGAGTTCCATTACGAATCAGTGGCGGTGATAGCAAGGCGAGTTTCGATCAAGAGTTTTCTCTTTTGGGGGGGGCATACTCTTCAAGTATCGATTCGAATTATTGGGTTGATCATGCCTACGGTCCACTGGCTGGTAAGCAAATGGAGGCATTTTCTCGAGAAAAATATGGTTTTTATTTGATGACAAGATTGACCGGATACACGGTTGACACAGCTTTAGGGCTCATCGATAAAGCCAACAATAGCCTCGGCGAGAGAGGTGTTTTCGCTCTTGATTTGGCAACAAACCGCAACGGCTCAGGCTACAAGTTTTGGAACGATGATTTGTACATTGCAAACTCGACATTAAACGGTACTTTGGGACTACCAACCCGATTTGAGCAAACCTCCAATTTTCTGACCAATGTGTCTAACGTAATGGGTTATGCTTCTTGGGGTTCAAACGACGGGAGTTGGGCAGATAATTGGCTACCTAATGCTGGGTTTGAGGCACTCGATGGTTCATACTCCAGCGGTGCTCAGTTTTGGAACACGACAGTTCCTTCACTTTCCTCAGGTGATTCATTCAATTGGAGTACTCAATCGAACACCACGGAAAGCGGAAGTTATGCAATTGAAGCTTCGGTATCAGCAGTATGTACTCAGGAGCCTGGGAACGGTACGCAAGGGATTTTGGCAGAATTTTTTGACAACGACGGTGTGAGTTTTAGCACCAGTTCAATGCCCACTTTAATCGATCGTGTACCTGACCATATTCGCTTGGAGAACTCCCTGCAGTATTCATCTTCATCACAAGCATATGTGGGTCTTGATAATCGTTTCAAGAACGATTGGGGTGCGCGGTTCAGTGGGCTTATTGATGTCCCTGAAACCGGAAACTGGACCTTCTTTTTAACATCCGATGACGGTTCTGAGTTGTGGATTGATGGGGTCAGCCTTGTCACAAATTACGGGTCTCATGGAATGAGGGAGCAATCTCAATACATCCAACTTGACAAAGGTAAGCATGATTTTCGCATAGAATTTTTCCAAGGTGGTGGCCCGCACGGATTGCAATTATCTTGGCAAGGCCCCAACCAAAGCAAGGCGCTTATTCCTGCATCTGCTTACTCGTTAGCAGACCAATACATTCCATCGGAAAGCCATCTCATTCATCATTGGGATTTTGAAGAGGGAAGTGGGAATTACGCTTTGGATTCAGTAAATTCATCGACCAACTTCACGCTCAACAACATGAATTCCAGTAATTGGAGATCTTGCGTCGATGGGTCTTGTTTGTGGTACGATGGAGTTGACGACTCGTTGGAAGTGGACGTTGAGGATTGGGTCGGCAATTTTACCGTAAGTCAGTGGGTTTGGGCAAATACAACGACTTTACCAAACTACGCTTCTGTATTTGCTGTTGATAACTCAGCCGGCTCAAACGGATCTTTCCAGCATGCCATTTTTAATGGTGAGTGGCGTTTACACAACAATCAGACCAATGCTTTTGGAGATGTACGAGCCCAAGAATGGACGCACCTCGTCACCGTTTTCGAGAACGGTAATGCACTTCAATACATGGATGGTGTTTTGGTGCGAACCACTTCCTTCCCACCCGGTTCATTCAACAATTTTGAATTGTATAAATTAGGGGTAAATCGAGCTGGTTCGACTTTTTTTGAAGGAATGATTGACAATGTTATGATTTGGGACATCGCTCTTCAAGGCCATGAAATCACAACTCTAAACAGAGATATTTACCGAGATTGTGCAGCCTATTCAGGCAATGGTCAAGATGTTGCGTCGATTGAACAAACATATGTGGTTCCAACTGAATTCAACAACCACGCATGGCTATTATCGGCTGATGGCACACGTACAGGTGATGTCTTTGGAGATTTTACAATTGTCGTTGAGGCATACGATTCAAATGGAAACCTCGTTTCTAGTAACCAGTCGGACTCAAAAAACTTTGCACCAACTTGGGAATCCCAATTGATGAGGTTTCGTCCATCATCGCAAACAGTCAATCTTGTAATACGTATCACTTTAGATATCGTGGCAACTTCAACGTACGGTTCGGTCTATCTGGATAGTTTGAATTTGCATCCGATATTACCACATAATACCTGGCAAAACGGCTCTATTGCAGAAACGGCCGTATCTACTGGCGGACGTTCGTTCAGTATTGATACCGCCTACGGTCAATCGCTTGTAGCGGATTTACTTGAGGACGGAGTTTCAGGAGTCAAAGGCTATGTCTACGAACCGTATCTTACAGCAGTTGGCTCTCCCAGTATGCTGATGAATATGTATGCTCAAGGGTTCAACCTTGCCGAATCTCATGCCGCTGCAAATTTACAGACTAGTTGGATGGGCGTCACTGTTGGTGACCCCAAGATGGCGCCTTATGCTGATTTACTCCACGATATCAACTTGTTCGGGGCTCGCCAAGTTGGAAATGCTTCTTACATGCAACCTTCTCAAATTCAACTGGCACTCGAGAACACAGGCATGTCTGCCTCGAACGGGATTTTACTCATAGAAGATATCCAAGGAAATGTGGAATTGTATCGAGGAAATCTCACCTTACCCCCCGGAGATGAAAGCGGTTCTCGAACTCTTCACACGATTGAAGTTATACCTCCAAAAACCGGTTGGATGGATTTACGTATCCGTTATTTCAATACCTCTAACGAACGGGTAACAAGTAACAATTTAGAAACACTCCGTTTATGGGTAAATGCTCCTCCGGTTGTTGAAGATTTGTATTGTGACGCTCAGATCTATGCAAGAGGTGATAACTTCATTTGCACGGTTGAAGCTTCAGATGATCAAAACGTAACATCTGTGGGACTTGAATGGGCTGTTGTTTCGAATGTTTCGAACTTATCAGATGCTATTTGGCATCCTCAATCTACTGGTAAATTCGATCAATTGCGCTGGCAAACATCAGTTCTGTTGCCTCCTACACTTTCACTGGGGACTCTTATTCTTCGAGCTACAGCGTTTGATATTGATTTACAACAGGGATACTTGGAAAGTCTAACTGTAGCGACGGTTGTTGATGCACAGGCGCAATGGTTTGGCCCACACTTTTCAGGAGTTGATTCTGAATCATGGGCAGGAGTGAATCAATTGCCGTATCAACCGGCTGGTTCCCTGTATCGTGGAGAACCTTCAAATTGGAAGATATGTGCAGTGGATGCAGATTTTAATGCGACATTACAGCGACCAGAACTAACGTCATCTGTGGGTACTGTGGGTAATATGACGCATCAGACACAGGTTGATTCGAACCACCACTGTTTTGTCGGCACTTTCATGAAAAATGTCGGTTCATCGCTCGATGCGGTATCTTTTGAAGTTCGAAATACTGACGGGACCCTCCTGACTTCTCGGTCTATCTCAATTGGAGACCGAATGCCAAGTGCAGTCATAGAGATTCTTGATAAAAACGGTACTTTACTCGATAGTGTTCGAGGTGGAGGTGGAGAATACCTGCAGATTTCAATATCTGATAGCGATGATCCTTCAACATCGGCAATCGGTGATTTGCATATCCGCTGGCCAGGTGCTGAGACAATTACAGTACCGGTTGGGAATTCGGATATTTCAATCCCAATTGTTCTTGATTTGCCAACATTGAATACGGCTTTAGAAAGCGGCGAATTACACGTACAACTCGAAATCACCGGACAAAATGCCGCATCTATCTCGCAGGATTTCTCCATACCGTTGTTGTTAACCACTCCGAATATTCTGTCTGCTCATGTATGTGACGACGATGGCCCGATTGATTCTCTCCGATTTGGGGCCTCTGGATATCTCCTGGTTCATCTTGAGTCGGAACGGCCATTGCAGCCCTTACAAGCAACTCTTAGTCAGTTAGGATGGTCAGTAAATGCGCCATCTTTAGGTGAGGTCGATTTCAACGCCACGAGTATTCAGAATTGTTCAGCATTCCCTGAACTTGGTCCTGGAGAGTCAATTCAAAAATTCCGTTTACGTCTTGACGGTTCATTTATCGACGGTGCCGGGCAAATTCTGTTCTCAGCTCGAGATATTGATGGGCTGGTGAAGTCGTTGAATATCGGTACACAATTTTACCATGCCGTTCCTACGACCACCTTGGAAACAATACAAAATGCTCGTGCTGGTGAAATTCTATCCTTTACAGGTACCGTAGAGGATGCAGATGGAATTGATGATTTACAATGCATAGGGCGCGTTTTACTTGATGAAAACCCCCTCGCTGAATTGCAGGTGCCCCTTGTCCCTCAGTCTCCAACCAAGGCTTTAGTTGAATTCCAGTTTCCAACTACAAATGCACTTAATAATGCGACATTAAATGCATCATTAACCTGTATTGATTCTTGGTCGCAGTCAGACATTACAGATACCGAAGTGTTCTTGCTTCCAGAGCTCCCGTGTCAATCATGCAATCAAACAAACACCACTTCCGACGCATCAAATTCGGCAAATATACCAACTCCATACATTCTTGGGATTCTTGGCATTTTTTCGATTCTTATCGTAACTTTGGCTTTACGGAGGACCTCCAAGACAGTTGCCAATCCCCTTTGGGGAGAGCATGAGTCCGAACTTGATGCTGAAACTGGCAGTACCGAACAATTGAATGTTGATGAATTGAAGATTCCTGACGATTGGTCTCATGAACAATATCAAACTTGGTTGGAGGGAGATATGCCAGAGGGTTGGACATTAGTACAGTGGATGGAATTTACCGACGAACAATTGGCTCTCTTGGAATCCCTTGGTTCCTCCTAGAGAAGAGTTGATGTGCTTAGAGCATGTGGTATGTACGGTTCCAATGGCAGTAGGATATGTTTTGATTAATGTGGCGCCCGGTAAAGAGCATGATGTATTCCTTGCAGTGAAGGATATGCCCAATGTTGATGACGCGACCCTGTTATTTGGGGATCATGACTTGATTGTCAAATTGGTTGCAGACAGCCTTGCTAGTATTGCGCAATCGGTTGTCGAATCCATTCGACAGATTCCAGGCATTATCGATACCAAGACATTAGCCGGAGCAGAATTATAATATTTTGATTGCCAAAATCGGCTCTCTCATTGAATCGGGATACTGGGCTGCCATTGGGTAAAAACACGCTGTCGGATGGGGTACTGCGGCTGTTATACCGTGCAGTAAAGCGTTTTTCCGACAAAAATACTATATACTCTACTAATGTGTCACAAATCGGAGGAATCCAAAATGTCTGATAAAAAATACTTTGTTCTCATGGAGAACGGAAAAGATACGAGCCAGGTTTTTGCTAGCAAACAACCCCGTGGTGCGGCCCTAAAGGCTGCAACCCGCGGACACACGAACATACGCCTACGTGAGCGTGGAACAAAAAGAGTCCACGTCTTCACCGGAAGCATATCCATGGTTGACAAGCCAGCCAATGGACCTGCTTGGCTTCCTGACAAGATCAAGAAGGCAAACGTGAAGAAGTCCGGAATCGAACACCTTTGAGTTCGTTCCCTTCTTGTATGTTTTTCAAGTTCGTAATTACGAACTTGTCCCCGCTCGGGTCTCCGCTTCTGTGCCTTCCTCGGAGGGCACAGAGGCTTTCTCTCCTTTCATTATTTTAATTTCTGCAATCCACAGTGCGAGTGCAATCATTCCTATTTGTGCAGCTGCCCTCAATACGTGAGCAGTTGTTGAAAATGTGCTTCCCTGAAGAGGAATGTTGTTGATCCACATGTTGGCATTAGCCCAGTAAACTAGGACTAGGAACGCTGCAGTTGCTTTAGCGCCGGCTTGCCGATATCTCGGAATTATCATGCCCAAACCGAGCAGAATCTCTGCTAGGCCACTCAAGTAAACCCAAATCGTAGGTTCACCAAGTACTTTAGGAACGATGGGTTCAAAGAAACCAACATTGGTAAAATGTTGAATCCCAATCCAGACGAATGCCACTCCAAAAAAAAATCCCGAGTAATGCCGAGAACGCTCTACAAATTGTTCCAAAGAATCGCCTCAATAGCGGACTTTTTGCCGTGTTAGGGTTCTCCAAATACGTTGCAAAGGGTCATAATATCGGTCAACGACTCTTTCTTTGAGTTGGATGATAGCATCATCCGTAATTTGAATCCCTGCTGGGCATACTTCTGTACAGCATCGTGTAATATTACAATACTCGATTCCAAATTCTTTCTTAATTTCCGGTACTCGGTCTTCAGTATCTAATGGATGCATTTCATATTGCGCAAGACGTACAAGGTTTCGAGGCCCAGCGAAATCATCGAAAAGAGCGTGGTCGCGTAGGACGTGACAGGTGTTGACGCAAAGGAAACATTCGATACATTCTCGAAATTGTTGTACCCGGTCTGCTTCCATTTGATTGAATTCCCAGTTCATTTCTTCTGGACCATTGATTGGTTTAATTTTTTGAGCCACTTCATAATTCCATGAAACATCAGTAACTAAATCTTTCACATGTGGAAATGCCTTCATTGGTCGTATTTCAATCGGCTTTCCGGCCGGCGTTTCAGCAACAACATCACTCATTCGAGTCATGCACATCAACCGAGGTCGGCCATTAATTTCTGCAGAGCAGGAACCACATTTTCCAGCTTTACAGTTCCAACGAACTGCCATATCCGGCTGTTGTTCGTGTTGAATCCGATGTACGCAGTCTAGGACCACCATCCCCTCATCGAGTTCGATGCTAAAATCTTCTAGTTCTGCTTGTTCGCCTTCACCACGAAGTATCTTGAAATCCTGAACTTTTCCTTTAAGCGACATCAGTTTTCACTTCCTTCTTGTTCGGCTGCTCGCTCAGCAATCATCGCCTTAACTTCCTTGATTGCCCCTTTGAGGTCTCCTCGCATTTCTTCTACTGGCTCTTGACGAACTTTGATTTCTCCATTTTCCATGTAGATGATATTGAGGATTTTCCCCCATTCTTCAATTTCGCCCGGGAAATCATCGCGCGTGTGGCCGCCTCTGCTTTCCTCACGTGTCAACGCTGCTAGTGTTGCAGCCGTAGAAACATCGACCATGTTTTTCAAGTCCAATGCTTGATGCCAACCCGAGTTGTATTTACGGGATGTACCAGGGAAACACATTTCTTGCCGTTCATCAAACGACTTCAAATCATCCATTGCTTCTTCCATTTCTTCTTTGGTGCGGATGATACCAACTTTTGCTTGCATCATATCTCGCATTTCATCGTAAATTTTACCTGGGTTTTCGCCTTCGCTTCGGTGAAGAGGTGCGAGCATAACTTCGATGGCAGATTGCACTTGAGAATCTTCAATGGTTGGCTGAGCAAGGTCTTTTGCACGCTTTGCTGCATGCTCCCCTGCACGCTTTCCAAAGGTGATGAGATCTGAGAGTGAGTTACCACCTAGTCTGTTGGCTCCATGTAATCCTGACGCTACTTCACCACAGGCATACAAACCTGGAACATTACTTTCTTGAGTTTCAGCATTAACTCGTACTCCACCCATGACATAGTGGGCCGTAGGTCCTACTTCCATCGGTTCTTTGGAGATATCAACACCTGCAAGCTCTTTGAACTGGTGATGCATGGAAGGCAATTTCTTCAAAATTGCTTCTTCGCCACGGTGTGAAATATTCAAGAAAGCACCACCGTGAGGAGAACCTCGTCCAGCTTTCACTTCTGAATTAATTGCCTTTGCAACGACGTCTCTCGTCAACAATTCTGGAGGTCTGCGAACCGTAGCCAGTTTACCCGAAACCACTTCTTCGACCCATTGGTCGGATTCTTCGATGGTTTCCGCATGGTCGCCTGCAAACATTTCTGGGACATAGTTGAACATGAATCGTTCACCTTCCGAGTTCGTAAGCCGGCCTCCTTCACCGCGAACACCTTCGGTAACGAGAATTCCACGGACAGATGGAGGCCACACCATTCCTGTCGGATGAAATTGAACAAATTCCATGTCGCGTAATTCCGCTCCAGCCCAGAGAGCTAAAGCATGACCATCACCCGTGTATTCCCAAGAACCAGAGCAAACGGACCAACAGCGAGTAATCCCTCCGGTCGCCAAAACAATGGATTTGGCTGAGAATGCATGGAAGTCTCCATCGACACGCGTGTAAGCAACACAACCTGTAACTCTGTCACCTTCTTTTAACAAGTGACGGACAGTGTATTCCATGAAAATATCAATCCCTTCATGGATACCCCTTTCTTGCAGTGTACGAATGAGTTCCAAACCAGTGGCATCTCCAACGTGAGCCAGACGTGGAAATGTGTGGCCGCCAAAATTTCGTTGGTTGATGGTATTCTGGGGTGTTCTGTCAAATACAGCGCCCCACTGTTCTAATTCTCGAACACGGTCAGGTGCTTCTTTTGCATGCAACTCCGCCATTTTCCAGTCAGCAAGCCATTTGCTTCCTTTCATGGTGTCATGAAAGTGAACCTTCCATCCGTCCCGAGGGTCGGCATTTTGCAGTGCAGCAGCACATCCACCTTCTGCCATGACCGTATGTGCTTTACCGAGAAGGGATTTGGTAATAATTGCGGTTTTTGCACCACTACGTGCAGATTCAATTGCAGCCCGAAGGCCAGCCCCTCCAGCGCCAATAACGATCACATCGTATTCGTATTTCTTGTACTCTTCAGTCATGTGTTCCACCTTAAATCACAAACAGCGCCACATCGCTTAGGTGCCCTTCACTCACTGCTAATACCCAAAGATCACCTATGAATACAAATCCTAGGGAAGTCCAAAACCAAAATCCATGGGAGCGGTTGAAAACACTAATTCTTCCAAATACTTTACCTCTAATCCGACTTATTCCCGTCGTCCATCGGTCTAATGCGCCACCGGCTAAATGCCTCAGAGCGTGGCACGAAGTGACATACATGGTCAGTAGAAAGGCTTCAAGGCCCATGACGAATGTCCCCACAGATACACCCCATCCTTCAGAAAAATGCAGGGTGTGGGTGACATCCCACCACTTGATGACAATGATAATCATAGCAGCATAGAGGAAATACCTGTGAAGATTATTAAGAATAAAAATCCTCTTTTCACCTTTGTATCCTAGTTTCTTGTTGATTTCAGGCTCATCTACCCAACATGCAGTTGGACTGGCGAAAAAGGTGCGATAGTAAACACGCCTCATGTAGTAGCAGGTTCCTCGGAAACCAAATGGAATCCATAATACAAGAACAGCAGCGTTGACCCACTGAGGATGCTTCCATTCGTTTAATCCAAACAAATCCCATTCTAAGACATTTGGAGAAAAGATTGGCGACATTACTTTTGAGCCTTCCAGTTCGTAGTGTATTGATTCAGGAAAGAGGAACAGTCTCCAAGCCGTGTACAACATTGCAGCAGTTAATCCGATACCCATTGCGAGAGGCTGGTTAAGCCAATTGTCGATACGATTCGTACGACCCAGTCCATTAAGGACTGGTAATTTAATGCCTTCACCCATGGTTTTCACCGGCCGCCTTACAGGCTGCAGTTTAACGGAAACCCTCGGGGTCTTTGAGGTTCACTCTTGATTCACCTGTCGTTGAAAGAAGTTTATTCCGTCATCAAACACAGTTTCATTGGCCCAGTAGGTCTTTGATTGCCAAGCCAAAACTCCGTTAGGTGCAATGACCTGTAAAGTCGGAGTACCTGGATTTCCATAAGCGGAATAAATCGACGTGCCTGTGGATTTTTCGCTGTTGAAATCGTAGGCTTGAGTGGATTGAGATGGTGTTACAATCGTCCATGGAGTGTAGTGGTCAGATTCGTTTTCATTACCGAACACATCTTGCAATTCGCTTTCGGATTCAAATTCGCCCCACCTGTGCACACTTACAATCGTGTAGTTTGACTCATCGAGCTCACCGTCTAGCATTTTTTGCCGAATCATATCGGTCCAGTCGTGACAACCTGTGCATCCCGCACCAATCCAAAGCAGCATGACAGGGCCGTCAGCGAGTTCGTCTTTAAGATCGAACTTTTGTTCAGTATCTTCGTTCCTATCCAGCGTATCCGCTGAAAAGGTAAGTTCAAACGGTATTTTGTTTGCTTCATCGACTTGGTTATCCGTCATCGATTCCGGTTGGACACAACCTGAAAGAAACATCAGAATAACTGACAATACGAGAATTGAATTACGCAGCATGACCGTCACCAGTCTGTCTTTTGTTTTCTTGAGCGGGTTTTGTAGATGCGCTTTTCACCTTCGGGCGGCGAACATCTTGGAACCATGAATCAACGCCATTCCAGTCGGCTCGGATTCCAAGGTCTGCAAGTAGTAATTTACTGCTGATTCTTGCGCTTTCAAAGATAGTCGGCAAGCCGCTACCGGGGTGAGTGCCACCGCCTACGATGTAGAGGTTGTTGGCTTCTTCGAACCGATTTTGTGGTCTTCGCCATAGCATCTGCTTGAGGTCGTGTGTAAGGTTGAACACAGCACCGCGGTAAATATCAGATGCACCCCAGTCGTCAGGAGTCACAATTGTTTCTGAGACGATATGGTCTTCAATATCATCATAACCGAGCTTAGCAAGTTGTTTGATGATTGTGTCTCTGTAGTCTGCTTTGATATCATCCCAAACGATGGAGTCGTGGGTGTTAGGCACTGGAACTAATACATAGACTGTTGATTGTCCCTTTGGAGCCAAAGAGTCGTCTGTTACACTGGCGTTTTGTACATACACTGACGGATCATCCCATGTGAGTTTGTGATTGGTAATATCTTGGAGGTTCTTCTCGTAAGCAGAAGAGGCGTAGATTTGATGATGATGTAAATCGTACTGTTTATCGACGCCGAGGTAAAGCATGAACGTCGAGCAGGAGTAACCTTTCTTTTCCAACTTCTTATTCGACCACTTCTTGCGTTTTTCGTCAGGAACCAGTGTCGTCATAGCGTGGGCAAAGTCAGCATTCACGACTACCTTGTCGGCCATTATTTCTTCTCCCTCGATTCGAACACCAACGACGGTTTTTCCTTCGTAAATCAGGGATTTGACTGGGGTGTCGCAACGGATGGTTACGCCCATTTCTTCAGCGATTTCGCCCATTCGAGCAGTGATACTACCCAATCCACCTTTAGCATGGAATATGCCGTGTTCGTATTCTAGGAACGCAAGGATAGTGAACAGCGAAGGTGCGTGAAAGGGGCTCATCCCAAGATACTTTGTTTGGAAGGACATTGCGAGGCGAACTCTCTCGTCATCGAAGTGCTTACCGAGGTCCCCGGCAACGCTTGCCCATGGTTTGAGCACTGTTGCAACCCTTACGGCCCTCTTTGTAAGAACATTGAGTGGGCTGGTCCAAGGTGTTTGGAGGCACTGCTTTGACAGTTCCAACTTCTTACGATTTTGTTTGACGTAATTCTTGAATCCATTGGCATTTTTATCGCCAGCCAGTTCACGAATTCGCTCGGTCATTTCGTCGAGTTTACTGGTTGCATCGATGTGTCCGCCTGCTCCGAAAACCAGCCGGTACATTGGGTCAAGTGGCATGAGTCCGAGTTCTTTGTGGGCATCTCTGCCGATAGCTTGAAAGATTTCTTCGATGACCTCTGGGTAGTGAAAGAAAGTTGGTCCACGGTCAAAAGTAAATCCGTCTTTGTGGATGAGTTTTGTTCGGCCACCAACTTGAGGTTCTTTTTCAAGTACGGTCACATTGACACCCGAATGTGCAAGTAAGAGTGCGCTTGCTAGACCTCCGGGTCCTGAACCTACAATGAGTGCGGTTGGCTTTGCTGCTTTAGGCATAGGCGCAACTACGAGGTTTAACATATAAATGGCCGTTTGTATCCTTGACTTTTGATAGGGTTTTTCAAGGGTGAGTGAAGGGCTGCGTTTCTGCAACATCAAGGCTCAATAAGCATGATAAGTGACCCCATTGTGGACCAACTACAGCCTTGGGCTGATGGGTGAAATTATGTCCGATTGGAATGCAAAGAATCCGTACATGACTCAAATTACTGAGAACTACATCCTCAACGGGGAGGGTTCTCGTAAAGAAACTCGTCACATTGTGTTTGCACTTGGAGATTCGGGACTTGATTACAAAGTTGGGGATGCACTCGGAGTCATGTCCGAGAACCCCCCTCACATTGTCGAAGAAATTCTCGAGTTGCAAGGCTGGGATAGGAATCAAACAGTCAATACTCACAACGGGGATCGTGACCTTTACACTGCCTTGAAAAAGGACTTTGAAGTCCACATGGCGAACAAAAAATTCGTTCAATCCCTTGCAGGAAAAGTCGTCTCGTCGGGAATGAAAATCTCCCTAAAGATTGTTGCTCGTACCCGCTCCTCCCAAGATTGGGAGTCCTCTGAGTCTTCCGCAATGCCACCAGGCCTTGCTACCAGTATAGCGTCTGATGATCCTGCTGCGAAGGTTGAAGCGCTTCTTGGCGATGAAAAGGCGATTGAGGACTATTTGTGGACGCGAGATTATGTTGACATAATGAGAGAGTTTGGAGTTAAATACTCCCCAGAAGAGTTCATGGATTTAGTTGGTCGTCTCAAACCCCGCTTGTACTCAATTGCATCTTCTCACGACGCACACCCAGGATTCGTTGAATTGACAGTCGGAATTGTCCGGTTTGAATATCACAATCGTGCACGAGGCGGCCTTTGCACACAGTACATGGCTGACGAAATAGACACCACAGGCAATCCGATTGGCGTATTTATGTCCCCTACCAAATCATTTATCCTCCCAGACAACAAGGATATTGACATCATTATGGTTGGGCCCGGAACAGGAATTGCTCCGTTCCGTGCATTCATGGAACAGCGAGTCTTTGACGGTGGAAAAGGTCGAAATTGGTTGTTCTTTGGCGACCAGTCCTCTAAGACAGAATTCTATTACAAGGAACAAATTGAGGACTGGATGGACAGTGGAGATTTGTACAAATTTACTACAGCCTGGTCTAGAGATCAAGAAGAAAAAATATACGTTCAACATCGCCTCAAAGAGCATGGCGCTGCAATTTGGGAGTGGTTTGAAAACGGAGCATATTTCTACATTTGCGGTGATAAAACATACATGGCCAAAGACGTTCATCGAGCATTGATCGAAATAGCAATCGAGCACGGTGGGATGTCAGAAGATGACGCTACCCATTTCATAGGTACGACCATGATGAAAGAAGAAAAGCGTTACCTTCGAGATGTCTATTGATTTTTTACTCAAAGCACTACGGTAGCGGCACGCTTTTCACTGGAATCCCGAATTCAGCAGCCCTTTCTTCCATTCTTTTTGTCCAAACTGAATCGGGACCCGGAAATGAAAGCATATGTGTTGCTTGCTCAAGCATGGTTTTTGCGAGAGTAGCCACTGCTTGGGGTCTTCCAGAATCATGAGCTGAGTTCGGCCGAGGTGCAATCCATGCCTCGCTGAAAACGGCCAATTGGATATTGTTGTTGTCCGCCCATCGCTCTGCTAAATAATCCACTCCACTCGCTCCACCGAGTATTATTAAGTCGGGATATGCATTCTCCTCCACCCAAATTTCAAGTTGCTCCTCTAGCCAGCCATAATCGTAAAATTTAGAATTGCCACAAATCACCAAATTGACAATCCTTCCATCTCTATTCAAATCGATTCCAGCCAACTCATCGAGGGCCTCTGCCCCGGTCCGTGTCTTCTGCGTCATGAAGGGCCATCGAAGTCATGATGTATCAAATTATCGATGAATTTTCTTGAAAAGTTAGGAAAAAAAGATTTTAGTGACCTTATTCCGGTCATTTAAGTCGAAAAACTGGTCGAGCGAGGATAATCCCCCCCTTTTGGAAAATGAGGTTTTTTTAACGAGTTGAACCGTTGGCATCATAGAGTAATTCCTCTTCGAGTCAACCATGGCCTTCAAGCGAGTCCTAATTGCTAATCGTGGTGAAATTGCCTTACGTATACTTCGCACCCTGCGCGACATGGGAATTGAAGCAGCAATAATCCATGGTCGTGAAGACCGCCTTTCACTTCCCGTTCGTTTTGCAGATGTGGCTTATGCTAACTACAAATCCAATCCATTGGATTCATATCTCGACATCGAATCGGTGATTGCTGCTGCTAAAGAACTGGAATGTGACGCTGTGCATCCCGGATACGGCTTTCTAGCGGAAAATGCGAATTTTGTTCGCCGCCTTCAAGAGGAGGGAATAACTTTCATCGGACCGTCTGCAGATGTCATTACTTTACTGGGCGATAAAATTGAGGCACGGGCTGCGATGGAAGCCGCCGGATTGCCGACTGCAAAAGGTTCTTCAGAACCGATCTCAGATGCTGCTGTAGCTTCCACTTTGGCAGAAGAAATCGGCTATCCAGTCATCATAAAAGCCGCTGCGGGCGGTGGAGGAATTGGAATGCAGATTGTCGAACAATCCTCGGAATTTGAAAATGCGTTGAAGTTATGTCAATCGCGTGCAAGATCGGCATTTGGGGATGAACGAGTTTTTGTTGAAAAATACATCCAAGGGGCTCAACATGTCGAATTTCAAGTTCTTGGAGATGGCAAAAAAGCCATTCATTTCGGAGAGCGTTTTTGTTCGATTCAGCGCAGACACCAGAAATTGGTTGAGGAGGGGCCGTGGCTCGAAGCTGAGAAGCGTGATGAGATTGGAGCATTGGTCTGCCGTGGTGCAGAATCTGTGGGTTACAAAGGATTAGCAACGTTTGAATTCTTACGAGATGCAAACGGTGATTTCTATTTCCTTGAAGTAAATCCACGTGTCCAAGTGGAGCATACCGTCACTGAACTCATCACCGGTCACAATCTCGTAGAATTGGGAATACGTGTTGCTCAAGGTGAAGAGTTGTCTTTAGAACAAGATGAAATTTCTTGGAATGGCCATGCTATACAATGCCGACTTAATGCGGAGGATCCGGCCAAATTCATTCCAAGCCCAGGGCGGTTGTGGGAATGCCATTTCCCATCCGGTTACGGAGTAAGAGTCGATACTCATGCTCATCCCGGCTATGAAATGCCAGGATGCTTTGATTCGCTTCTCGCTAAACTTCTGGTATGGGGGCGTGATAGAGACGATGCAGTGAAACGAATGAGGACCGCCCTTGATGAGACGGTAATCACTGGAGTCGAACACCTCATCCCGTTACATAGACGTATCATGGACGAGAAAGATTTCTTGGATAGAGACATCACCATTCAGTATATTGACATGCATCAAGAATTACTTGGTTGAGCAGTTTGATTGTACGAAAGGAAAAAGAGTCTGGCTCCTTAGGACTGTTATGGATGTTTTAATCGTCGGAAGTATTGCTTATGATAGTGTAGTTTCTCCTCTTGGCCATGTCAAAGATGCACTTGGTGGTTCAGCAACCTACGCAGGTTTAGCCTGTTCTTTTCACGCCAAAAGACTCGACCTAAAACAGGTTGGTTTGGTTGGCGTAGTCGGCCAAGATTTCACAGATGCAGACCGTAATGTGTTGTCAAACTCCGGACTAAATTTAGACGGTCTTGAAACTGCAGAGGGGGAGACTTTCCGGTGGTCTGGTTCGTATCACGGCACTATGTCAGAAGCACAAACTCACGAAACTCATTTGAATGTGTTTGAGCACTTTGAACCAAAGGTACCTGTTGAACACCGAACACCTTCAATCACGTTTTGTGCAAACTTGCATCCAAGTCTACAGTCAAGTGTACTGGAGCAGGCAGTTCCACAACGCCTTTCCATGCTTGATTCTATGAATTTGTGGATTACGATTGCTCGCAACGATTTGATTGAGGTGATGAAAAATGTCGATTTGGTCATCATCAATGACGGTGAAGTTCGAATGTTAGCCGATGATGAAAACTTGATACGA
>Ga0228608_1000196_pt1 | contig 21066 bp, 27 predicted proteins | sample 9DmetaG_FD_190069 | JGI IMG/M metagenome (GOLD analysis project Ga0228608, IMG submission 190069) | Seawater microbial communities from Monterey Bay, California, United States - 9D | ecosystem: Environmental > Aquatic > Marine > Coastal | place: USA: California | collected 2016-11-15
GACCCCAACCCAAAATACCAAGTGAGAAGTTATCATATAACATCTCAAAACCTTCTGGTATATTGTCTTGTAATCTACTATCCACTTGCTTAAGTACCCAAGCTGCTGCTGGACCAATGGCCATAGCACCTAGGAACTGCGGTGAAGATGTTGCAACAATAATTGCTGTTGTAACGACTGCACCAATCACACCACCTCTATGACCATGTACCATTTTTCCACCTGTGTAACCTAACAGAAGTGGAAGAAGAGTCAGAATCATAGGACCCACCATTTGGACCAAATCTTCATTTGGTAACCAACCAGTTGGTATATAAAGTGCTGTAATCAAACCCCAAGCAATGAAAGCACCAATGTTAGGAATAACCATTCCTGACATAGCACCGCCAACGCGTTGTATGGATTCTTTCATATTACAATCCCCCTAACGATCGTTTGTGTTGATTTTCAACATTCTCATTATAAAAGTAGGTTTTCCTGTTTCACTTTAACTTTTGTTCATCTAAAATTAAATATGTAACTATATTTTTACCTAAAAGTCTATTTTTTAGGCAAATATCAGCAAATAAAGCTTATTTCTAAAATAAAAGGGGTTTTTTTGAAAAATATTCTGATTTTTTTAATTTTAATTGCTTTTTTAGCTGCTTTATCTATTGGGGCAACAGGATCATTGGTTTCGGGGACCTCTGGAGTGTTTAATAAAGTACAAGGTGAAGTCTTTCAAGAAACATCGAGTGAAGTGCTTATTGAAGGTAAAAAACTGTATATCTCTATAAATCAAAAAGGGGAAGAGAATGCAGAGAAAATAGTAATTGATTGTCTTAATTTTTATGCGGAAAAATATCCCGACCTATCGGAGTACACTTGTGATTTAGTGGTGAGAAAAAACTTAATCATTGACGATAGTTGTAATTATCTTTCTGGACTACTGAGTAAAAAAGAATCTGAAGAATCGATTACTTTAGATTACAACACTGATTGTTAATCAAATAGAGAGCCTAGTAGACTTTCTCCCTCAACCTCTATTTCGGCAAGAGTTTCTCCTACATTTAACATTGAACCCTCTTCAGCAACAAGTTTTACAATTTTTCCATCAAAAGGACTATCTAAATCCATATCTACTTTATCTGTAGCAATCTCGGCTATGACATCGCCTTTTTTTACTTCATCTCCAACATTTACTTTCCAAGTTAGTAGTTCCGCTTCTGTCATTTGGTCAGACATTGCAGGAAGAATGATATTCTCATTACTCATTACTCATCATCTCCTTTATTTTTTTTACGATATCCTCTTCTTGAGGTATTACAGTTGTTTCTAAATGTTTTGCTGACGGCATTGGACTATGTAAACCTGCCAATATTTCGGGTGCTTGTGTCAGCGCTTTAAAAGCACGAGAGGAAACAACTTCAGAAATTAAAGTAGATCCTATAGAACTACTTGCAGGTGCTTCTTGGCAAACAAGTAATTTCTTTGTTTTTTCAACAGATTCAATTATCTTCTCTGAATCTAAAGGTGACAAAGTTAGTAAATCAATAACCTCTATTGAATACTTCCCAAGAGATTCATCTTTAGTAGCGTTAATAACAGTGTTGACCATATTTGAATATGAAGCAATAGTTATATCACTTCCCTCTTTTACAACTTTTGACTTACCAAGTGCTGACGAGTCAGAAGGCATTGGCCCTAAATTTACATCCGACTTAAGCTTGTAAATTAATTTATGTTCCATAAATATAATGGGATTTGGATCAACAAAAGAAGCTAATAACAAGTCATAGGCATTTTGAGGATTTGATGGTGTCACAACCTTTAATCCTGGAACATGACAAAACCATGATTCTAATGACTGGCTGTGTTGTGCTGCAGCACCAGTCCCTGCACCACTTGCTCCTCGAACAACCATGGGAACATTTACAGCACCTCCATACATAAAGTGTAATTTTGCAGCCTGGTTTACTATTGGATCCATTGCATTAACTATGAAATCGCTAAATTGCATCTCAACAATTGGTTTAGACCCAGTAATGGCAGCACCTACAGCTAAGCCAGCAATAACATCCTCTGAAATAGGTGTATCTTTTATTCTTTCTTCGCCGTACTTTTCGAGTAATCCATCGGTGACTCCGAATGCTCCGCCATATACACCAATATCTTCTCCTGCCATAAATGTTGTATCATTAGAGTCTAAGCAAAGTGAAAGGGCTTCTTTAATTGCTTGACCTGTAGTCATCTCAGGCATAAGAGTCCTCCTCTAAATTCGTCTTGGGACTCTCAGGTGACTCTAAAGCTTTTTTAACTGAATTTTTTATCAACTCTTTTACTTCAGTTTCAATCTTTTTCAAGGTATCCACTTCAATTTTTTCCTCAGTTAATTTACCTATAAATCGTTTGAGGGGATCTTTTTCATCCTTCCAGAAATTAATCTCATCTGATGACCTATAAAGATTTCTGTCAGATTTAGAGTGACCTCTATACCTATATGTAACAGATTCAATAAACATCGGCTTTTTAGAACTTTTTATCGTGTCTTTAAATTTTGATACAGTATTATATACTTCTTCAACATCGTTTCCATCTATTGAAATGCTTTCAATACCATAAGACTTAGCTCTTTCTGAAATCGACCCTCCTGCTACAGCATTTTCTGAAGCCATAGACATACCGTATTGATTATTTTCGCAAATAAATAAAACTGGTAAATCCCACAGTGATGCCAGATTTAATGCCTCATGAAATGACCCTTCATTTACTGCTCCATCCCCAAAAAAACAAAGAACAATATTATCAATCTTTTGCATTTGTAATGATAAAGCAGCACCTACTGAAATTGTTAAACTACCTGCAACAATCCCATTCGCCCCTAAGTTACCATTTGATAAATCTGCAATATGCATAGATCCACCTCTACCTCTGCAGTATCCGTCTTCTCTACCAAGTAACTCAGCAAACATTTTGTAGGGATCTGCACCTTTTGCTAGACAATGCCCGTGACCTCGATGAGTTGAAGTAATAAGATCTTCTTTTTCTAAAGCTAAGCATGCACCGGTAGCGGTTGCTTCTTGCCCTATTGATAAGTGCATTGTGCCGTGAAGAAGTCCTCTTGAAAACATCTCTTCTAGAGCTTCTTCAAATAAACGAATTAGAAGCATCATTCGATAAAGCTCTAATTTATTTTCTTGATTCACATTTACCTTTTTTAATTATTTTGCTTACTGCGTAATTTATTGATTAAATTATCAGGCAGTTCGATACTATCTTTTGGAATAGGTTCACCTTGTTTTATTTCACTAGTTACAGACGCACCCTCGATTAGACCTAAAGGAGCTAGTCCCTCTGTTTCAGAATAGGGATATGCAACACCATAAGAAGAAAATCCTCCTATCCCATCTATTTTATCTCCAGGTTTTAAATCTTTTTTAGCATGACCTATTACCTCTGAAATCCAGGTTGTTGGTTGTAATCCAGGTTCATTATTTACAACCGCCATCCCAACACTCCTTGGAGCTTCAACAGAAGCTAAGTGATAGGGCCTATAGAGGGTGTAGTAAGGACCTTCTCCCATAGACAGATAGGCCATCTCTTCGATAATTGTAGGATTGTCTGTTGTTACAATTGAGAATACTCCGGGTGCAGGTCCAAAAGCAAAATCAACCCTACCTGATTCGTTTAAAACACCTCCGTCTGAAGCAGGAATCAAATTCTTATTTAAGTCTGAAACCTCGCTGACTGGACCATTCATTCCTACCTTATCTAGCGGCATTCCTATACCGTTAGATAGTGCTGTCATTTCAATCATAGTTTTACTGCCATCAACAAAACTTGCTAGCATTTTTGGATTCATATTTTTTACAAGTGCTTTGTCTTTTAATGAATCCGGAGTAGCTGTTTGGTCTAGTGGGTTATTTTTACCTTTACCAATGCAAACTACCTCGAAACCTATATCAACTGAAAAATCATACAACTCTTTACATGCAACAGGTTCGTCTCCATTTGCGACGCTATATACAATACCTTTTTCTTTTGCTTGTTGAGCTAAATATAAACCAATAGTTATATCCGTTTCAACATTTAGCATCAAAATATGCTTTCCTGCCTCAATGCAACTAGATGCAACCTCTGCTCCAACCCACGGAACACCTGTTGCTTCGAAAACAACATCTATTGGAAGCTCAGCTAATTCTTTGGCATCATTAACGATTCCACCATTACCATTCTTTATAGAAGTGATTGCATCTTTGTTGTAGCCTATGCTTTTCATTCCAGCAAGGCCAAGGGCGTTTTCTGCTCTTTTATTATCTATATCGGCACAAGCTACTAGTTCCATCCCAGGTATACGACTTATTTGAGCAGCTAAACCGGAACCCATCTGTCCTGCTCCCGCAAGACCTACACGCACAGGTCTACCTAATTCTTTTTCTCTCTTAACTAGCTCTTGTGTATAGTTCATTTAAATTATCTCTATCCTGTCTTCTACTTTTATTTCTGGTTTATTAGTAAAGCTACAGCTAACATCTCCTGGTAATGCTGCTTCTGTTGCTGAATCCAGCTTTAGAACTAAATGTCCTAAGTTGATAAAATTTTCATTCGCTACTGGCCCGACAGCTGTAACGACCAATTCCTCATTGGATAAATTTATCGTCGTTCCTACCTCAATTTCTCCTGTTATATCTTGTAGTTCATGAACTACTGCTACATCTTGCAGTTCTTCAGGAGCATTGTCTCCAAAGAATACAACTATCCCTTCTTCAAGAAATAGATGAGCTTGTTCTCCAATTTTTACTATTTTTGAAGAATATATCCCCACTATATTTCAGTAATTTGGTCTTCGCCTACACCTGAAACAAAATTTTCTTCTCTAATAAATTGTGCAAGTGGTCCTGCAGGAGAAGTGTCGTGGATATCAATAGTTGGGACACCTTTCATTGGATAAACTCCAATTCTTGCTGTTCCACCACAGTCAATTACTGCACATGCCATTGCTTTAAATCCACCCTCTGGAGATGACTTGAATCCATCAAAAGGTTCTGCACCAGTCATATCAGCAATTTTTTGTGCCACTGGATGTATTCCTCCACCGGTAATGCAAACAACATATTTTTTTTCATCTGAAGGTTTTACCTCTAATGGGCCGCCCCATCCACCAGGTCCTCTTTCGATTTTTACTTTTTTATATTCTGCCATTTTTCTCCTTAAATAATCTGTGACGCTCCAATTTTACTCAGAGCGTCACAAAAATAGAAATCGTTGTCTTAGAAGTTTACAAACCTAGTGCAAACAACCAACCAACAACAACGGAGATAGGTCCAGTAATCATTCTACTTGTAAGAACGGCTGGAACACCAATCTCTACTGTTTCCGGTTCTGCCTCACCTAATGCGAGACCAACTGGAACGAAATCACAACCAACTTGTGGGTTGATTGCAAATAATGCTGGTAATGCCATAGAAACATCTACGTTTCCACGTCCAATCTCTGTTCCAACTAGAACACCAACGATTTGAGCTATTACAGCTCCTGGTCCTAGTAATGGTGACAAGAATGGAATTGAACAAACGATACAGACAAGCATCAAACCAACAAGGTTATTTGCAAATCCTTTAATTCCCTCAGCTATGATATCCCCAACTCCTGTTGATAGAATCAATCCGATAACACCAGCAACGAATGCCATGAACGGAATAATTGTTTGAATACATAACTGTATAGCATCACGACCTGCCTGAAATAATTTTCCAACTACTCCACCAACAGATCTACCTATTTTTTCAATCATACTTTGCATTATTCAGCACCGACCTTTCTTGAAGACATAATTGAATAGATGATGTCTGTTGTGACACCTCTAATCAATATAACGACAAGCCCAGCGAGTAAGTATCTTACTGCTAAAGGCGTTACTAGTTCTGGAGCTGCGATCTCAACTCCAGCTGCAATTCCCAACCATACGAATAACTCTCCACCATTTGCATGTGGAAATATTCCTGTAATTGGATGAACAAAACTAACTGCAGCATCGTAAAATGCTGGTTTGTTTTTTTCTGGTAAAAAGGTACCGAATGTATAGCAAACTGGGTTTGTCAGCATAAACACAGCTACAAAAGGTAGCAATGTATATCGAACTGGAACATACATCCAGCCCTCCTGAGCAGCCCACTTGGCAAAGTTTTCAACTTTATCTTCACCAATGAATTTGACTAATGCATTTACTGCGGTCAAAAACACTACTATCAACGGGATAATACCAGTAGTCAAGCTGACAAATACATCTGCTGATGTTCTAAAAACACCAATAAATGCATCAGCCATACTAACTAACGTGTCCATTTTTCCCCCTTCTTTATATTTCTAATTAGAAACACTTTCTGAATCTTCATTAATTTTTTTAATTAATGTATCAGCAGCCATAGCTGCAGCATCATTAAGTGGATCTTTTCCACCAGAGTCGGAAAACTCTGACAAACTTTTATTAATCATCTCTGTAACTTGTTGACCTTTTGCAAAAACTGTAGTTCCTTTGAGGGTTATAGCGTCAACTATAATTTGTTGGGGGTTTGCAGACATAGCAAGATAGACTCTTTTTCTTCCCCATTTAGGTTGATTGGTTCCAATTGCAACTGTTAGGTTTTCACCATGTAATTCTTTGACTACATTCATAAAGCTCACAGCTTGCTTTTTAGCAAGTTGCATTTGTAGAACCCACATCCCAGCTAGTCCTAGAAATAATGCTCCTAATGCAATTGGTGACTCTAAAATAATTAAATTCCCTTACTACTTACTTTCATTGTATATTCATAGAGTTTTGGTTTGCAATTATTACAAGTAAAAATTTAAATTATCTTGTAACGGCTTCAAACAAAAATGGTATACAAATAATGACTATTCTTCAGTAATAATTTTCTCTAACTCAAATATATCTTCAATAAATGTAACTTTCATATTTTTTGGATCTCCAGGAACTATTACCGCTTCGCGACCTACATACTTAGAAACACACTCAGTAGTGTCTACGGCTTGCCAATTATCTACTTTTGCCAACTCATAAGATTTCCAAAGTTCATCTGCTGGAAATATTTGAGGAGTTTGTATTTCAACAATTGTTTCATCCTCTGAAAAATCTAAATCTGTATTTTTTCTGATTGAAATATTTCTTGAATTAAATCCAGGTGCTGAGGCACCATTTTTTCTGGCTACATCGATCAATTCTTTTAAAAGATAAGATGGCAATAAAGGTCTTGCTCCATCATGAATTAAGATTAAATCATCTTCTGAAACATTCTCCGATCTTTTAAGATACATTAGGCCCTCATATTCGCTCTCGTGCCTTGTTTTTCCCCCAACTGTCACACCAACTAGTTTTTCTGTATCTACAAGTTCAATTACTCTGTTAGTCTTATCCCAGTCTTCTTCACGAATTACAAGAAGTATTGAATCTACATCTGTTGAATTTTCAAGAGTTTCAAGTGGCCAACAGAGTGCGGGTTTTCTACCAATTGGAAAATATACTTTGTTCTCTTCATCAGTAAATCGATGGCTAGAACCGCCAGCTAACAATATTGCATGTGTTTTCATAGATTTAACTTACTAATAATTCCTCTGACTTGTTCGCTATTCTGCGATTTAAGAATTTCCATTTTTGTTTGGGTAGTGTCTATAGATTTTAATTTAGTTAATTTGTCAAAAACAAACGGTGCTGCGGAGGGAGACATACTAAACTTACGTAATCCTAATATATACAGAGCTACAGCTGCAGTTGGATCAGATGCCATCTCTCCACAAACTGAAACTTCCTTATTAGCTTCTCCACCAATAGAGAACACACTCTCTAACACCCTCAGAATTGCTGGGTGTAAAGAATCTTGGTATTCAATTAGGTTAGGATTGCCTCTGTCTGCGGCCATAATGTATTGAGTTAAGTCATTTGTGCCAATGGAAAAGAAATCAACGTGTTCAGAAAAATCTTCTGCGAGAATTGTTGACGAAGGAGTTTCTATCATAATGCCTATTTCTGGAACGTTCTTATTCAATTTTTTAGCAATATCTACAATTATTTTTTTGCTTTTTAGAAAATCTTCTATTGTTGAAATCATTGGGAACATAACTTTTACCCTCTCTGCTTCTTTTGAGGTTAGAATTGATTCAATTTGTGTTTTAAAAAGCTCTTCAATTTGAAGAGAGAGTCTTATTCCTCTTACTCCTAAAAATGGATTTTCCTCAACTGGTAAACTCAGGTAATCAACTTGTTTATCACCACCTATGTCGAGTGTCCTATAGGTTATTATTCCACTAAACTTCTTTTGTATTTTTTCCAATATCTCTTTTTGTTCCTCAGTAGTGGGAACTGATGATCTATCTAAGTAGATAAACTCTGAACGAAATAAACCAATAGAATTTAGAAAATCATGACTAAAAGAATCTATCTCTTCATTGGAGCCAACATTTATTAAAAACTCAAAATCTTGTTCTTCATATGAAGATTGTATAAAATTATTTCTTATCTCCTCCTCAAGTTTTTTAGTTTTGTTCATTTCTTCTAAGGCCTTTTTGTCTGGATTTATAGTTAATTCTCCACTTGCCCCATCTAAAGCAACTATGTCTTCATTCTGTATTTCTTTAATACTCTCGCCAACTCCAATTACACAAGGTATTCCTAAGTTTTTTGCAACAATTACAGCATGTGAAGTTGGTCCTCCATCCTTGAGAACAATTCCGACAACATTACCCATATTCATAGAAGAAGTGTCTGCAGGAGTTAAGTCATCTGCAATAAGTATCGAATTTTCACTTAGTTCAACTGTTACTACTTTCTCCTGCATAGTATTTATCAAATGCTTTCCTACTGAAATAATATCCTCAGCTCTTTGTTTAAAATACTCATCCTCCATACTCGCTAATATATTTGCACTTGAATCAAATATCCCATAAACCTCTTTAACAGATGATTCATTTTCAGTTGTAATCTGTCCAGTTATCTCCGGATCTTGAAGAATTAGAATATACGCATCAAGAACATCTGCTTCTTCTGTTCTTTCGTTGTCTTTAAAATTTTTAATTTGTAATTCAAATTTAGAAATAAGTTTCAAAACTGCGTCTTGAAATACAATCTTCCCTTCTGTTTCCAGGTCGACGTTATTTAAATACACATAGGCATTACCAACTGAACTACCGATTGATACACCATTTCCATTAACAGTTTTCATTATTTCATCAAGTTACACCGAAAAAAAGCTTTTTGCAATGTTGGATTACTTCAAAACAACATTAATTTTATTGTATGAAATATTTACTTCTAAATTTCAAAGGATTACCAACATATAGTTGGGTTGAATACTCAACAGATAGTGGATTAATTAGATCCGAAAGTGAGAATTTTTCTAACTTAGCTGAAATTAATCACCTTATGGACCAAGAAACTTGCATTGTTGTTGATGAACTAGCAATAGACGAACCAACTCTTTCTATATCACTAGAAAACTTACTTAAGTCAGAATACTCAATTACAACTCATAAAGTTACAAATGCTATTAAAAGAATAGATTCGTCCGGAAAAGTAGTGAAACATTTAGATAGAGAGAGCTATCAAAGGCTCTCAACTCCAATTAAAGCAAGTAGTAAATCAATACAAAAATATTTTCAAGAGCACTCTAGTTGGGATTTTGAACAATATCTAAAACTAAACAATCACTCTTATAAAGATTATCAAACCTTTGAAGCAGGTTTAATCTTAGAGTCAAAGTAAATCTGACCAATACCTACTAATACAACCAAAATAAATCCTATTAATTGTCTAGAAGTAAGAGTTTCATTTAATAAAATAGCTCCTAAAACAACACCTGTAACAGGCTCCAAATAAGAGATTGTACTTACTGCTATAGGTTTAATTATCTTCACAACATACCAATAAGTCATTAAACCTAGACCAGTTAGAAAGAAACCTAGAAAGATACTGACTGCAATATTTTCAGATAACCAATATCTTGATTCAAAAGTGAAGTTGATGAGTATTAAGGCTGCCACCGAGAGTTGTGCGAATGCAACCTTAAGACCACCTAGTTTTGAACTGTATGACTCTCCAATTGTTATTATCAAAGATAAGCTTATTGCACTTATTAATCCATACACCACTCCTTCAAATGACTTTATATTTGAAATATCTAATAAATTGTATAGACCAAAAAAACCTAAAAATATTAAAACTATTTGATAAACCCTTGGTTTATTTCCACGTAGAAATTCAATTAAAAGTACGAATAGTGGATATGAAAAAATAAGTCCAATTCCTACTGCAATAGAATTCAATTCAATTGATTCAAACATTGTTACCCAATGAACTGCTAAAAGAGGTCCTAAAATTAATCCAGGCTTGGCTAATTCCTTTAGATTAAAATCTTTCCTTATTAGTAAAGTAGCCAAAAATATTGTTCCTAGAAATGTTCTTATCCCCACCAGCCCAATAGAGGAGATATCTGAAGTTCTAATTATTAAAGGAATAGTTCCCCAAGAAATAGCTAGTAAAATTATTCCCGAATAGGCTTTTATTGTTGAGTTCATTTACTCAGACTGTTTTGAATAATTTGTAAAAGTTGTGTATTCCTTGCTGAAATAAAGATCTACTTTTCCAGTAGAGCCTGATCTGTTTTTAACAATATTAATTTCTGCAACTCCTGGTTTTTCAGTAGCTGGGTTGTAATAATCATCCCTATAAATCATCATCACAATATCTGCGTCTTGTTCAATTGCACCAGACTCTCTTAAATCTCCGAGTCTAGGTCTCTTGTCTTCTCTTGCTTCTGCTGCCCTGTTTAACTGTGAAAGTGCGATTATTGGAACCTTTAATTCTCTAGCTAAGTTCTTAAGGTTTCTGCTGATCTCAGCAATTTCCTGCTGTCTATTGTCTCCTGAGTTTCCTTGCATGAGCTGAATGTAGTCAACAACAATTAAATCTAAACCTCTAGAAGCTTTTAGTCTTCTTGACTTTGCTCTAATGTCTGTGACTGTTATGACAGATGCATCGTCAAAATATAATGGCATTGAATTTACTTTTGAAGCAGCCTCAACTACTCTTGACCATTTTTCAGGACCTAGTTGTCCTTTTCGTGCATCCCCTGATGCTACTTTTGCCTCTGAAAACAATACTCTTTGAACTAACTCTTCTTTGGTCATTTCAAGAGAGAAAAATGCAACCGTCTTTTTTTCCTTTGCTGAATTTGTTGCGATATTAAGGGCTAATGAAGATTTACCCATGCTTGGACGTGCGGCAATAATAACCAAGTTACCATCTTGCAAACCAGCAAGGGTGTTATCTAAATCAATAAAGTGAGTTGGCAGTCCAGAGAGTCCCGTTCCCTGATTTTCAATTTCTTCTATCTGCTCGATAGCTTCATTCAAGAAATCTGATACTCCAATAAGACCATCTCCGATTGCATCATCTGATGCGTTAAATATTGACTGTTCTGCTTCATCCATTACAGAAGAGATTTCTTTATCTAAGGCATATGCAAGAAGTTCAATTCTTCCACTTGCTTTCAGGAGCTTCCTTCTATTGGAGTGTTCTAAAACAATTTCTATATACCTTTCAAAGTTGGCTGAACTAGGTACATTTTCAACAAGACGAGCTATATAGGATGCATTTAAACTTGTTGTGTTTTTATTTTTAAAAACAATTTCAGATACTGTAACGCTATCAATAGGCTTTCCAGAATCAAATAATTCCTTCATAGCATCAAATATTTTTTCATTATTTGGACTATAGAAATCTCCAGGCTTTACTGACTCCATTAACCTGTTTGAAGCATCTCTTGATAAAAGTGCACTGCCTAAAAGAGCTTCTTCTGCTTCGATACTACTTGGAGGAGCTTTTTGGACTCCTAGTGGATCTCTAGGTGAAACTGCTTCTGGCCCAGCCATTATTTTGTTTCAGGAACTATTTCCAAAGTAACGTCAAAACTGACATCGGAACTTAGTTTTACATTCACTGTATGTAGACCAATTTCCTTAACTTGGTCCTGTACAATGACTTGGTCTTCTTCTAATTTAAATGTTGAAAATTTTTCAATTGATTCAATTATTTGTGCATTTGTTACTGCAGCGTATAGAGTTCCTTCATCAGTTGAGTTCTGAGCTATCACTAAGTGTGCATCTGCTAATGCTTGCTGAATAGAATCTGCAAGCTCACTACTCTCTTCAAGTACTGCTTGTCTTTTTTCTTGCATTCTTTCAGCTATTGATACATTTTTTGCTGTAGCTACCATTGCTAAATTTTTGGGTATTAAATAATTGCGTGCGTAACCTTTTGCAACATTAACAATGTCTCCCTTGCGACCAAGTTTTGATATATCGGCGTTAAGTATTAACTTCATCGTCTGTTGTAGGATTGTTTGTAAGTGCTTGTTGTAACATAAGGAAGTAATGCAAGTTCTCTAGCAACTTTAACAAGACGTGCAACTTTTGCTTGTTCCTGCTTAGTAATACCAGTGATTAAACTTGATCGAATTTTACCCCTGTCTGATACGAATTTTTCTAAAAGCTTTACATCTTTGTATGTAGCTCTTGAAATTTGTTCTTTAGTTACTCTTCTTTGTTTTGGGGCATCATATTTTGAAGCCTTAAACTTTGGAGCTCTTTTTTGACCTTGTGCTTGTCCCATTTACATACCTCCTAAAATGGTGCTTCGTTTTCTTCAAAATTATCTCTAGCTTTGGGCATATCTGAAGATCCAGAAGAACCTGAATCTACACTTGCTGTTGCCCACTTCAAAGCTGGTCCAATTTCGTCAATTACAATTGATACTTTCGATCTGTTTCCACCTTGTTGGTCTTCCCATGTTGAGTAGTTAAGTTTTCCAACAATTATTACTCTCATGCCTTTTGTTAAAGATGTGCTTACATTTTCTGCTTGTTGGCCAAAAACTACACCGCTAAAGTATTGCGGATCATCATCAACATTGACCCATTCACCATCTGTAAATCTTCTTTTTTTGGGTCCCGCAAAATTTATATCTAACACTGACATACCAGAGTTTGTTGTTCTCAGCTCTGGATCCATTGTTATGGTTCCCACTATTGTTACTGTATTATCTACCATGTCTATACCTCTAGCTTTCCATCTTTAAGACTTTGTGTCTAATCACATCATCAGATATTTTTAGCACTCTATCAAGTTCACTTGGCACGGTTGGAGGTGCTTCAAAGGTTGTGATTGTGTATATACCTTCGTTGAAAGTTTCAATTTGATAGGCAAGTTTTCTTTTTTGCCATACACTTTGCTCTGAAATTGAACCACCATTGCTAGTGATAATTTCAGTGATATTATTGTGAATTTCTTCAACCAGACTGTCGTCTGCTGTTGGTCTCACTATAGAGACCAGATCATATTTAGTCATATTTTCTCCTATGGACACTTGTACGTGGCTTCTTTTGAAGCAGGTACTTATAATTTAATACTAGAAATAGCTTATGACAGAATTTTTTTAATTTCTTTTTTCCACTCTTCTAAAGAATCTTGTAAATCTGACCCCATTGCGTAAGAGTGATCTTCAGTGGGAAATTCTCTGTTTTGTACCTCTAATTTGAATGTTTTCAATGCTTCTACAGTATCCTCATACTGCTCTGAAAATCTCTTTACAAATTTAGCGTCTATATATTCTTTTGACTTCATACCTAATATGTCGTGCAATACAAGAACTTGTCCATCCGTAGATTTTCCAGCTCCAATACCAATAGTCGGGATGTCTAAGGCTTCAGATATCGATTCAGCAACTATTGAAGGAACTCCCTCAAGAACCATTGAGAAACACCCAATTTCTTGAAGTAATAATGCATCTTCAAATAACTTTTTTGCTAACTCTAGGGTTTTACCCTGAATTTTGTAACCACCCATCATGTTTATAGATTGTGGGGTCAACCCGAGGTGACCCATTACAGGTATTTCAGCATTTATTAAAGACTCTATAGTAGATTTTCTCTTTGAGCCCCCCTCAACTTTGACTGCATCAGCTTTGCCTATTTGAATAAATTTTGCAGCATTCTTTAAGGTTTCAGGAATATCTACGTGATAAGACATATATGGCATATCAGCTACTACAAGGGAATCAGGTTTTGCATTGGTAACAGCTTTTACGTGATGTAACATTTCATCAACTGTTACAGAAAGTGTGTCATCATGACCTAAAACAACCTGAGCGAGACTGTCTCCAACTAAGATAATGTCAATCCCTGCATCCGATGCTGCTTTGGCAGATGGATAATCGTAGGCTGTAACCATAGAAATTATCTCTTTATTTTTTAAATTAACAATATTAGGTACTGTTTTATTCACTATTTCCTCTCTCCGCTTTAAAAGTCGAAGGATTAATCTAATTTTATTATTAATTCACTATTAAACAAGTTTTATTTAATTGGATTAAATTATTTTTTTTGTAATTTATGATTCGATAAATATTCCAATAACATTCTTCATATGAAGTTTTTAAAATTCACACTTTTATTAATATTGATATCATGCACAGCAACAGGTACTGCTGAGGAAGAGATAATTATGACAACTGAAAATGAAGAAGTAGCAACTACTGGCAACCAAAAAGCATACTTTGCTGGTGGGTGTTTTTGGTGTATGGAGCCACCATTTGAGGCTATGGAAGGAGTTTTAGGTGCAACATCTGGTTATATGGGTGGAACTATGGAAAATCCAACTTATGAAGATGTAGTAACCGGTGAGACTGGACATGCAGAGGTTGTGGAAATTTTATTCGATCCGAATATAGTCTCTTATGAAGAACTCCTTGAAGTGTTTTGGAGGAATATAGACCCGACAGCATTAAATTATCAGTTTGCTGATGTTGGTTCTCAATATAGGACAGAGATATTTACAGTTGGAGAAAATCAGATGCAATTAGCTGAAGCATCCAAAAAAGAACTGGGTGATTCAGGAAAGTTTGATAAACCGATTGTTACAGCTATATCTGCAGCACCCACTTTTTATATAGCTGAAGAATATCATCAAGACTTCTATAAAAAACAGGCAATGAGATATGAGATGTATGCGAAAGCTAGTGGAAGAAAAGGTTATATCGAAGAAACTTGGGGCAACGACTAATCTCGAATAGTTTTATATAAAGTTTCTTTCCACTGGTCAGAATCTATCTCCCAAATAACATTTATGTTTCTTTCAGTATGACTCCAGTGCTCATCTATATGTGGTTCGCTCTCACCAACATGTAGTTGATCTACAATTGTCATTCCCCTTGCGGGACCGTCGATAACAACTTGAACATTGTGTCTAGATACTTTTTTTGTAACATCTGGATTTAAAGCCACGGCCATTGCCACTGGGTCAGGAAGTCCTAAGCCTGGATCGCCTAACCAGTTTTGGCTTGAGTCGAGAGCGTGTTTATTACAGTCGATTGTAAAATCTGCTTTATCTGTCTTAAAACTGTATGCGAGTTCCATTTCCTCTTCAGTAAGATTAGCCTCACCTCTACAAAGTTCCCATCCGACCATGGCTATATCATGGTGTTTTGATTTAAAAACAATGTCTGCTGCCTCAGGGTCACACCAAATGTTATATTCTGCAGCAGGAGTGACGTTGCCAACTGTGTTGGCTGCACCACCCATAATGACTACTCTTTTAAGTTTGAGAAAAGATTCTGGATATTTTGTTATAAAGTTTGCAACATTTGTTAATGGACCTAAAGTAACCAGAGTAATTTCATTAGGGTTTTCATTAATCAGATTATTTAGTACTTCAATGAAATCTTCGTCCCGTTCTTGTAGTTTAGGTGCAGGATAATTCATATTGCCCATGCCATCGGGTCCATGAAACCAGTCGGCATGTTCTCTTTTTTTTACTAATGGCTTATCTGCGCCAACATAAACGGGTACATCTTTTTTACAAAGCTCAACAGTATATCGTGCATTGATACTACCTTGGTGTACCGACATGTTGCCGGAAACTATACTAATTCCTAGTACATCAACATCATCCCATTCAAGAGCCATAAGTAGAGCGACTGCATCATCAGAAGCTGTATCTGTGTCTATAAAATATTTATTTTTCATATCAGTAAAGGATATCAAAAGTTGTTCAAAGATTCTCTGAAATTATTATCTAGTTTGAATCTGTTAAAACTTAATTGTTTGCTTTTTTTAAGTTAAGCCAATTAGCAAAAATAATTAACGATGCTCCAAAGTATATAAAAATATCTCCTTGTTCTGAATAAAAGAAAACTCCAATCAATACAACAATAGGTAATCTTAATAAATCAATAGGGGCAACTACTGTTGGTGGAGCAAGTGACAGTGCTGTAGTGATACAATAGTGAGCACCTAATCCTGCAAACCCAATTGTCACTATCCAAATAATGTTTTCATTTGTTGGTATATCTAATTGTCCATCTAAAAGAGAAGTAATTAATCCAAATACTAGCTGCATAGAGGTTAAGAAAAATAGAATAGTTAATGTAGACTCGGTTCTTGTAAGCTTTCTTGTGTAAATATTTGTTAGAGCAAACATAATCGCAGAAATTGCAGCAGCAATTAATCCTAAATTTAAAGTTTCGATATCTGGTCTTACCGTAATCAAAACCCCAACAAAACCAATACAAACTGAAATTATTTTATATTTATCTAACTTTTCATTTAACATTAAATATGAAAAGAAAACTATCCATATTGGCATCGTGAATTCTAATGATGTAACCTCCGCAAGTGTTATTGAGGCTAAAGCATAAAGCCAAAGATTCTGCCCTATAAAGTGAGCTAAGTTCCTCTTTAAATGTGTTCTTATTTCTTTTAAATTTATTTCATGAAGCAGGTTCTTCTTTACTAGGAAGAATAAAATAATACATACTCCTATTACACTTCGAAAAAATAAAATTTCAAAGGTATCTATTTGAAGAGAGATTTCTTTTCCTGCTATGGCCATTGATGTTAAACAGAACACGCCTCCAATCATCCATAATGAACCTTTTATCGTGTCGGTCATTAACTACAAACTTCCACAATATTTTCTCAGAACGCCCTTGGGGTAACTTTCACTTACAACAAAATCTGGATCTGGTGTTAATGTATTTTGAGACTTTGAAGAAAGGAGGTCTCTATACTCATCAGAAGTTCTCCAAAATTTAATGCTATATTCTTGATTTTCCTCCCACCATTGAACTTCATCTTGGATATTCCATTCATTGTTTATTGAAATTAAGTGTTCTTCAAGAGCAGTATTAGCATTTCTTGAATCAAGAAAATTGTTATAAAAACCATCAATCACACCTTGTAAGTCTGAATTACTGATTACATAATTTTCAATAATATTATCAAGTCCATCAAGGCCAATTTTATTTATTCTTAAAGCCTCGTTAACATAATCTAACTTTGTGGCGTCAATATAAGAGTAATTCCTGTATATTTCACTTTTATATGCCTCGACTTGGATAACATCAAAAATTCTTTCAATCTCATCAGCAAGTTGAATACAGTTATCAATTTTTTTTTCTGATGTAGAGTCAATGCTTGAACAAGAAATTAAAAATAGAAATACTAATAGATGTATTTTATTTTTCATTATGCCACCCTTTATTAAAGGGTAGAAGAAATATTGGAATTATGGTAAAGATTAAAAACAGATTTTGAGCTGTATTTAATGAATATGATTCAATAAAATAACCTGTCACTGTAGAACCTATCGCAATTCCCGATCCAACAGAACTGGCTAACCAAGAAAAAGCTTCTGTTAACTTTCCACTTTCGGTTACATTTGAAACATAGCTGTTAGCTAGTAAAAATATAGGACCAATTCCCAACCCACAAAGAAAACCAGAAAATATGATTAAATTTCTAGTTTCAAAGAAATAAAAAGTTGAGACTGAAATTGCTAGAAATAAAAAAACAAAATTATAATTCACTAAGCTTTTTGTATTTTTAAAAAAATAGCCATATAACAAAGCACTTACTAATGCAGTGAAACCATTTACAAGATAATAAAATGCTGTAAGGTTTTTTATGTTACCAAGATCTTCCTTGGCCACTACAAATACTGAGATAGAACTCAGACAAGCGCCAAGGAAAACTAACGAAATCAATAAGATTGCTTTATTTCTCGAAAACCATACTGATGTATTTTTAGATGCCATTTCTTTAACATTTCCAATATCAATACTGTTGAAAAAGACCACGCCTATTGTTCCTGTTATAGAACTTATTGCTGCAATATAAAGAGCGATTATTGGATTTATATAGTTTGAAACTGTTGCGAAAACTGATGGTCCTAGGAGAAAATTTAATTCATCAATAGAAGACTCTATCGCCTGTACTTTTTGGTTATCTTCTTCACTAGTAATAGCTTTCCAATTCCTTCGAGTGTAAGCACCTATGTTGGGTACTGAAATACCTAAAAGTACGGAAAGTAAGATATAAACTAATTCACTCTGAAAATCTCCAATGGTTATTAGTAATGAAGAAGTAGTGAATCCTGTAAGTAAAATACCAACAATTCTTTTTTGACCTAATTTATCCACTAATCTTCCATTTACTGGCTGAATTAAGGCATTTGAGATACTGAAACTTGCTGCCATTGCTCCACCTATAGCATATGAACCTGTTTTATAATTTCCAAAGATAACCATACCGACTTGTAACATTGAAAATGGTGCTCGACCGAGAGCACCAAAAAATATTAGATTCTTAGCTCCCTCGAGGCTGATTAGTTTTTTATACGTAGCTTCAGTGGCCATTACTACATTGTTGTATGTAAATAAAAATACCTAGTAAAAAGTTAAGTTATCTTAATAAATCTAATAAAAGACTCATAAATTTTTTATTACTAGATTTTGTAACAACCCTAACATTTTGATTTTTACCTTCAACGTCAAAGTAATCTACAATGGTTTGCCCTCTGGTAATACCATCTCTGGTATCGACTATTACATGACAGTCTTGTGACTCTTCAATGATTGAATTCTCCAAAGCAATCGCCATGGTGATTGGATCTGGTAAATCAAATCCGTAGAAGTCATACCATTCTTTTGTAAGGTCAATTAGTACCTTCTGTATATCAACAGAAAAATTACCTAGTTTAGAATTTAACTCTCTAATTTGGCTTATTTCCCGCTCTTTGAGCATTGCATATTTATAAGAATTGTCCCATCCAACCATGGTGATCTGCAACTCTGAATCGAAAACTATCTTTGCAGCTTCTGGATCAACCCATATATTGAACTCTGCAGCTGCAGAAACGTTTCCAGAACCATCAGATGTTCCCCCCATGACATAACAGTGCTTTATTTTTTCGGCTATAGAAGAATCTTTTTGTAAAGCTAGAGCTATATTTGTCAAAGGACCCAATGTTACTAGGGTTATTTCATTTGGATTTTGGTTCACTGTATCGACAATATAATCGACAGCATTCTTCTCTCCATGTTTGTAAGATTTTGGAATAACTCCAATATCACCCATGCCATCTACTCCGTGGACTGATTGAGCACTTGCTGAAATTGAACTTAAAGACTTCACGTGATTTGTAAATTCAGTGAGATTATGAATTTCAATGTACTCTCGAGCTAATGGCTTATCTGCTCCAAGATACACTTTTATTTCTTGTTCAGCCTGCTCGACTGTAGCTAAAGTATTTATTACACCCTGCTTAAGAGGCACGTTTCCTGAAACAACTGTTATACCTAAAACATCAATATCGGGGTGTTGTAAAGCAAGTAATATTGCTACTGCATCATCTGAGCCTGTGTCTGCATCAATAATAAATTTTTTCATTTAATACATGGTCGTGATAGTTAAGTGATGTGGTCTATGTGTAGCGTGATACAGCTTCCAAAGTCTGAAGTCAAGCTGTGGGATTATTATAGACTTTTCACTGGGTCTTCGTTTATTTATCTCTTCAGTAAGTTTTGCTGTTGCGTATAAGCTTGCAGCCCTAATCTCTATTTCTTCTAAGGAGTCTCTCTGTATAATTTCCCCATTTCTAATTTTGCTTTGAAGGTCGTCTGAGTATTCCACTACTCTCATCACCTCTAGAGCGACGGGGACTATGTAGTCAGCAAAAGCACTCATTGACTCCATGTCTTCTATGTAAAACTCGCCAGTCCCTGCTAATTCTGCATGCATTCCCCAAAATGCTAGCTGTGCAAGCTTATAAAAATGTACGTCGTCTTTTTCATTGTATGTAGAGGTGTCATCAAATCTTGGAAACTCAGAAGTAAGCCTTTCAATAAGACCCTCTCCGTCATGATAAAGTTTTTTAGGACCGGCATTAATAAAATTCATCCAGTCTCCTTGGTAACTTTCAGAAAGTTGTTTGCCGGTCGCCTGAAGTATTTGAAGCCTTTCCAGCATCATTGGCATGTCTATGTTTCCTTGAAATATTTCATTAAGACTATTTATATCTAGTTCTGACAGTACATTTCCATCGTATAATTTAATTCCCGAGGTGATTGCTTCTTGAATTTGAGTAATCATGGCTTCACTATCAGAGAGTGTTCTTCCATCTCGAACAATCTCATATTTTGTACTGTTTTCAAAATCAGTGAAAGCAAAGTTCAGTGTGTTAATAAGCATGGTGGTTCTGATAAACTCTTCAGGATTTTTTTTAGAAAGATTATCCTCTGGAGGTTGGAACTCTTCATAAGCCATCCAATCAGCAACTCTTGTAATTTCATCTTGATTGATCTTTATGTTTTGAAGATTTTCTATAACTGGATTTAGCGAGCTAAGCACTTTAGAGTTCCAATTAATATCCATAGTCCAAATGATACTAGCCAAAATTAGTCCTAAAAGATATACTTTCAACATGAATTCAAAAATTTGCGTTATTGGCAGTTCAAATATAGATCAAATTGCATATACACAAAATATTCCAGCAGATGGTGAAACCTTGTTTGGTGATTCCTTTCAGATGGGTTTCGGAGGTAAGGGAGCTAATCAAGCAGTAATGGCAGGATTGCTTGGTGCAGACGTTTATATGATTACATGCTTAGGAGATGATGTATATAAGGAGATGACTATAACTAACTATCAAGCAAATAATGTAAATACAGATCATATACAAATGGTGCGAGGATCTAGTGGT
>Ga0228608_1000229_pt1 | contig 19136 bp, 8 predicted proteins | sample 9DmetaG_FD_190069 | JGI IMG/M metagenome (GOLD analysis project Ga0228608, IMG submission 190069) | Seawater microbial communities from Monterey Bay, California, United States - 9D | ecosystem: Environmental > Aquatic > Marine > Coastal | place: USA: California | collected 2016-11-15
TCAAGGGCTTCTGCCAAACGCTTTGTTCTGCTGTCTGCGCGCCGCCTGTGCGCTTCATGTTCCACGTAGGTGGTATGGAAATGTTCATTCTCGCTAGCCAGTTCTAAAATGGCATCGTGGGCTTTTTGGGCCTGTTCAAGCAATGCCTTTGCCTGCTTGAATGACGCATCCATCTCGGCCAATCCTTCTTGGCTGGAACTGCGCTTTTCGACCCAGTCATCGTGTTGACGGATCAAGTTCTTCATTTCTTGAATGTACTTCTGTTCAGTTTTGTGGTTCCCTGCATTGGTTTCCAGTTCCTGTTCTAACTTCATTAATTTCTCATCGAGCTTTTCTTTTGCCCACTTTGGATTTGGATCTTTGATGCCGCCAGATGCTTGGAGTTTGTCGCGCAATTCCCCCGCCCGCTTGAACAGCGTGCGAGCCTTCGTTTGTGCCTCAGCACGTTCTCGCTTGAGGTTGGCAACCTTGGTGTTGATGCCATCCCGCTTTTCTTTAGCAGCCCGTGCTAGAGGTTCGGCTGCAACCAGTTCTTCTTGGCGTGCATCGAGTTGTTCTGGTATGACCTCAGCAAGGCGTTCGCGACGGTGTAAAATGGACTTCGCCAACAAGGCGGGGGTCACACCGAGCAACTCTTCGGGGGTCATACAGTGTCCCCCCACCTTCCAACCTTGAATAAACACTACGCAGCGTGTCAGTTTGGCGTGAAGGTGAAGAACCCCCTTGCTAAGCGGGGACTATGGGGGGGCGTGAACGAAGCAGTTTGCTCATTCCCGCCGGGCTTTTGTCCCTCTTAATTTTCAGTCTATTCGTGCCACAGGTCGCTGCTTCCGGTGGATTGGCTACCATCGATGAATCCACTGTCTCCTTGGTCGCATCCGAGCAGTTGGAAAGCGCATCGCTCACCTTTACCTTCGACGTAGCTGAAGCGAGCGGTCAAAGCGCCGATGTCACAGCCTCATCCACATTGAAAACCATCGGGGGCGATGTTTTAGATTCGGTGAATGAAAGCAAAACGATCCCTATGAACGCAATGGATACCTTCACCGTGACGTTCAACTCAATTCCCTATGGATATTCGATTGTAGAAACAACACTCACCGGTGATACGGGGGCCGAAACTGGTAGCAATGTGCTGTCGTTCAATCGAACCATTCAACGCTTGGTTCCACTCGACATGAGCCTTGGCGCCTCTGGAGATGTTCTCTTCAACAGTCTCGATTCAAACGGTATCGAAACTGGGAACCTCACCATCAGCGACGGGGATCGGGTTGGTGTACAGATTCCAGTGCTCAACAATGGTGACTACCCGTGGTCGGGTCACATGACGGTCAACATCGCTTCGGGTGACGCTGAAGAACTACTTACTGTGACGGATGTTCAAGTTCCAGCAATGTCAAGCACGCTCGTTCTCGTGAACTCAAGCATTTTGATGACTGAGGGTGACTCGAACGTAACCCTCGCTCTCAATGCGACCGGGGACGGTGATGAATCGGATGAAACCATGACAGTGCCCTTCGTCGTTGGCCCACCTCCGTTGCCGGTCATGAACCTCGATGCCACTTTGCTCACCGCTGAATACAATGCTGGTGATGTGCTTGATTGGAACCTAACAGTTGACAACGCGGGAACACGAATGTTCTCTGGAACCATCCTCTGCGAGTTCGGTGAAAGCACTGTGCTCAACCAAACGCTTGACCTTGGGATCGATGCATCGACCACGCTGTCGTTCACAACCCAAGCACGCCCAGCGGAACTGAACTGCTCAGCATTTGGAATGAGAATCTCAGACCTTTCAAACGCTCCTTTCACCGCAGAATTCAATGTTGTTTCAGCGCAATTTGAGGCAGCAGGATCGCAAACTCCGGGCGTTCTAGATGGCCCATGGCACGTGGGTGACAGTGCAAGGCTTTCCATGCTCGTTCGCAACCATGGCGACCGAGTTGGTCAGATTGCTTTAGAATGCACCACCTCTCAATCAGTTTACACAAGCCCAATGCTTTCCTTGGACCTCAATGCAGCCGGTGAAGTTTCTGTGGTCGTCCCTATGCTCACCATGGGTGATGAGTCGATTGAATGGCGTTTAGTCTCTCCAGACGGGAGCATCGATGAAGGGCTCAACGGAACCATCACCGTGCCAGTGGCGGCAAAGCAAAGTTTGGTTCCCAGCGTTGATGCGGTCACATGGGACGCTGAAAAAGGCGTAGAGATGGAGTGGTCTGTCACCCTTGCAGAAGGCGTTGACCGACCTGTTCGAATCCGTTTGGGCTACTTCGATTCTGGCGAAACCTATGTTTTGGATTATGTCATTGACCTTGCGCCAGGTGTTGTCAGCGGAACATTCGAACTCGGTTTCATTGACGCAGACCGGGTGACTTTGCGGGCTGATGCTATCGGCTGGAGTGAAGCGGTTGGGCCTTCGAGTGATAGCAAGACTATACCTGATGATCGCCCAGTTTACGAATTGAAATTCAATCCTGTTTCCTCGCCATCTCGTCCTGCTGCAGGGCAAAGTGCAGAGATTGAGATCACCATCGATAATACTGGAGATGTAGATGGTCTCGCAGGTGAGGTTCTTCTGTTGAGCGACGACAACACGCTGCTGGCAACAAAGGCTACTCCAATCTTGGGTGCTGGTGAAACAAGTGTCATCACGATGAGCATCGAAAGTTGGCCAGAAGGCACCCGCGTGACACTTGAAGCAAAATGGAGCATTGGTGGCTCGCAAGTCATCGGTTCAGAATCGTTTATTTCCTCTGAATTGGAAGTGGAAGCCGAAGAGTTCGAAGTGCCTTGGTTGGCCCTGTTTGGAGGCGTTTGCCTTGCCGGTGCCATTGTTGCAGGTGTTCGTATTCAGCAGGCTCAAAGCCTCAAACCATCGAGTAAGCCGGACAAAGTACGCCCCTCGAAGTCGAAATCCAAGGGCGGCTCAAAGGCTTCTAAAAACGTCGAAAAGATCCAAATTGGTTGCCCAGAATGTGCTCGACAACTCAGGGTTCCAGCAACATACAGCGGCTCTGTTCGCTGCCCAGATTGTTCAAACAAATTCGACATCGAAGGTCAAAGCGAGGACGTCGAAGAGCCGGAAGAGGACGAAGTCGAAGAAGTGGTTGAAGATGCAGTTGCTGAACAACCAGACGAAAAAGTGGAAGTCTCTTGCCCAGAATGCGCCCAATCATTGCGGGTGCCAAGTGATTATTCAGGTTCAGTGCGCTGTCCTGCGTGCGAACATGTCTTCAAAGCAAAGGATTGAAGGCTAAGAACATCGAGGATGAAGCATGAGTGGACACTTCCAAGAGTTTGAGGATGAATACCTCGAAACGATGTATGAGTTCTACGAACGTGATGCTGAAGCATTGGTTCGTACGGGTGACCTCTCTTCTGCGCTTTCAGTCTCACCTGCCTCTGCCACGGAAATGATTCAACGCTTGGCATCAAAAGGCCTGGTGGAATACACGCCCTACAAAGGCGCACGGTTGACCGAAAATGGTCTAATTCATGGAAGGAAAATGAAGCGACGACACCGCTTAGCGGAAGTGCTTTTGGAAATCTTACCCTTTGACGGAAACGCCCATGCTACTGCCTGCCGCTTAGAACACGCCATTGATGATGATCTTGAAGTGGCGCTATCGCTTTTGCTTGGTCGTCCTGATCTTGATCCAAGCGGAAGAGAAATCCCTACCCCCTCGCCTGAAATTCTCCAGCGAATTGAAGCAAACTACAAGGAAATTCGTCCTCTTACAACCATGGAAGTTGGCGAGCAGGGTTCGATTCAAGCCATGGTTCTTGCACCAGCTCGAATGGAGCAACTCAAAGCGATTGGGCTTGCCGTCAATTCGGTGGTGGCTCGGGACAGCAACGGGTTCGCTCTCAGTGATGGGCAGCGGATTGAATTGAGCGATGCGCTCACAGCACAACTGCTGTTTCGACCTTCATGAGTTGGAAATAGATGCAACACTTTAGAACAAAGCCCCCGTCCATCAATCATGGTCGATGAGGATGGCTCACCTAAAGCCGAAGACGAATCCGTTCTATCCTCTGAACGGTTTTGGTTTGCGCTCGACCGGCAACTCATCAGTTCAGGGTTGCGCTTACTGCTGTTGTTGCCTTCTTTTTCCTTCCTCACAGCGTTTGGTGCCTTTGCCTACGCCCAAAGTTCCCCTGCTTGGTGGGCGAAGATTGAGCCAACGATCAACCTCAGTTTTGCGATGACATTAACCGCCCTTACCTTTGTGATTTTGTTTGGTTACATCATCACTCAAATCGTTCACCGCCATCGAACGAGGCTTTCGGTTGCTAATTTCCAATCAGAAGTGGACCGCTTGAACCTCGAACACCGGGCTGTTCAATCTTTGCACGGATACGAAGGATTGGCGCACCACATGACGAGCGTTCGCAATAAGCACACGCTTTCCTTGGTGTATGCGATGGTGTCGACCATTTTCATCACCACTATATTCTTCGTGAACATCGAGACCCTGAACGGACGGATTTTACTGTTGTTGTCCATTTCGTTCACGCTTCTCTCACTCGCTCAACACCTCTCATCGCGCTCACGACCGTTCAATATGGACGAACGAACTGGCCTTTTGGATGCTTACAATCCACCAATCCACCCTTCCACATTGGAAATGGTGTTCAGCGATCTTGTCAAGACACACATGGACCCCTTGCTTCGCTCAGAGTATGAAGTCTATTCGAAGGAAGTCGAGAACTGTATTTTGAAAGGAACCGACCCACAATTTGCACGAGAGAAAATCCTGATGACGCTGTACAGGCATTCCAAAGGCCTGGACTTCAAAACGATGGAAAGTGAACTCTCAGAGGTGCTTAATGAATCTGGGATGGAACTGGTCAAGACTCATCCAGTGTTCACCATGGAGGAATGGCTCTCCATCATTCATCATGTCGAGCGTTCTTGCCCTGCCTTTTTCAGAATGATTGGGCGGATTGAGGAAGACCTCGGTGCTGGACGTGACACGGTCACCGACGACATTGTGTTCGAGGTGGACATGGAGAATGTGGTCCACGAACGTGCAAATTTGTTCACGCTGATCCACAACTTATCCGATGAGCCACGAACGATTGTTTTGCGAGTACAATCCCCTGATTTCCGTCCTCATGACCTAGCGATGACCTACCGCTTGAGCCCGGGGGAACAACGCTGGTGGTCCAACAAGAGTTTACCCCTCGCAGCAGAGGGTGACGAAGACGTGTTAGGTCTCATGTCAGGTTTGCTCCGAGATGGAACAATGGCTTGGCAATCGCTGCTTCCAGAACGGTTTGGAGAAGCCACAGTTTCTGTTCGTCTGGAAGAGCAGAGTGGGGATTTGCTGATCGGCCGTCAAATCAATGTTCGAGTGCGTTCAAAGTACAGAGAGCGCGTGCGCGCATCAAGTTCACTCACTGCAAATCTACTGGGTGGACTCGGCTTAATCCTTGGTGCTTTCATCAAAATCCGAGATATTTTCGAAGCGATTTGAGGCACTTTAGCCTTCGACGCTCAGCCGTAGCCTTGAAATGGGCTACGCTATGGCCAAAAACATGCGCGGAATCAAAGATGATGCCACACCAAACCCTGACTCAGAGTTGCGGGATGAATTGCAAGCCATGGAAGCTCGTGTCCGCAAATTGCGCGACACCCGCAATGGCTACAGCGACCAAGCCCGTACAGCAGCAGATAAGCGCAATGCGATTCAAGGCCAGTACAAAGAGCACAGAGAAAAAGTCGACTTGGTTCTTGCAGAAGTCAAAGCCATTCGTGCTGAAGTAAAGATGCACAAGGAAAAGCGCAATGCAATCCAGACACAACTTCGAGACATCATTGGTCAGGCCAAGGGTCAGCGAAAGGAAAAAGGCGACAAAAAATCTGCAACCGCAGAATACGCCCAACTCAAAGCCGAAGTCGCCAGTTTGGAGAAGACGTTCGAGACATCCTCAGTGGGTCAAAAGAAGGAAAAAGAGATGATTAAGAAAATCAAGGAAATGGGTCGCCGAATCGAAGAATTGGCACCAGATGTGGTCAAATTCGAAATGATCGCAGTCGATCTAAGCGATATGGATACTGCCATCAAGACCCTCAAAGCCGAAGCGGATGCTTCTCATCAAGCCATGCTCGAAGCCGTAGGTCGAGCCGATGCAATGTCTAAGGAAGTGGATGAGGCGTTCGCTCACCGAGATTTCCTGAAAGCCGAAGGTGACCGGTTCCACGAAGAGTTCGTTGAACTGCGCAAGAAATCAGATCAAACTCACGAAAAAATCACAGAAATGATGGTCAACGTCAACGAGGTTCGTGACAAATTGAACATGGCTCGTGATGAGCGCAAGTCCTGGATGGTTGATCACAACGCTGCGGTCAAATCAGAAATGAAAACCGGTGCGGAATCCGAAGATGTCGCTGACGCTCTCCTTGCAAGTTTGCAAAATCAGGGCTCAGTGACCTTTGGTGGCACAGGGAAAGGCGACGCTCAAGGCATTGTCAAAAAGGGCGGGAAATCCGCCAAGAAGAAGTCCATGCGTCGCATTGACATGAACGCATCTCGACGTCGTTGAGGGATGCTTCTTGTACGGCGTCATTATGGCAGGCGGACAAGGCTCTCGCCTGCGTCCATTGACGCTTACTCGGCCAAAGCCAATGGTCGAAGTGTTGGGTCGTCCAGTGATTGACTTTGTCAAAGACGCAATGGTGGACGCTGGTGTCGAGCACTTGGTCGTCACAACCGGATACCGAGGGGAGCAACTGTCTGACCATGTCGAACAATGGTCCACCCATTCCGGCATAAACGCACGAATTAATCAAGAGGCTGTGCCCATGGGTACGGCAGGGAGTGTCCGGCTCTTGTTGGATGAACTGACCGAGACATTTGTTGTCGGTTCAGGTGATGCTGTTGCTTCATTTGACATTCAGGCCCTCATTGAAGCTCATCGGGCTCATGGTGCAAAAGTGACCATGGCACTCTGGGAAGTTGAAGACCCTACTGAGTTCGGAATTGTGGGTTTGTCTGAAACGCATCAAGGGGCATTGGATGGTGAACTTCGACAAGGTTTCATTCGCCAATTCAAGGAAAAGCCGACGCTTGAAGAAGCGTTTAGCAACGTCATCAATGCAGGCTTATACATTCTTGAGCCAGAAGTGTTGGCTTTGGTTCCCGAAGGGGAGAAGTTTGATTTTAGCAAGCAATTGTTTCCAATGGTTCTCGACATGGGTTGGCCCATGTACGCTCAGACGATCAACGGAGTGTGGTTTGATGTCGGCCACCCGATGGAACTGATTCGAGCCCAGCATGCCTTGATTGAGGGTAGGGACACCTTACCATTCCCTGTGCCAAATGGACTTTTCACCTCAAATGGCAGTTATTGGACCGCTGGGACCTCAAGAACTTCCTCACTGCAGAACACCATCAAAGGATCAGTGATTTCGAATGGTGTGGTCGTCAGCGATGGGGCAATCATCACCGATTCCTTGCTCATGTCCGGGTGCTCTGTGGCAAAAGACGCCATCATCACTGATTCAATTCTTGGACGCAACGTGGTCATCGGTGAAGGCGCAGTGGTCCGTCAGGCTGTGCTCGGTGATGGTGTTGTCATCGAAGCAAACGGCTCAGCGGTTGAAGTGCGAATCCCGAATAATGCGTGATGTTTGCAGGGGCTGCAATTAAGAACCACGGGTTATCGGTCTTACTCGATAACGATGTCTGGTGATGACGGCGCACCCTACAGGTCCTACGAACGAACGTGGGATGAGATTGAAAAAATGCTCGGACGTGCTGAAGTCAAAAGGGCTGAATGGAAAGACTGGTTCCGTGAATGCCGCAAGAATGGTGATCGTGAAGGCATGAAAGAAGCCGCACGAAACCACAAGGCCCTTGATGGCGTCATCAAGACCCTGAAGTGGACCCTTGGTGAAGAAGGGATCTCAGATCCCCTTGACTGAGCACGTATCAGTTGCGCTCAGCGCTGGACAAATCAAAATTTCTTTTTGGACTCGTAAATTTCCTTCGCTTGCTTTGCCCATTCATCTCGCTTGATTCGGCCGGGGAAGAATTCGATTGCGATGTTCACTTGTTGCTTGATTTCAGCGGTAATGCTTCCAACTTGTTCGACCGTGAAGATGCCAAGCGCATTCAACTTTCAGCAGCCTTTTGTTCAAGTGCCATTTGTTCTTTAATGGTTTTTTAGCAAATTTGATTCTTCTCATATCTTCATTATTCATGACGCCATAATCGATTCATTGCGAACCATTAGCGGGCGAAAAACCAATAATATTGAAATTTACTTCGATGCCCAAATACTATACTTGGAATGACATGCCCCGAGTCATGGTATGGGAGTCATTAGCATTCTTGCTTGTTTTACTCCTTGCTGGATTAATTACACCCGGCCCAAATAACATCACCTGCACAGTTCATGCTGTTGTTCACGGAAAAAAGAGCAATGCCTCATTGATTGCAGGGATGGCTGTCGGGTTCATTTCCATACACTTCGCATGCGGTTTTGCCGTTGATTCCTTCGATGAAGACGGAAAAGTTCGTTTTGCAATGGATCTCATTGGAAGTATCTTCATGTTCTTAATCGCCTTTGGAATCCTCTACCTTGGTCGTTCTGAGAAAATACAAAGTTTTCCGGACGTAGTTCCGAGATTGGGCTTCAAAACTGGAGTGTTGATGCAATATGTCAACGGGAAGGAGTGGGCCATGGTCTTCATGTTGATGACACAATTCTTGGAGGATTTTGGTGGTGGAATCAAGGGGATTGTAACAATTTCGACCATCACGACCAGCGGAGGAATTGTTGCCATGATTGCTTGGTCCAACCTCGGCGAGAAGATAAAATCGAAAACAGATACGCCAGGCTTTGTGAAGAAAGCCTTCACTGTTCTGGGCTGCTTGCTCCTCGTTTTGGCGACCTTACTTACGATCGGTGGCCTCAGATAGAGCCATTTGTTCAGACCAAGAATTGATGATTGTACTTTCGGCGTTTTGTAAGTGTTCAGCCACAGTCCCCTGCTTCAATCCCAAAACGCCTGCGATGTCATTCTGGTTGCACTTTCGAGGGGCGTTGTAATACCCCATGTCGATTGCCGTTTGAATCACTTTTGTGCGCTTTTGTGGCAGGTTGGGCGCACTCATCCAATCAGCAATAATCAATTTGGAGATCCGCATGTCCATTCTTTTGGGAACCAACACTTCCAATTTGTCTTTGACCCTCTTAAGTCCATCCGGCGTGCCATGGATGGTCATAAAAAATCCATTTTCCCTTGAGAGATACGTTGGAGGCATGATCCATGCTTCTTCTTCAGCAGCGATGATGCGCTGAATGGGACCTGGAGTTTTTACTCGCAAGTAAGCAAAACCGTCCTCTTCTAAGAGTATTTTATCGATGATTAAGCTCTCGTGTAATTCTTCTCGAATCCCTTCTATGTCCAAACCATCATGTTGCACTTTAACGATGCAACTTGGAAGTGAGTCGACAACACCTATTCCATTGATCATCTCTAATTTGGTGAAGAATTTGGTGATTAAATGACCAGGCAAATGCTTGCCTTGTTCAGGCATAATGCGAATCTGGAAATACCTCATTCTCCCACTTGACTTTATTCCGCTCATGAAGACACTTCCTTTGGGTTATTCAACATCTCACAATTAGGTTGTGTATTACTGAACATCTTGACGCTCTTAAACTCGGTGTGCGAATCAGGATTGGGGCTAAATGCTCTCTTCTTTAGGAACAGCAGAGAACGCCAACATTGGCTGCAAGTGGTTGCCACACCCTATCATAAAAGGGTCTGGTACATCAATTGAACGATTGAGCCATTCAGCCCTCTCCTCAACCGGCCCGCCCCTTTCTTGGCCAAATGGAGATGGCGACAAGTCAGAACGTCACTTCTTCTTGTGAAGTTCCCTTGCTTGCTTTGCCCACTCGTCTCGCTTTACTCGGCCAGGGAAGAACTCGATGGCCTTGTTGACTTGAGTTTCAATCTCTGGGGTCATGTTTCCAACTTGTTCAAAGGTGTAAATGCCGAGTGCATTCAACTTCTCTTCGATAAACGGACCGATCCCTTTGATGGTTTGAAGGTCATCTTTCTGATCCAGCGTCGCAACACCAAGCGTTGCGAAGTCAATTGATTCAGCCTTCTTCGAGATGCGCTCAAGTTCTTCTGCTTGTTGCAAAGCTTTCTCATCAAGTTTGACATCTTCACCGAGCAAAATCTTCGCTTGATTTGCCCACTGATCGCGCTTGACTCGGCCGGGGAAGAACTCGATTGCCTCGTTGACTTGGGTTTCGAGTTTAGCGTCCATGTTAGCAATCTGTCGATAGGTGGTGATGCCAAGTGCATTCAACTTCTCTTCAATGAATGGTCCAACGCCCTTGATGACTTGTAAGTCATCTTTGACCGTCACAATTGAGGCGGTTGCAAAGATGCGAGTGACGCCTTTCACGCCGGTGAGTGCGTTTCCATTCTTTCCAGTCCATGTGATGATTGAACGGCCTTGTTCATCAGAGATCGCTGCAGAACCTGACTCAGTGAAATCCGATGCATTCGCAACTTCGAGCGTCGATGCTCCCTTCTTGACTTCAGTCTTGAGGGTTGACGTGGTCGCTTTACCAAGGGTCTTGAAGTCAATTGTTTCTGCACGAGATTTGACGCGCTTCAGTTCTTCTTGCTTCTTGACTTCCTTCGTTGCTGGCTTGTTTTTGACCTTCTTGGCAGCGGCAGCGGCAGCGTCGGCTTCCTGAGCAGCCTTCTTTTTGGCAGCCTTCGCCTCTTCTTCCGCCTTGGCCTTTGCTTCCTTAGCAGCCTTTGCATCAGCTTCCACCTTTGCTTTTGTCTCCTCAGCAGCCTTTGCATCAGCCTCTGCTTTTGCCTTTGCTTCCTTTGCAGCCTTCGCATCGGCTTCTGCTTCTACCTTTGCTTTCTCAGCGGCTTTACTGTCAGCTTCGGCCTTTGCTTTGGCTTCCTTCGCAGCCTTTGCATCAGCTTCGGCCTGTTCATTGGATTCGTTGGACAAGTTGACGATTCCGTCATCTTCCATATCTTCAACAATGGATTCAACTGAACGACCCGTTGCATCTGCAATGATCTGAGCCTTGTCCAATGTTTCGTCCTGATCAGAAGTCGTTTCCTTTGATTCCTTGGTCACCTTTGTCTTGGATTCTTTTGCAGCCTTTGCTTCTGCTTCCTTTGCAGCTTTTTCTTCGGCTTCCTGCTCCTTTCGGATTTGATTCATCTTCCGCTTATCTTCCTTGACTGTGACACTCCATGAGAAGTAGACGGATGCCTTTCCGAGCTTAACGAGGCCTTGGTAATTCACGCCTGCATAACTTGGATTTTCACTGTCGTCAAAGACAAGACGGAGTCGAAGGGACCCTTCATCGTCGGCTGAAAGCACGTATCCTGGTTCCATTTCGGAAGCACCAATTTCAGACATCATGAACCGCTTATCGTTGTCATCCGCTGCCAAATCGAGAAGATTAACTTGGATCTTTGGCGTCATGTCAGTGATGAGAATTTCTTCCTTTGTGGTTGCGACTGTACCTGCCTTGAGAGCCTTTACAGGCTTGAGGACAAACGGATCATCTTGTGTTCCAGTACCTGATGCGAAGTTCGGTTCCGAGGTTGTGTGTTCTGGCTCAGGACCAAACAGTTCGACCTTTTCTCGCCTCTTGTAGAACAGCAAGAGCAGCAACAGCAAGAGAAGCAGGATAATTGGGAAGCAACACCAGTAAGGGACCAACCCATCATCTTCGCTGCTATCAGTGGACCCTGCGATGACACAGTTGCCACTATCGTCAACATCCGCAACATCGCTTACATTGTTTGGATCGCTGCCACATTTGACTTCAAGTTCGTCGAGCACACCGTCGCCGTCATCATCTTGATCAACTTCAAGTCCTGTAACGGACGGTCCATCTGGCAAGCCATCGCCGTCGGTGTCGCTGAGCACAGCCATCGAGAACGTGAATAGAGTTCCTGTTTGGCTGTTATTGGCGAAGATGGTGTAGTTCGTCATCGGGGATGTTGTTGTTGGGACACCGTAGATGATACCCGTTTCTGCAGAACGTGCCATGCCTCCGCCGAATTCCAATCCATCTGGCAACGCTGGAACGATGATCCATGTTCCTTCTTCCATACCTGTCAAGTTCGGCAAAATCACAAAGCCAGTTTGGTTAATCACCGCTTCGAAGGTGTTAGCCTCGGTGCCGTTCAGAGCATAACTGAGGACCTTTGTGTCAAGTGCGTCACAAATTTGATCGTCGTCACCGTCAAGCGGTACGCTCGCTCCGTTCTTTGAGTTGGTACCACAGGCAACCTCATCGGTGTCTAACCATCCATCACCGTCGTCATCTTCGTCGACGCTCAAATTCGTTTCAACACCTTCAAGGAGATCATCTGGCATGCCGTCTCCGTCGGTATCGACGGATGCAGCAGGGTCGTTCGGGAATGCATCTGGGCCTGCTGTGCAAGCATCAGCTGGCAACGCTGGCACAAGTGGTCCGTCACAGATTCCATCGCCATCGGAGTCAGCGCTGTCTTGGAGTGTGTCGCCTTCATCAGCGTTTGCAATTCCGTCGCCATCGATATCGTTGTCCAGTGCATCACAAACGGTGTCGCCATCGAGATCGATAGGTTGGGATTCGGAATCAAGTGGGTCGGATTGACATTGAATCTCTTCTGAATCAGAGATTCCGTCCTGATCATCGTCTGTATCTTCAATCAAATCACCAGTGTAATCCTCTGGGAGTTCATCTGGTTGACCGTCGGCATCTGTATCGTCAAGAACCACAAACGAAATGTTGTAACTCGAATTAAACAAGGTCGAGTTCGCATAAACTGTGAATTCTGTTAACGGCATTGCTTCAGTTGGAACGCCATAGATCGTACCGTTTGTCTCGCCCAACATCAGTCCTGCTGGTAGGGAAGGGTGTATCTCATACATCGAGTCGCTGATGGTCGAAACAGGTGCGATCGGATTAATTGCAGTGCCATTCAGCATGTACAATGGTTCAGATGAGGTGTCATAGACCACATCTTGAACGGTGATATTCACAAACGCAGAAGATGAACCATCATCATTTGATGCAATGATCGTGTACATCGTTCGGCCAGTGAGTTCGATTGGTGTTCCGCTGATTTCTCCTGTGGTGCTGTTGAAGACAAGACCAGCAGAAAGTTCTGGCGAAATCGCCCATTCTAAGACATTTCCACCGGTTGAAATTGGCACCATGCTCAATACACTGGAGTTGTTAAGCAATTCCACATCACTTGGAGCATATTCGAAGGCAGGTACGCTGTCGAGAACTGTGATGTTGAGGTAAGCAGTCATTGTTCCACCTGAGTTTGTTCCAGAGATGACAAACATCGTCCTGACGATGATCTCAGTTGGTGTTCCTGTGATGTCGCCAGTTGCAGTGTCGAATGTGAGACCTGCTGGTAGGCTTGGATTGATTGTCCATGAGAGTATCTCGCCGGAACCGGTCAATGTTGGTGAGAGCGGCAGGTCGTTGCTTGCAGTGCTGTTTGTGAGCACCAGATCATCCGGTGAGTAAGCGATGGTCAGAAGTTCATCGACGACCGTTATGTTGAGGTAAGCAGATTCGGTTCCACCGCTGTTGGTACCGGTGATCAGGAACATGCTACGAGGCAACAATTCGGTAGGCGTTCCACTGATGATTCCTGTTGAGGTATCAAACACCAGGCCTGCTGGTAGACTTGGGTCGATGGTCCAGGTGATGTATTCACCAGTTCCGTTCAATGTTGGCGCAAGTGGCAAATCAATGCTTACAGTGTTGTTTGTCAGCATCAAATCGTTTTGTAGGTATTCAATGGATGGGACTTCGTCAACAACTGTGATGTTAATGTAAGCCGTTGCGGAACCGCCAGAGTTTGTTCCTGTTATGGTGAACATGGTTCGAGTGAGGAGTTCTGTTGGCGTTCCCGTAATCTCTCCAGTTGCGCTGTCGAATGCAAGACCTGCTGGTAGGCTCGGGCTCACTCCCCATGTCACAATGACACCCGCACCGGTTGTTGTTGGTGATGTTGGGAGGTCGCTGCTTGCAGTGTTGTTGGTCAGTGCCAAATCGTTGGTTAGGTAGTCGATTGTAGGAACAACATCGTTGACCTGAAGCGTCAATGTTGTTGAATTACTTCCGCCAGCATTGCTTGCAGTCACAGTGTACGTGCCGAATGGAGTGACGGCTGTTGGTGTTCCACTGATTTCACCAGTTGTGGTGTTCAATGTCAAGCCCGCTGGTAGGGTTGGGGAAATCGACCAAGAGGTAACTTCTCCACCGCTTGCTGTTGGTGTGATCGTTGGCATCATTGAGTCCTTCTGCAAGGTCAATGAACTCGGATTGTATGTGACACCAGCAGGTGCAGCCACAATGACCGTAATGGTCACGGTTGCAGTGGCGCTACCACCAGAGTTCGTGGCCGTTACTGTGTAAGTTGTCGTGTTGCTGAGAGCTGTTGGCGTACCTGAAATAGCACCCGTTGAATTGTCAAAGGCCAGTCCAGTTGGTAGTGAAGGAGTGATGGACCAGTTTGTGACCGTTCCACCACTCGAGGTTGGTGTGAGCGTGTTCATTGCAGAATCGTTCGCTAAGGTGAGCGAACTCGGATTGTACGTTACGGATGAAGGCGCAACATCGTTGACTGCAATGGTAACCGTTGCAGTGTCGCTACCACCGGCGTTGCTTGCTGTTACAGTGTAGGCTGTGGAGATTGAGACTGCGGTTGGTGTTCCACTGATTGCACCCGTCGAGGTATCGAATGACAGGCCGGTTGGAAGCGATGGTGAAATCGACCAAGAGGTGATCGTACCGCCGCTTGCAGTTGGCGTGATCGTCGTCATTGCCACGTTCAGGATGAGGGTTGACGAACTTGGGCTGTAAACAATTGAGGACGGTGCAGCATCGGTCACCGTAATGGTGACAGTGGCTGTTGCGCTACCGCCGGTGTTCGATGCAGTTACTGTGTAGGTCGCAGCAGAGGTGATGGCAGTTGGCGTTCCAGAAATTGTTCCGGTTGATGCATCAAGTGACAGACCAGATGGTAATGCTGGTGATACGCTCCATGATGCGACGGCTCCGCCAGATGCGATTGGTGTTGCACTCGGCATCGCTGAATCCTTCTGCAATGTGAAGGAATTAGGTGTGTAACTGACCGACGAGGGGGCTACATCGTTCACTGTAATGAGCAGGTTGACAGAATCGCTACCACCTGCATTCGATGCGGTAATCGTGTAGTTGGCCGAGGCATTAATTCCAGTTGGTGTGCCTGAGATTGTACCTGTTGATGTGTCAAATGTAAGTCCAACAGGGAGTGCAGGTGACACGGACCAAGACGTGATCGTGCCGCCGTTTGCAGTCGGCGTGAGCGTTGTCATGGTGACGTTCTTGGTGAGCGTGAGTGTGGTCACACCGTAACTCAGAGCCGTAGGCGGAGCGTCGTTGACAATCATGGTGATGGTTGTCGTAGCACTGCCGCCCGTGTTGGTTGCAGTCACCGTGTACGTTGCCGAGGACGACACCGCAGTTGGCGTACCAGAGACCGCACCGGTTGATGTCGAGAACGACAAACCGGCTGGGAGCGATGGTGTGATCGACCAAGATGTGACCGTGCCACCGCTGGAAGTCGGGGTATCTGTCGTCATGGCGGTGCCCTTCGTCAAATTAAACGGAGTACCGCTGTAAACGATTGACGATGGTATGACGTCATTCACGACCATGGTGATGGTTGCCGTAGCACTACCGCCGCTGTTGTTTGCATAGACCGTGTATGTGGTCGAAGAAGAAATCGCAGTTGGTGTTCCAGAGATTTCGCCGGTTGCGGTCGAGAACGCAAGACCTGCTGGCAACGTGGGGGTGATCGACCACAAAGTGACTGTTCCACCGCTTGCGGACGGGGTCGCCGTTGTCATGGCCGTTCCCTTCGTGAGTGTGAACGGGCTTCCGCTGTAGGAAACAGAGTACGGTGAAACATCGTTGATTTCGATGGTCACGGTTGCCGTATCGCTGCCACCAGCGTTGGTTGCTGTTACTGTGTAGGTGGTCGAGGAGGATACCGCTGTCGGTGTTCCAGAAAGCTCACCGGTTGAGGTATCCAAAGCAAGTCCTGCAGGGAGGGATGGTGAAATCGACCAAGAAGTCACAGCACCACCGCTCGATGTTGGTGTTGTTGTGGTCATTGCGGTGCCCTTCGTCAACGTAAACGAACTTGGGTTGTAGGTCACAGAAGATGGCGCTGCGTCGGTAATCAGGATTGTGATCGTTGCAGTTGCGCTACCACCGCTGTTTGTTGCAGTGACCGTGTAGGTCGTTGCGTTGCTGACTGCGGTTGGTGTTCCAGATATTGCACCTGTCGACGAATCCAATGAGATGCCGGCAGGGAGCGATGGGCTGACCGACCACGAAACCACTGTACCGCCGCTCGAAGTCGGGGTAGCGGTTGTCATTGCAGAGTTCTTGGCCAAGGTGATGAAGCCTGGGCTGTAGGACACGGATGATGGTGCAAGGTCGTTGACTTGGATGGTCACTGTTGCAGTTCCACTGCCACCAGCATTGGTTGCAGTTACGGTGTAGGATGTGGAAGAAGAAACCACGGTAGACGTTCCACTGATTGCACCTGTGGTTGCGTTCAACGACAGACCGGCTGGAAGTGTTGGTGAAATCGACCAACTTGTGACCGGCCCACCGCTCGCAGTTGGGGTGACCGTACTCATCGGTACACCCTTCGCAAGTGTGATTGAGCTTGGGCTGTAACTGATTGATGAAGGAGCAGCAACGTTGACTTGAATCGATACGATTGCTGTTGCGCTTCCACCGGTGTTTGATGCAGTCACCGTGTAGTAGGACGACGAAGTAATTGCAGTCGGTGTTCCAGATATTGTACCAGTCGAGGTCGAGAACGAAAGGCCAGCAGGCAATGATGGGCTAATCGACCATGATGTAACTGGGCCGCCACTCGCAGTTGGAGTCACAGCAGACATCGTTACATCTTTTGTCAAGGTAAGGGAACTTGGCGTGTAGGTGACTGATGACGGTGCAACGTCATTTACGGCAATGACCACTATTGTCGAGTCGCTGCCACCCGCATTGGATGCCGTGACGGTGTAATTTGCTGAAGAGGTGATTGCTGTTGGGGTTCCACTGATTGCACCAGTGGAGGAATCCAAGGACAAACCGGCCGGGAGGCTTGGAGAAACGGACCACAATGTGACCGTACCGCCACTCACGGATGGTGTGGCTGTTGTCATCGTCGTTCCCTTCGTCAATGTGAATGGGCTTCCGCTGTAGGCCACGGAGGTTGGTGGCGCGTCATTGACCAGAATTGTGATCGTTGTTGTCGCACTACCACCTGTGTTGCTTGCCGTGACCGTGTATGATGTTGAGGACGACACCGCTGTCGGTGTTCCGGAAATCTCACCGGTCGAGGTCGAGAAGGAAAGACCGGCTGGGACTGATGGTGAAATCGACCAAGATGTTACAGCGCCACCGCTTGAAGCCGGTGTGGCGGTCGTCATGGCAGCGTCCTTTGTCAAGGTGAATGGACTTCCACTGTAAGCGATTGATGACGGAATCAAATCGTTCACAACAATGGTGATTGATGCTGTTGCACTTCCACCCGTATTGTTTGCATAGACCGTGTAAGAGGTCGAAGATGCGATTGCAGTCGGGGTTCCGGAGATCGCACCGGTCGAGGTCGAGAAGGTGAGACCTGCTGGCAAGGCTGGGGTAATTGACCACGAGGTGACTGTTCCACCGTTTGCGGACGGGGTCGCCGTTGTCATGGCCGTTCCCTTCGTTAACGTGAACGGGGTTCCACTGTATGAGACTGAATAAGGCGAAACATCGTTCACCACGATGTTCACCGTTGCTGTTCCGCTACCACCAGCGTTGGTTGCCGTGACTGTGTACGATGTCGATGCGTCCACGGCAGTTGGTGTGCCAGAGATCGATCCATTCGAAGTCGAGAAGGAAAGACCTGCTGGAAGGGTTGGCGAAATCGACCAGGAGGTGACATCGCCACCGCTTGCGCTCGGTGTTGCTGTAGTCATTGCAGTGCCCTTGGTGAGCGTGAACGAACTTGGCGTGTAGCTGATTGACGAAGGCGCAGCATCGTTCACAATAATGGTGACCGTTGCAGTTGCACTTCCTCCAGAGTTGGATGCGGTTACTGTGTAGGTTGTGACGTTGGCTGTCGCTGTTGGTGTACCTGAGATTGCACCGGTTGAGGTTGAGAAGGATAGACCTGCAGGGAGCGTTGACGAAATCGACCAGGATGTCACAGCGCCACCGCTCGAAGTCGGCGTGACGGTTGTCATGGCTGAGTCCTTGCTCAATGTGAGGAAACTCGGGCTGTATGTGACGGAAGACGGGGCGACGTCATTGACCACAATCGTCAGTGTTGCCGTACCACTGCCACCTGCGTTTGTTGCAGTGACTGTGTAGGTTCCAGACGATGTGATTGCAGTTGGCGTACCCGATATGGCACCTGTCGAACTGGAAATGCTCAGTCCAGCTGGCAATGTTGGTGAAATCGTCCATGCTGCAACTGGTCCACCACTTGTGGTTGGCGTGACGGAGGTCATTGCGACGTCCTTCACCAGGGTGATTGAACTTGGGTTGTAGGTGATCGAAGACGGTGGCGCCATGTTCACTTGAATCGTAACAATTGCCGTAGCACTGCCACCCGTATTGGTTGCGGTGACTGTGTAACTCGCCGAGGAGGAAATCTCGGTTGGTGTACCACTAATAGCACCGGTTGAAGTGTCCAAAGAGATGCCAGCAGGGAGGGATGGTGATACCGACCAAGAGGTGACAGTTCCGCCACTCGAGGTTGGTGTGACCGATGTCATTGCTGTTCCGTTGGTGAGCGTGAACGAGTTCGGAGTGTAAGTGACTGCCGAAGGTGCGACATCGTTGACTTGGATGGTCACTGTCGTTGTTCCACTGCCACCTGCGTTGGTTGCGGTTACCGTGTAGGTTGTCGACGAAGAAACCGCACCGGGCGTACCAGAGATTGCGCCGTCGGATGTCGAGAAGGACAGTCCTGTTGGAAGCGTTGGAGAAATCGACCAAGATGTAGCTGTTCCTCCGTTTGCCGTCGGTGTGACGGTCGTCATTGCGACACCCTT
>Ga0228608_1000231_pt1 | contig 19057 bp, 21 predicted proteins | sample 9DmetaG_FD_190069 | JGI IMG/M metagenome (GOLD analysis project Ga0228608, IMG submission 190069) | Seawater microbial communities from Monterey Bay, California, United States - 9D | ecosystem: Environmental > Aquatic > Marine > Coastal | place: USA: California | collected 2016-11-15
TTTATAAAACCAAACACAACACACGCAATAATTGCGTTAACTGCAGCGTAGTCAGGTGTACGACCAATCAATATTAGATAAACAAGTAAAATTAATGGTGCTAGTGACAACCAATTATCTTTAATAATTGATAAAAATTTAGGCACTTCATTTTCACTCAAACCTCTAAGACCAAGCTTTTTAGCCTCGAGATGGACCATTATAAATATGCCAAAATAATGAAGTAATGCAGGGATGAGTGCTGCAGCTAAAATATCTCTTAAAGGGACTTCAAGGTATTCAACCATTATAAAAGCTGCAGCTCCAAGTATTGGAGGGGTGATTTGTCCTCCAGTTGATGCCGTAGCTTCAACAGCTCCTGAAAAATGAGAAGGATAACCAACTTTTTTCATTGCAGGTATTGTTAGGGATCCTGTTGTAACAGTATTTGCTATTGAGGAACCAGATATAGTTCCTAAAAATGCCGAAGAAAAAATTGCAACTTTTGCAGGCCCTCCTGAATATTTCCCAGCAATAACCATTGCAATATCAATAAAAAGTTGTCCAAGTCCAATTCGTGTTGCAATAACACCAAAAAGTATAAATAAAAAAACATATTGAGCCATAACACCTACGGCAATTCCATAAATTCCCTGATTAGTTATATAAATATGGTTTACAAAACCTACCCAACTAGCACCTCCATGCTTTAATGCACCTGGAAAATATGGACCAAAAATTGCGAATAAAATAAATAATAAACAAATTAGAGGTAAGGTAAAACCTATGGACCTTCTAGCAGCCTCTAAGGTTAAAACTATTAGTATGGAGCCCATAAAAATTTCTATATTAGTTGGATTGCCTACTCTAGGTGCTAAAATTTCTGGAGGTAGCAAAGGTAGATATAGAGCTGTTATGATAGTAAGAATAGAAAAAATTATATCCAGATAAGGTATTTCAAAATCTTTTGTATCTTTATCTATTTTTTTCCAGCTATAAAAAATAAACACTAAACTTACGACAAAAGAGATATGAATTCCTCTATGCAAAATATCCCTAATAGTTCCAAAGCCTGATGCATAAAAATGATATACTGACATTAAAACTAATGCATAAAATGCAAAAGTTTTTATAAACTTTTTAAGTTTTCTCTCGTTAGTTTTGACTTCGTACTTTTCTACTAATTCAGAAACTTTTTTAGGTGAAATATTAAATTCAGACATGATAGTGCCCTAGATTTGTATAATCTAGGGCAATATATTTATAGTTTATTTTATAAGACCAGCTTCTTTATAAAATTTTTCCGCACCAGGATGTAAAGGTACACCTACTCCAGAAAGAGCAGTTTCTGGGGTAATAGTTTTGCCTTTTGCGTGACCAACATCCATTAGCTTTCTAGACTCTTTGTTCCATAAAGCTTTTGTAATTTGATAAATTAGCTCACTATTCTCTTTTGCAGAAGTGAACCATTGTGCACCTACCGCTACAGTATTTACTTCGTCAACTCCTTCGTATGTACCTGAAGGAATAGGACTTTGTGAAAAAAATCCATATTTTGAAGTAAGTGCTTTAGCTCCAGCACCATCAATTGGAACCAATTTAATTGCTACAGAAGAAGCCAACTCAACAACAGCTCCTGTAGGAAAACCAGCTACAACAAAAATTGCATCTACTTTACCATTTCTTAAAGCGTCGGTAGCTGCTTTACCCTTTAAAGCTTCAGCTTTTACATCGCCTGTACTTAGACCATTAGACTCTAAGATTAATTTAGCATCAACATAAGTACCTGACCCAGGCTCATCTAATGAAACTCTTTTTCCTTTTAAATCTTTAACAGAGTTAATGTTGCTATCTTTAAGTGCAATTAAATGAATATGCTCTTGAAAAAGTGCAGCTATAGTTCTTAAATCCTTAGCTGGTGCCTTTCCTTCCATAGTTCCAGTCCCAGTGTATGCCCAATAAGCAACATCAGATTGTGCAAAACCAGAATTTCTAAGGCCTGAAATTATAGCATTAACATTATCGACTGATCCTCTCGATGAAACAGCAGAGGCAATTAAATTTGGTACTCCACAACTTCCACCTTTTCCACACTCTCTTGATCCCGGGGGTTTTGATATTGCATTTGCAATCATTCCTCCTACTGGATAATAAGTGTAAGCTGTACCACCTGTTCCTATCGTAAAAAAATTAACTTCTGCAGAAAATGCCTTACTACCTAAACCAGTAGTAAAAAGCAAAATTATCAAAAAGTTTTTAAATAAATTTTTAATCATAGTCCTCTCATTTATTTGGTTAGTAATTTGATAGTATTTAATAGCAATGAACTTTCATTGTCCATCTAATCTTAAATATGCTAATCTAGAGGACTTAATAGTAAAATGAGAACTTTTTACCATCCGATTCGGTCATGTTTTAGTCTATTTTTGTTCTTTAACACCAACAATATCTGGTAGGTAAAAAAAAAAGTATACCAAAGGTTGAAATGACTAAACACAAAATTACTGCAGTTCTCGGACCAACAAATACTGGAAAAACCCACCTTGCTATTGAAACAATGCTTTCATTTGACTCAGGTATGATTGGCTTTCCATTGAGATTGTTGGCTAGAGAGGTGTACGACAAAGTAATAAAAAAAATCAGTGTAGATAAAGTTGCCTTAATAACAGGTGAAGAAAAAATTATTCCTACCAATGCTAAATACTTCTTATGCACTGTAGAATCTATGCCAATTGACAAGCATTTAGATTTTGTTGGTGTTGATGAAATTCAAATGTGTGCGGATCATGAAAGAGGTCACATTTTTACTGACAGACTTTTAAACATGAGAGGTGAAAAACTTACAATGCTAATGGGCTCTAATACTATTAAAAATATAATTTCAAAATTAGATGGTGATATTGAATTTATAAATAGAGAACGATTGTCAAAGTTAACATATGCAGGTCATAAAAAAATTTCGAGAATAAACAGAAAAACAGCAATAATAGCTTTTTCAGCAGAAGAAGTTTACGCAATAGCTGAACTTATTAGAAGACAAAAAGGTGGGGCAGCAATTGTAATGGGTTCATTAAGTCCAAAGACAAGAAACGCTCAAGTAGAACTTTATCAGTCGGGTGATGTCGATTTCTTAGTAGCAACCGATGCTATTGGAATGGGTATTAATATGGATTTAGACTATGTTTTTTTCTCTAATCTTAAAAAATTCGATGGAAAAAAATTAAGAAAATTAAGCTTATCTGAAATAGGTCAAATCGCTGGTAGAGCTGGAAGATATTTAAATGATGGAAGTTTTGGCATAACAGGTGATTGTAAAGAAATTACAGCTGAAGATGTAGACCTAATAGAAGGCCATAAATTTGAAGAAATAAGAACTTTATTTTGGAGAAACTCTAATTTAAATTTTAATAATCCTCAAAGTTTAATCAAATCTTTAGAGGAAAAACCTCAGATGGGGTGGTTACGTAAAATTCATGAATGTGAGGATGAAAAGGCTCTTAAATATTTTTTAAAAGACAAAAGTCTTATCAATTTAGATTTTGATAAACAGTTACTTGGCCTGTTATGGGAATGTTGTCAAATACCTGATTTTGTAAAAAAAACGTATGGCAATCACTATGAAGTGATTGGAAATGTTTTTAAATATTTAAGCACTGGAAAACATCAAATTACAGATGAATTTATGAGGTTACAGCTCATAAAACTTGATAAATTAGAGGGAAATGTAGATTCTTTATCAAATAGAATTGCAAATGTTAGAACTTGGTCTTATGTTTCAAATAAAAATAATTGGACAGAAAATCAAGATTATTGGATCGAAAAAACAAAACATCTAGAAGATAGACTTTCAGACAGACTTCATGAAGAACTTACAAAAACATTTATTGATAAGAGGGCAAGTGTTCTAGCAAGAGGCTTAAAACAAGATATGGAATTCAAAACAGAAATACTTAAAAACAATGATGTAATGATTGATGACCAATTCATAGGTAAAATAAATGGACTTAAATTGGCACTAGATTTAAAAAAAGGTGCCTTAGAAACAGATATTAAATCATTAAAAAAAGCTGCACGACAAACTATTGGTCCAGAATTAGAAAGAAGAATTCAAATCATTATTGATACAGGATTGATTGAACTAAATAATGATTTCAAAATTTATTGGAACAATTTTCCAATAGCTAAATTAGCTTCTGGTCATGATTATTTAAATCCAAATTTTGAATTGATAGTTGATGATATTATTGAATCTTCTCAAAAACAAAAACTTAACGATTATATTGGTAAATGGATTCAAGATAAAATTAATTTAGTTCTTAAAAGCTTGGTTGATCTTAAAAACCTTAAAGATAAAAATTCATCAATAAAGGCTTTAGCATATCAACTTTATGAAAATAATGGTGTGTTAAAAAGAGAACAGGTATCTGAATATCTTAAATCACTTGGTCAGAATGAAAGAAAAATTTTAAGAGACCTGGGTGTAAAATTTGGGAGATATCATGTATTTTTATATCAATTAATTAAGCCAGAGGCAGTGTCACTTAGAACATTATTATGGAAAAATTTTCATCAAAAATATTATAACGTTCAGCCACCTACATTTGGATTAAATTTTTTAAATGACAAAGAACACAGAAATAAAAATTTTATGCTTTTGTGTGGCTTTGAAAAATTTGACAATTTATTTGTAAGAATAGATATCTTGGAAAGGCTATTTATGTTAATTATAAATTCACCAAACTCAAAAGAAAATAAAGAAATTAAAATCATACCTGAAATGTTAAATTTATTAGGTTGTAGCAAAGATAATTTCAAAAAACTCTTACAAAAAATGAATTATAAAATCTTTGATAAAGATGACGAAACTTATTTTAAATACAATCCAGTTAAAAAATTTAAAAAAAACTCAATTAGAAAAATCTCAAGTGAAAACCCATTTAAAATTTTAAAAAATTTAAATCTAAATTAACTTTTATGTTTTTTAAAAAAGACTCAACTAAAATTGAAAAGAACTTTTTAGTCAAAACATGTGCATTATTAATTCATGCAGCTAAAATTGATGAAAATTACACAAAAAACGAAGAAGAAATTATAAAAAAGACTCTAATAGAACTAGGTGCTAAAGAGGAAACTATTTCTCAAACTATCAAAGATGCTAAATCTATCGAGGAAAATTTAAACCAAATTTTAGATTTTACTAGAGAAGTGAAAAACTTACCCAAAAATGATAAAATTAAAATTGTTGAAGCTTTATGGTCTATTATTTATTCAAATAATGAGGCTGATATCTACGAAACAAATTTAATGAGACGTTTAGCGGGTTTACTTTACATTGACAGTTCAACTATGGGCGATATTAAAGATAAGATCAAAAAAGAAAAATTATAATGACATACATAGTTAACGATAAATGTATTAAGTGCAAATTAACTGATTGCGTTGATGTATGTCCTGTGGATTGCTTTTATGAAGGGAAAAATATGCTTGTAATTAAACCGGATGAGTGTATAGATTGTGGCGTTTGTGAGCCTGAGTGTCCGGTTGATGCCATTAAAGCTGATACTGAACCTGGCAGTGAACAATGGTTAGAAATCAATAAAAAATATTCTGAAATCTGGCCAAATATAAGTGAAAAAAAAGATCCTCCCACGGATCATGAAAATTTTAAGAATGAGCAAAATAAGTACGAAAAATATTTTAAAGAAAATCTTTAAAGCAAAACCTGAAAAAAAAGTGAAAAAAAAAGTTACTGTAAAAAAAGTAAGTAAAACAAAAAAAGCTACTAAAGATAAAAGTAAAAAAGTAAAAAAGGTAGTTACAAAAAAAACAAAAAAAGTATCCAAAAAAATTTCACCAAAACCAGTTAAACCAAAAAAACCTTCTAAAGTTTCTGAGATAAAAGAGGAAACAAAAGTTGATAATTTAAGAATTTCTAAAAGTAACGAAATAAAACCTGAAATCAAAAAAGTCAAAAAACAAGAAACAGAAAAAAGAGAATATAAAATTAAAGACCATGTGGTTTATCCAAAACATGGTGTTGGTCAAATAACAGAGTTTAAAAAAATAAATATAGGTGGGATCGATGTTGAAACTTACGTCATAAAATTTGAAAAAGATAAAGCAAATGGAATGGTTCCTGTAAATAAACAATCACACTTAAGACCTTTAGCAACAATTAATCAAGTGAATAAATGTATTTCTATTCTTAAAAGTAAACCAAAAATAAAAAGATCTATGTGGAGTAGAAGGGCACAAGAATATGAGGCTAAAATCTCTTCAGGTAAGATTTATGAACTAGCTGAAGTTGTTAGAGATTTAAACAAAGGTGATGATCTTATGGTTGATCAATCTTATAGTGAAAGACAATTATTTGAAAAAGCTTATGAGAGAATTTTATCTGAATTTCAAATTGTATTAAATGTATCTTTAGAAGATACACAGAAGAAACTTGATAAAGCTTTAAAAAGAAATTTAGGTGGTCAGACTCAACCAATTGCCTCTACGCCAAAATCAACCACAACAGATCTACCTGTTGAAGAACCTATTGGCGACTCAGACGAAAATTTAGACGAATAAAAAAAACGCCTCTCATACAATTTGTAATGAGAAGCGTTTTTAGTAAAGATTAGTAAGTTACTATCTTTTTCTTTTTTTAGCTTTTTTAGCCTTTTTAGCTTTTTTCTTAGTTTTCTTTGCTGCTTTTTTCTTAGTTTTTTTAGCAGCTTTTTTTCTCTTCTTAGGCATCTTTAGCTCCCTAGTTAAGTTAAACGAATCAAATTGATTCGCTGTTAACATATTTTTATTTTTTTATGTAAGTTATGTCAATTCTTTAATTAAAAAGTGTATTTGTAAAAAATTTTTTTTGTTTTAATTTTTTTTTAAATTTTTTTTTATTAATTTAGTTAATGTTTATGCGGATAATAATCAAATTTATAAATTCAATTTAATAAAGTTTTTCTAAGTGATTTTTATATTTTTCTGTAACTTTTTTTCTTTTCACTTTCATTGTTGGAGTCATTAAACCATTTTCTATAGAAAAATTTTCATCTATTAATTGAATTTTTTTTATTTTTTCTAACAAAGTTAATTTTTTATTAACTTTTTCAATTACATTATTAATTTTTTCTTTTTCTTTTAAAAAATCTTTACTTGGAACTATTAAAGCAACCAAATAATTTTTTTTATCTCCATAAACCATACATTGATCAATTTCTGGTTCATTCGTAATCATATTTTCAATTTTAGCTGGTGAAATATTGTCTCCACCTGCACTTATGATAATATCTTTTTTTCTATCAGTAATTTTCAAATACCCATCTTCTGGATCTATTTCTCCTATATCACCTGTATAAAGCCATCCATCAACTAATACTTCATCAGTCTCTTGTTTCTTATTCCAATATCCCAACATTACATTTTCGCCTTTGACCAAAATTTCTCCATCATCAGCAATTTTAACTTGATTACCTCTGAAAGGTGGGCCAACAGTTTCAACTTTTATCTTATGTATGGGGTTGCAACTTACCACTGGTGATGTTTCGGTAAGACCATAACCTTGAAGTGTAGGCAATCCTATAGAATTCAAAAATTCTCCTATTTCTTTATCTAATGCACCTCCACCTGAAACAAAAGCTTTTAGATTTCCCCCGAATTGTTTTTTTATTTTTTTTCTAACTAATACATCAACTATTAAATTAAGTAATTTTTCAAAATAATTCATTTTTTCATTTAATAATTTTTTTTTACCTAGTCGAAGTGTTGCATTAATTAACTTAGCTTTAAGACCAGTTTGTTTTTTCAAATTAATATTAATTTTGTTATATAGATTTTGATAAAATCTCGGTACAGCGGTCATAATTGTCGGTTTTGCTTCAGATATATTTTCAAGAAGTTTTTCTATTTTTTCTGCATAAAATACTTTTGCTCCTACAGCTATCTGAGCAAATTGCACACAGTGTTCATAGGAATGAGAAAGTGGAAGCCAAGTTAAAAATACTGGCCTTGAATTTAACAACGGTTTCATAATTTCGCAAGCTCCTACAAGATTGTTTAAAATTCCACCATGACTTAAAATTACTCCTTTAGGATTTCCACCAGTTCCAGATGTATAAATTATACAAGCTGGGGAAGTTCTCTTTAATTTTTTATTTTGGATTATGTCTTTTTCTAATAAATTATTTTTTAATATAATATTAAAGTCTAAATAATTATCTCTGTTTATTATATTTAAACCATGAATTGCTCCATTAACTTCGTCTAATGTTATAACCTTTTTAATAAATTTTTTTTCGTTTATTGTATTATTTAATTTTTTTAACATTTCATGATTTGAAACTATGACTAAACTAGGTTCACAATCTTCGATTAAATATTTATAATCATCTTCAGTATACGTTGTATATGCTGGAACGGTAATTCCACCTGATAACATAATAGCCATATCAGAAATAAACCACTCTGGTCTGTTTTCAGAGACCAAAAGACATCTATCTCCTTCTCTTATATTTTCTTTAATTACCTTTGATAATTTTAAAATATTTTTTTGAGACTCTTCCCAAGTGTATGATTTTTTATTATTCGGATTTAGCCATTCTAAAAAAATACTTTTTTTATTTTGTTTTTCAGCCTGAGAGGAAAATAATTCAATTAAGTTGTTTAGATTATCTAAATTCATATTTTTTTGGTGGGCGAAGAGAGAATCGAACTCTCACTTCTTGCGAAACACGATTTTGAGTCGTGCGCGTCTACCAGTTCCGCCATTCGCCCATTGTATTCAATTAAATATAATTAAATAGTATAAGAACTAAATTTATATTAAAACCAAAAAAATGTTTCAAACACTTTACAAAAAATGCATAGATTTAGCTTCCCATAAAAGTTCAAATTTTTACTTGGGACTGGTCTCTTTTATTGAAAGTTCATTTTTTCCTATTCCACCAGATGTAATGATTATTCCAATGGTAATTGCTAAAAAAAAAGCGTTTATAAAAATATTTTTAATAGCATCTATATTTTCGGTTTTAGGAGGTATCTTGGGATATCTAATTGGCTACCTATTTTTTGATTTAGCGATGTACGTCATCGAGTTTTATAATTATGAAAATAAAGTAAAGGATTTAAAATTAAGTATGTCTGAAGGGAATGGCTTTCTGGCTTGGTTAAGTATACTTTTTTTAGCAGGTTTTACGCCTTTACCATATAAGGCATTCACGATAGCTAGTGGCTTAATTGCGTTCAACTTACCAGTTTTTGTAATTGTTAGTTTAATTTCAAGAAGCCTTAGATTTTTTATTGTTGCTTTTCTATCTTATAAATATGGAGAATTATTCACTGAATATATGAACAATCATGGATCAAAATGGTTTACTGTAATTGGAATTTTATTAGTTATAGTATTTCTATTAGGATATTTAGTTTTAAAATTTAATGGTTAAAGATAAAAAACAATTATTAATTAAGATTATTTTTTTAGTAAGTGTTATTGCTTTAATATCAGCATTTATTATAGAATATATTCTAGGTCACCAACCCTGTAACCTTTGCATATTTGAGAGAATTCCATATCTGTTAGCAATAATAATAATTTTATTTAATTATCAATTTAATCAATTCGAAAAATTTTTCGTACTTTTGCTCTTAATTGTATTTTTAATTGGGGCTATTTTATCATTATATCATTTAGGTATTGAGCAAGGTTTTATTCAAGAATCGTTAGTTTGTGATTTAAAAAACGGGTCTAATTTGTTGTCAAAAGAGGAGATTTTAAAACAATTACAGGAAAAAAATGTTAGCTGCAAAGATGTAACATTTAAAATTTTTGGATTATCACTTACAAGCTATAATATTTTGATATCTTTACTAATTTGTATTGGTATAGGAAAAATTTATTTTGATTATGGCAAAAATTAACAAAAAAAAAGTAGAAGAATTTATTAGGGTTGATCATGCTGGTGAACGTGGAGCTGTTAAGATTTATGAGGGACAACTGTTAGCATTAAATACTTTTGTAAAAGATGAAAATCTTAAAAAGACTATTGAAGAGATGAAAGAACATGAAAAAGAACATTGTGACTTTTTTGAAAATGAAATTAAAAAAAGAAATATCAAACCAACAAAATTTTTACCTCTATGGGATTTGTTAGGTGTTGGTTTAGGCTTTGGCTCAACATTGTTGGGAAAAAAAGCTGCTATGCTTTGCACTGCTTCTGTTGAAGAAGTAATAGACAAACACTATTTAAATCAAATTAATCAACTTGATCTTAGTGAAAAAGATTTAAAAAAAACGATTACAAAATTTAGACAAGATGAAATAGACCATAAAGATATAGCTTATGATAAGGGTGCTACAAAAAAAGGTCCTTACTTTTTATTGGATAAAATTATTAAAACAGGATCAAAAATTGCAATAAATATTTCTGAAAAAATCTAGGCTTCTAACTCAACATCCCAATATAAATAATCCATCCAACTTTTATGCAAATAATTAGGTGGAAAATTTTTACCATTTTTATGTAAATCTTCAGTTGATGGGCGGTAAGGATATTGGCTAAGTTTCATATCTGAGTTTTTTAATAATTTGCCACCTTTTTTTACATTGCAGGCAGAGCATGCAGTTACAACATTATCCCAATTGGTTTCACCACCTTTTGATCTTGGTAGTAAATGATCAAAAGTTAGCTCCTCACCACTACCACAATATTGACATGAAAACTTGTCTCTCAAAAAGACGTTAAATCTGGTAAAGCTAGGTCTTGTTTGTGGAATTATATAATCTTTTAACGCAATAACACTTGGCAATTGCATATTAAATGATGGACTTCTTATAACTCTGTCATAATTACTTACGATAATCACTCTATCTAAAAAAACTGATTTTACAGTATCTTGCCATGACCATAGTGATAAAGGGTAATAACTCAGTGGTCTATAATCAGCATTAAGAACCAAAGCTGGACACTTTTCTAATGAAACATTTTGTTCGATAAAATTATTCATTAAGTATTTTTAACTTACTTAAACAATTTTATCAATAATAAGAGATGTTAAATTTTTTTTAAAATATAATTAAGAGCTGTACTTGAAGCTTCCATAGGAATATGATGATCACAATTTTTTATTAAAAGTGTATCTACTTCAATATTATTTCTAATCAAAAAATCTTTTGCTTCCAAAAGATATGTAGAAGGCACTACTTGATCTGCGTCACCATGAATCAATAAAGTGTCTGTAGAATTTTTAATTCTTAATTTTAAATTATTTTGATCAATTATTTTTCCAGAAAATCCAACTATACATAAAAATTTTTCTTCGGAAGTTAATCCAACATTCAATGACATCATACAACCTTGACTAAAACCAGATAAACATATCTGATTATTATCTAAATTAAATTCTCGTTTAATTTCGTTAATAAATAATTTTAACTTATCTTCGGCTTTAATTGATTGATCAATAATGTAATCAGTATCATCTTTGGTAAGGTCAAACCATTGAAATCCTGAAGGATTTATAGCGCATGGTTCATGTCCATTTGGACAAATAAAAACTGTATTTGGCATATGTCTTTTCCAGTTTAAAGTTAACATGCTTATATCTTTAGCATCTCCTCCATATCCATGGAGCAAAATGATAGCGTGTTTTATCTCTACTCCTTTTTCAGGTTTTATTACTATTGAATCTAGGCAAAATGTCATAGATGATTAATTGTGTTTTTTATTTTAAAAAATAATCTACAATATTTATATGATTTCAGGAATATTTGTAAAAATTCTTTCCATTGTTCTGTTATTAGCAGTTGGAATTGTTTTAATTTTGGGGATTGGGACTCTTTTTAAAGGAGGAGAAACTAGCAAAAAATACTCAAACAAATTAATGCAACTGAGAGTGCTTCTGCAATTCATAGCTATACTAGTTTTAATTGGATTTGCTTATTTTTTTAAAAACTAATTATAAGTTTTTAACCATTCTATAAAATTTTTATCATCAAAATCTATTGATCCAAAAATTCTAGAAAATTCCTTTCCATCTTTATTTATAAGAATCGTGGTCGGAACCCCACGCAAAGAAAATGTTTTTGCAAGAGTTACTGGTGCATCATAATATGGATCAAAATTTTTAATACCGAAATCTTTGAAAAAACCATCTACTTTTTTTTTACTTTCTTGAGATATGTTAATTGCAAAAATTTTTAAATTACTCAGATTTTCATTTACTTGAAGCCTATTTAAAGACGGCATTTCTTCTTTACATGGTTCACACCAGGTTGCCCAAAAATTTAACAAAATTAAATTTCCTCTAAATTCTTCAATATTTAATTTTTTATCATTTTTATCCAGAAAAATAACATTATCGTAGACTTTTGGATCTTTATGAATGACAATATTTTTTATTTCCGATACATCCTTAGCAAAGACATTATTTGTCAAAAAAATTAATAATATTAAAAATCTCATGTTAAATAGATATAATTAAATATCATGGCAAAAAATAAAAACAACCAAGCAATATGGAATACTCGTATAAAAAAAAATGCATCAACTTTATTTCAAAAAGTTGGGAATTCTATTGATATTGATAAGCGGCTTTATAAAGAGGATATTCAAGGATCTATTGCTCATGTTGAGATGTTGTTTAAGCAAAAAATAATATCTTTCAAAATTAAAAATAAAATTACCTATGGTCTTTCTAAAATAGAAAAAGAAATTTCTAGTAAAAAATTTGAATTCAACAAAAAATATGAAGATATTCATATGAATATAGAAAAAAGACTTTTTCAAATAATCGGTGAAGAAGCAGGTTATGTGCACACAGCAAGATCTAGAAATGACCAAGTAATTACAGACTTTAAAATTTGGATTAGATCTTCAACTAAAGAAATTAATAATAATTTGGATAAAATAATTAAAAGTACATTAAAATTAGCAGAAAAAAATATAGATACTATTATGCCTGGTTTTACACATCTAAAAAATGCGCAAGCAATTTCTTTTGGACATTATCTAATGGCTTACGTTGAGATGTTTAGCAGAGACAAAAAAAGATTTGCAAATAATTTAAATAGTTTGGATGAAAATCCCTTAGGTGTGGCTGCCTTAACAGGAACCTCTTTCAATATTGATAGAGATTATACAACTAAAAAACTTGGATTTAGAAAACCAACAAATAACTCAATAGATACTGTTTCTGATAGAGATTTTGTATTAGATTTTTTATATAGTGTTTCTGTTTGTTCAATGCATATTTCAAGAATTGCAGAGGAACTTATAATTTGGAGTTCAGATGGTTTTAATCTAATTAACCTATCTGACAAAGTTGTAACAGGTTCATCAATAATGCCACAAAAGAAAAATCCTGATTTATTGGAATATTTGAGAGGAAAATCTGGAAGTAGCTATGGAAACTTATTTTCCATGCTCACAATTTTAAAGGGTCTGCCATTATCTTATTTCAAAGATCTTCAGGACGATAAGGAGATTGTTTTTAAGTCCAATGATACTCTGATTAACTGTCTTAAAATTTTTGATGAAATACTCAAAAATACTAGTCCTAATAAAAAAAAGATGCTGGTGCTTGCAAACTCAGGATACATTACGGCAACAGATTTAGCAGATTATCTTGTAAAAAATCATTCAATGTCTTTTAGAAAAGCTTATCAAAAAACAGCTGCCGTTGTTAATTATGCTGAAAAGGTTAAAAAAAAACTTGATGAATTAAGCTTAGAAGAATTAAAAAAAATTGAGCCAAAATTAAATAGTGATGTTTTAAAAGTGTTTGATTTAAAGAATTCTGTAAATTCAAAAAAATCTTATGGAGGAACAGCTTTTGATAACATCAAAAAAATGATAATGAAATATAAGAAACAAAAATGATAAAAAAAATTAGCTTTATTTTTCTGATTTGTTGTTTGTTAATCTCTTGTGGAAAAAAAGGGGACCCAGAATATAAAGACCCAAAACAAAAAGCTGAAAAGATAATAATCCTAAAAAATAAGGCTTAATGAAATATATCAAAAAAAAACTTACTATTGATAAAGTAGTGGTAGACGATATTGCTAAAAAATTTGGTACTCCAACTTATTGCTATTCTTACACTCAACTAAAAAAAAATATTAATAATTTTAAAAAAAATTTTAAATCATTTTCACCTTTAATTTGTTTTGCAATCAAATCTAATACAAACCTAAATTTAATTAGAGAAATCCAAAAATTTGGTTTAGGTGCAGATGTTGTGTCGATGGGTGAACTTATGATGGCACTAAAAGCTGGTATTAATCCTAAAAAAATTGTTTTTTCAGGTGTAGGTAAAACTTCAAAAGAGATAAGTTATGCCATCGATAAAAAAATTTTACTAATAAATGCTGAGTCTAAAAGTGAGATAAAAGAAATTGATAGAATAGCTAGACTTAAAAAGAAGAAAGTCCAAATAGGTATTAGATTAAATCCTAATACGGACGCAAAAACTTTAAGCCAAATTTCAACTGGGAAAAAAGGAAATAAATTTGGTATCAACGAAAAAATATTTTTAGAACTTATAAATTATTGCCAAAATTCTAAAAATATTGATTTAGAATGTTTAAGTGTTCACATTGGAAGTCAAATATTAGACCATAAACCTTACGAAAAAATGCTTAATGTGGTTGATAAGGTAATTGATAAAACCAAACATAAATTTAAATTTATTGATTTAGGTGGAGGGATGGGGATTTCCTATAATGATAATAGTAAAAAACTTAATTACCAGAAATACAATATAGCTATTAAAAAGTTTTTAAAAAAACATCCCTCAAAAATAATTTTTGAGCCAGGAAGATCTATAGTCGGAGATGTAGGTTTTTTAATTTCTAGGATTATTTATATAAAAGAAAATGATAAAAAAGATTTTATTATACTAGACGCAGCTATGAATGACTTGATGAGACCTGCTTTGTACGGAGCTAATCACAAAACATTACCTTCAATAAAAAGAAAACAAGTTTCAAAAAAGATATATGAATTTGTGGGTCCTATTTGTGAAAGTACAGATAAATTTGTTTCATTAAAAAAATTCCAAAAATTAAAAGAAAAAGAAATTATAGTTATGTGTGATGTTGGTGCATATGGAATGTCCTTAAGTTCAAATTATAATTTAAGACCTAAACCAGTAGAACTATTGATTAAAGGATCTAATATTAGAATTATAAAAAAAAGACAAAAGCATACTGATTTAATATAGCTTTTGGTAATAATGATTAGAAATTTTATATTTTCAATTTGCTTTTTTACTGGAATAATAATTATTTCTTTAATTTTTTTACCCTCTTTTTTCCTACCACAAAAAGTAGTTTTATTTGGTGGTAAATTAATGGGTTATTGGACAAGTTTTTGTCTAAAGTTTTTTTTATCCACTAAAATAATAATTAAAGGTAAAGAAAACATTTTAAATAATGAGAAGTTTTTTATTGCTGCATCACATCAATCAATGTTTGAAACTTTTTATCTTCAAACTATTTTTAATTCTCCCGTTTTTATTTTAAAAAAAGAATTACTATTGATTCCAATTTTTGGTTGGTATCTAAAGAAAATTGGCTCAATATCAATTAAAAGAAATAAAGTTACTAAAGATAACCTGGGGTTTTTTCAAGATATATCAAAAATAGTTAAAAATTCAGATAGGCCTTTAATTATTTTTCCGCAAGGCACAAGGGTTTTGCCAGACGAAAGACCTCCTTTCAAAAAAGGTGCTTCAAGAATTTATGAAGAGTTAAAAATTTCTTGCCAGCCAATTGCTATTAACTCTGGTTATGTTTGGCCAAAAAGAGGTTTGAAGAACAGTAATAAAATAATAACTATTTCAATTTTAGAGCCTATAATAGCAGGGCTCTCCAAAGATGAATTCATAAAGATTTTAGAAAATAATATTTATGAAGAACTTAATTTATTGAATTAGCCTTTCATAGGCATCACTACAAAAATACTATCAAAATCTCCTGGATCTTTAATTAAAGCTGGTGAGCCAGTATCGTTGAAAAATATCTCGACTCTTTCTCCATCTAATTGTGAAGCAACATCAATTAAGTATCTTGAATTAAAACTTATTTCTAATTCATGGTCAAAATTAACATTTAATGTTTCTTTACCATCACCGCTATTTGTATTGTTAACAGAAAGATCTAGTTTATCTTTTGATAAATTAAACTTTACCCCATCTTTTTTATCTAGAGAAACTGATGCAACTCTATCAACAGAATTTAAAAATAATTTCAAATCTATTTCTAGCTTTTTTTGATTATTTTTTGGTATTACTTGAATATAATTAGGAAACTTACCATCAATAAGTTTTGATATTAAAATACTATTATTCAATTCAAATTTAATTTTTGATTTGATATTAGATACTTTAACTTCTCCATCATAATTCTCTAATAGTGAACAAAGTTGAAAAATAGTTTTTTTAGGTAATATAATTGGATCAAAATCAATTTTTTGATCTAGTCTTATTTTTGAAATAGACATTCGATGACTATCTGTTGCAACAGCAGTTAAATGATTTTTATCCTCAACTTCAGTCTGATGAAAATAAATCCCGCTTAAATAATGTCTTGTTTCATCATTTGAAACAGAAAATTTACATTTGTTTAACAATTTTAATAGTTGCTTAGATTTAATTACAAATTCATTTTGATTGAAGTTTTCATCTGTGAGTGGGAACTCTGTTGCGCTAATACAATTTAAATTAAAAATAGATTTTTCAGACTCAACTTGCAATTTACTTATATCTGTCAAAGATAAGTTTATTTTTTTACCTGATGAAAATTTTCTTATAATGTCATACATGATCGAAGAGGTTGTTGTTGTTCTACCTTCCTCTAAAACTTCAACATTATTTAATTGATGAATAAATATTAAATCCAAATCGGTAGCTGTTATTGTTAATTTAGAATTACTCGCGTCTAATAAAATATTAGACAATATCGGAAGTGTACTTCTTTTTTCAATTACACCCTGACAATAATTTAGTGCTTGTTGAAGGTCTTGTTGGTTTACATTAAATTTCATTATCTTTATTATTATATAATATCTGATTTTTGAGTTTATTAATATTATCTACCATTTCAGGGTCTTTTTCTTTTATTTTCTCAATAGTTTTAACTGAGTGTATTATGGTTGTATGATCTCTATTGGAAAACTCTCTTCCAATTTCTGGTAAAGATTTAGATGTTAAAATTTTAGTCAAATATATAGCAGTTTGTCTAGGTCTGACTAAATATCTGGATCTTCTTGAAGAAAGCATCTCATTTTTACTGATTTTAAAAAATTTACAAACTGTAGTTTGTATCAAATCTATCGTTACTTTGTTTTCAGCTAAATTTAATAAATCTTTTAAAACAACCTTGGTTTCAGCTAAATTTGGAACCTTATTGTAAATTCTTGAAAATGACACCACTCTATTTATTGCTCCAACCAACTCCCTAACGCTTGCGGTAATTTCAGAACTTATAAAATCTTGTATTTCTTTAGATACATTCAATTGATCTGCGTATAAATTATTTAATTCTTCAGTTTTCTTTTCAACAATTTTTTTTCTCAGTTCAAGATCAGGTTTTTGAATATCAACCACTAACCCACCAGAAAATCTAGATTTAATTCTATCTTGAATTCTAGATAATTTATTTGGAGCTCGATCAGCTGATACAATTATTTGTGATCCTTTATCTAATAATGCATTAAATGTGTGAAAAAATTCTTCCTGCATCGCCTCTTTACCACTAATGAATTGAATATCATCAATCAATAAAATATCTGTATTTCTAAAGTATTCTTTAAACTTAACCATATCATTAGCTTTAATTGACTTTACAAATTGATACATAAATCGCTCAGCTGATATAAACATTACTTTGTTATTTTTTTTAAGCTCAATTCCGATTGAATTTAATAGATGAGTTTTACCCATTCCAACACCACCATAAATGTAAAGTGGATTATAATGAGATATATTTTCAGAAACTTTTAATGATGCTTCGTAGGCAAGCTTATTGCTAGTCCCTGTTATGAAATTATCAAATCTTTTATTCGGATCAATTCGATTATATTGAAGATAAGAGTCTTTTATAAAAGAAACATTTTCATTGTTATCAAGTACTTTTTCATCAGTATTTGAATTTTCAAAATTTTGATTTGTATTTTTGTCATCAATCTTAAACTCAATTCTAATAATGTCTTTTTTATACAACCGTACAATTTGTAAGATTTGATCTAAATATCTTGAAGTAATCCAATCTCTGATAAATCTTGTTGGGACAGATAATAATAAATAATTGTTAAATTCATCAACAAAAGTAATTTTTTTAAGCCAGCTTTCATAAACATCTTGCCCTAGTTTGTTTTTCATTTCTGACTGAACTAATTTCCAATCAAAGTTTTCTGACTTAAAATTATTTAAATTATTTATATTTGTAGATTTATTCATAACGTTTGGGGAAATCTCAGTTAGAACTAAATATAAAAATTTGCAACAACTTAATATTTATTTTAAAAAAAAAATAAAATCTATGATTGTAGATTTGGCTTTAAATTTCAAAAAAAATTATTTTTATTTTTCACTCTAAGATTTTATTTTGAATCAAACATAGATTGAATCGTTTGTAGATTGAATCAAAAGAAAAATTTTATTTACCAAATCTACATATGGTAAAATAGTTAAAAATTTTTTATATATAATGTGAGTACTTAGGGTTGTTACTTAAGAATCAATTAAGGTTAGAAACTTTAGATTGCTGAAATCTTTTTTGTTATTCTTGAAACATTTCTTGAAGCATTTTGCTTCTTAATAATGCCTGTTTTTGCAATTTTCATCAGTTCAGAATTCAATTTTGGCAAAAATTTAAGAGCTTCATCTTTCTTTTTATCGTCAATCAAAAGGTTCATTTTTTTTAGAGCATTTCTAAATCTGCTTTTTCTTGCTTTATTAACCGCAGTTTGTTTAGAAATTCTTCTAATTCTCTTAATTGCTGATTTTGTGTTTGCCATATCCGCAGGGGTATAGCTTGAGAATTTATGGTGGTCAATAAAATAATTGGCTATTTTTGACAGGAATCACA
>Ga0228608_1000232_pt1 | contig 19057 bp, 16 predicted proteins | sample 9DmetaG_FD_190069 | JGI IMG/M metagenome (GOLD analysis project Ga0228608, IMG submission 190069) | Seawater microbial communities from Monterey Bay, California, United States - 9D | ecosystem: Environmental > Aquatic > Marine > Coastal | place: USA: California | collected 2016-11-15
TTTGGTGCTTAGAAACGTCCACAAACGAGCCAACATTAACGATTGATGCTGCGAGTCCATCGCGGAGCACCGGGAACTCCAACAACCTCTGCATGGACAAAACTGACGCCCTTAACTTCACAAAGTCGCTTGCGAAGAGCATCAAGGTCAAGCAGGCAGCAAGGGCAATGGGGCCGTGCCGGTTTGATGGTGAGGTTGATTTCACCGTCTTCTGCGATATTGATGCTTTGAATGATGTCAAGTTCTGGATAAGGCCGGTCGTTGTGCGGGTCCTTCCATGTTGACAAAACACGAGCCACCCTTCGTTGGAGTGCAGCATGTTTTCTTCCAGCCACAACAATTCCTCACGCGTCTTCGGCAACCAAGTGTTCTGCTTCATCAAGTCGTAGTTCTGCTAATCGGCCTTCTGCTTCGGAGAGTTCGGTTTGACATTGGCGCAGTAGTGTGGTCCCTTCCTCAAACATGGCGAGGGTTTCATCAAGGTTCTTTCCACCGCGCTCAAGTTGAGCAACTATGGATTCTAGGCGTTGTACTGCTTCATCGTAGGTTATTTTTTCATCGGTCATTTTTCTTCCTCCTTGGGTTCAATGGTGTGAATATCGGCTGCAGCACGACCGTCGGCGAACTGAAGGTTGACGGTTTGCCCTTGTTGAAGGCTCGCTAAGGTTGTGATAACATCACCTTCATCGTTCTGAACCATGGTATATCCTCGTTCCAAAACACGATGGGGATGCGATGCAATAAGGGTCGCTTCAAGGCGAGCCAATCGTTGTTGTTGAATTGAAATTGAATGCTCTGTGCTTCGGTTCATTCGACTAGAAAGCGTAGCAAGGTGTTCCTTTGCACGAAATACACCCTTACCTGGGGCGTGTTTGAGTTGTGTTGTGAGCAGTATCAAACGTTGCCGTAGTTCACCGAATCTTCGCTTTACAGCATCTCCCATTCGCATGTCAACATCGTCAAGCATCATCATTACACTATGACGGTCCGGCACCAAGATTTCAACCGCGTTCGATGGTGTTGAGGCACGAGCATCGGCTACCAAATCCGAAACGAGAACATCTTGCTCATGACCGACTGCGGAGATGACTGGAACAGGGCTGGCAAGAATTGCACGGGCAACCGGCTCAAGATTGAACGCCCACAAATCCTCAACAGAGCCACCGCCCCTGCCAACGATGACGACATCAACCGGAGGCAGGCCAAGTTGTTCTGCCACATCAGCCCGACTCAAGGCTCGGGTGACTGCGAGTCCACGGACGAGTTCATTTACGGCTCGGTCACCTTGAACCAGCACGCCAACGACCGTAGTTCTCAATCCGGGCCAACGGTTGGAAATCAATCGCTTCATATCGGAAAGAGCAGCAGACCCAGCACCCGTAACTATGGCGACGTGTTTGGGCATGCCTGGAAGGGCCATACGAGGGCGGTCAAGCGCCCCTTCATGTTTGAGAGCCTCAATCAAAGCCCGCTTCGTCTCTTCAAGAACACCAACGGTTTGCACGGGTTCTATCTTACGCACAACCAACTGAAGATTACCTCGCTTGGGCCAAAGGTCCAAACTTCCAATGACCACTACATCGCTTCCTTCTTTGATGGACGGGTCAACGCTAAGTCTTGCATTTCGCCAAATGACACAGTCCAATTGGCCGTCATCATCTCGCAGTTTGAAGTAGACGGTTCCGTTGTGTATCTTCCATTGAGAGACCTCCCCTCGGAGAGCTTGATGCTGGAATAACGGGTCTTGCTTTACGGTTGACTGAACCAGTTTGACAAATTGTCCAATTGGCAGCGGACCGGTTGTGGTATGCGGCCCTGATGACACAACAGGATGTTGCAGTCAAGGGTTCTTGAATCATCGGTCGGCGCAGAACGAGGTTCAACGGATGTTGTTGAGCCAACCACGACGCCAAAAATAGGTCAACATGATTATTGCAAACACGAACATGATGGAGATAATTCCCCAAAAACCACCAACCCGGTCGATGGGTAAGTCATCGTTATTCATGCCAAAAATCCCAGCGATTAATGTGAGTGGGAGCATGATCGCACCGATGATGGTGAGGGTCGTCATGACTTCGGTAAGTTTTGCATTTGATTCTGAAAGTTGGAGGCTGATGTTGCTCAGGTAGGTGTCGCGAGTGGAGGTAGCCCCGCTTGAATAATTGTTGACTCGCTTGATGAAAGCGATGCTTAACTGGTGCAAATCGTTGATGTAGCGTTCTACACTTTCGCTGATGAGGCGTTCAGAAGGCTTGAGCAGACGCATGGTTACGGCGTGAAGGGATTCAACCGATTTGTTTGCTTCACGTAATTTACGCTTCAGGTCATGAAGGCCCTCTAGCAAGTCATCATAGCGTTGGGACGGGTCAAAAACTCGAAATTCAAGATGGTCCAAATCACTTGAAATTTGACTGAAAATTGGAGACCAATCATCAGCAATAGCATCCAGTAACTCATAGAGCATGTAATCAATTCCCAGAGCTAGGTCTTCATCATCACTGGTCAGGAATCGCCGCGCAAAGGTCGTCAAAGCAGGAATTTCAGTGTGGCGTACGGTAATCAGCATGTCATTCTTAACAAATACAGCCACAGGCGCAGTGTCCAAACGGTGGTCTCCATCTCGGGCGGTAACGACGATAAATCGGTGGTCTTCAAACCGTAAGGAAGCGGTATCAGCGTGTCCGAAAACGTCGTCAACAGCGAGTTCATCAAATTCCATCTCCGACGATAAAAATTCTTTCACTTCTTCATCGGGATGGTTGATGTCCAACCAAACCATTCCTTGTCCCTGAATGGTCTCCAGCAGTCCGCTGAGGGTGAAGGAGTCAGCAGCCATTTGGCCCGACTTGGTCGTGTACAAACGTAGTTCGGCCATGAAGAGCCCTCGCGTTTCTCTCCCCTAATGGTTTCAGTCGCGTGGAGGATTTGATTTTTCGTCCAAACGAGCAGCCTTTTTCTGTTGAAGGTGGAAGTCTTGACGCAATTCAACTTCCTTTAATTTGCTCTTAATTTTCTTTCTTAGAAACAAGATGACGATTACAATTGCAATCGCATCAAGAATGACGATTGCCCAATCGGCCAATCCCCACTCCCCAACCATGGTGCTTCCTCACAAGGGCGGGCGGATATCGATGTCAACATCGCCACGAGGCTTTCCAATACAGCCTAGGCGAGCACCTTCGCCCACCAAGAAGTCGTCAAGACCAGGTGGTAGAATTTCAGGCAGTGGAACCTCACCAAGAATCAAACTGACCATACAGGTTCCGCATGTTCCAGAGGTGCAGTTAGTGGGGAGTGAAATACCGCATGCTTCGGCATGGTCAACGATGGTTTCACCAGGGTTCACTGGACATTGACCAAGCAATTCTGCTCCTTTTAGAAAGCGAATGACTGGTGTTGTTGACGGTGCGAGTTTAACCCCGTCATCATCCAGTTGGAGGCTTGTTGTGCCAGCGGACATGAATATTCCTCATCGTCCCTTTTCACGAGTCCAGCGACCCGTTTGTTTGTTGAAGAACAATCCAGCCTTCTTCATCCACTTGTTGAACTTGGTTGCACCGGCTCCCGTACGTAGGATGAAGTCCTCGCGGTCTTCTTGAGCCTGGATGTAATTCTTCGCAGCGAGGGTTTGGTCAATCCAGTCGTTGATGTCCATGAGTCCACCAGCAACGACGCTTTCTTCGACCACTCGGGTCATTTGGTCGGCGGTTGCTCCGGTTTGTTCCAAATCGCGGCGAATCAAATCGTTAACCGTAGAGAAGTCCATGCTTGCTGGCTTGGGTGGGACGGGGTTACGTGGGGCCTTGTCGGGGTCAATCAGTATGCGCTTTTCCCCATCAAGAATTGTTTCAACATTGAGGGTGAGTTGCGGAGTAAAACTGGTTTCACATTCCCAGCAGATGAACGCCCAAGATTCTGGCTGGTCGGGGTCACGAGATTGGCGTGGGTCCAATTCATCACCGCATTCTGGGCACGCGTGGAAAATCAGTGAAGGGACGTGGTTTCGTCGGAAATCCACGATGTCTTGAGGTGTGCCTTCTAGTTCCAACATTTCGTGGTCACGAGCGGCTTCAAGTCCGCGGGTTTCCAATTGGTCACGAATCTTGACCTTCTGGTCGTCTTTTCCTTCATCATGGAGATTGTTCTCCAATTTAACGATGAGTTCAACGGTTTTACCAAGTCGGTTCATGATGAGCTTCTGTGCACGAAACGCCTCAACCTTAGCGATCTTCAGACGCTCTTTTTGTTCTGCAAGTTCGGTGAGAACGTCCTTTTGCTTTCGCTTGAATTTAATTTCTTCAATACGGGATTCTTGTTTCTTTTCAGGAGCAAGAACTTTGGAAAGAAAACGTTCTTTTCCGTGAGATTGAGGTCCAGCCGTAATGATGTCAATAACACCACGGGCAATCTCTTCTTTGAGTCCGTAATTTTCTACGAGCATGTCTTTGTCGATCTTTTTCAAATCGCCAATTTTCAATCCCGCATCAGCAAGTTGGTTTGCAGTTGTATCGTCAATACCTCTGCGTAATAGCGCTAAGTATGTGTCCTTCTTTGCCATAACATCCCCTCCGACAAGTCTAGGCGAGCAGACACTCCTAAGAAAAGCCTCTGCCGCAAGTGTTCACTCAATCCAGCCCTTTTGAAGTCTCATTCCTCTTGGTCACCGGCCTCAAAATCAGCACCCAACTCCGCCCAATCATCGACATCAAAGGTCTCGGGGCGTTGGTCAAGACGCGGGTCGTCTAGGAGAGATGCATATGCACTCTTCCAGCGACCAGCATGCCATCCTGGGATTCTGGAAATACGTTTTGGGACAGCGCGAAGTGTGCCTTTCAACTTCTTTCTTCGCTGGGAGAATGCTGCATGAATCATCATGACGAGCAACCTACGGTCACAAGGCCATTCTTCATCGTGAGGGGTCATCCGTAACAACCGAGAGTGAACCTTTGGCATGGGCGAAAAAGCGTGGGGTCCAACGCGTTCACCCATCTCGGGTTCAAAATCCAAAGCGACAACCATTCCGAGTGAACCGACATCGCTCTCGTACTCCATCACCACCCGTTCTGCAAATTCCTCCTGCACCAGCATGACAACAGATTCCAACGGTTGAGTGTGTGGATTACGGTGATGACGGGTGAGGACATCGATGAGTGGAGATGAGATTTGGTACGGGATATTGGCGACAATTCGGGTGATGTCGTTTGGCCAGCGGGCTTTCAAGGCATCTCCCTCAAGAAGAGTCAATGTTCCATTCTCAAGTTCGGGAATGAATACGGAACGAAGGTGTTCACAAGCCCCGCTGTCAAGTTCGATAGCAGTGACCTTGCATCCGGTATTCAACAGAACCTCTGTCAAGACGCCGGGACCAGGGCCAACTTCCAACACATGGTCGTCTTTGGAGACTTCACCCCAAGCAACGGTACGTTCGAGAACGTCATCGTGAACGAGAAAATGTTGACCGAGGGCCTTGTTGAACGGTTGCTTCCCACGAAGCGAATCCACGAGCCAACGGGCGCCTCTCATACTTCCACCGGCAGGAGCAGTTCCGTAAGACGGGGAGCCATTGCCGGGTCTTCCAGTTCTGACACAAATCGACGAGCGAGGAGTTCGGCAGCGTCAATGTTGCAGGCTGTGTTAAGTTCTTCAACAGAGGCAAAAACACCTACTGCGTTACGCGCTTCAACCATCTGTGAAGCCTTTTTCTTGCCAACATCAGGAAGCAACTCAAAGCCGTGAACCTTGAGAGAGATTGGGCCGGCTTTATTGTAGAACTCATCCACGAAATATTGGGCATGCTCTTCAACAAACATCTGAACGACAAGAGGCATGTCCATCTTGGCCATGTTTGACATTCGGTCACGGCGAGCCATTCCCAAAATGCTGACGACTTCTTTTCGTTGGCCACTGTCAAGGCCGATGTAGAGTCGTTGGCTGGGGATCAAGAGTTCTCCTCCGGATTTAACCTTGAGTCGGCAGAAGCCGAGCGTCTTTTCGCTCATTGCAGTGACGACGTCTTCCTTGGTATCGTGTTCGATCACTCGGGCCCAGTCTTCACCGGTGAGGGCTTTGGGGCGTTCAGGCTTTGCTTGACGTGGGCGTCCACCTTGTTGATTGCGTCCTCCACGACGGTCGCCTCCTTGGCGTCCACCTTGGCTTCGTCCGGTTCGCTGGCCACCGCTACGGTTTCCTTGTTGTTGGCGACCTTCAGACCGACTTGGTTCCGGTTTAGGTTTGGGAACTTCCTTGCGTCCTTCAGCAGGGCGCGACATTTTGTAGGAGTCAGGACTTGCTTCCTTCTTCTTTGGAGCAGAAGGTGCGTTGATGTGGCGTCTTCGCCGAGGGTCAGTCATGATATCGCCTCTACTGTGTGGAAAGATTTACTTCATTCGGTATAACCAATGACTTGCTTTACAATGTCAATGATCGCTGAGATTTCCGAGTCATCAATGGCGATGCGCTTGGAACCGAGAACGGCTCGCACATCTTCAGGGTGAAGTGGAATGAGTTCAGCCAACTTTGCAGCAAGACTTGGATGCTTGGAAAGGGTTTCAACGCCGAGAAGAGCTGCACGCAATTCTTCAAACATTGCAGGCTCGGTTCGGTAACCGTTACGAATGTCACTTGCAGCCCATTCAGCGTGCTGGAGTGCTGCTTTTTGCTCGTAACTTAGTTGTCCACGGCGGCCTTGTGCGTCCAAGAGCATGTCACGGACGGTTGCGAAATCGAGAAACGTATCTTCTTCTGACATGGTAATTCCTCACTCGAGTGGGCGTAGGTGTTCAGCACGGGCAATGACCGTCTTTTGCATGTTACCGTCTTTAACAGCAACAATCCAAGCGACGCCTTGGCGCTTTTCAATGAATCCGGTTCGGCCGTTGAAACGGCGATGAGGCATACCACCTTGTTGTCCACCATCAAGAACGATAGCAACTCGGTCGCCTTCTTCATACTGGTGCATGACGCGGCGAATGTTCAAGCGGCTTCGCTCGTTCTTTCGTCGTCGCAAGATGCTTCGAGTTCCTACACGTTGTCCCTTGGATCGCTTCATATTGGTCGCCTCCTTCTGTCCGAATCAGCATAAGCGCATCTTCGGAGCATTTTGCCGACCGACCATCCCCATATAAGCACCGCGACGGAAAATCTCTGCACGATGATTGGGGTTTGGTTCAGTCTGCGTGAATATCTCCCACATCCAGCCACACGACGTTGCACTTTGCTTTGATGAGGGAGGCGATGGACGGTTGGGTGCGGCCGCTGTCGCCGTGCACGGTTTCTTTGACATACGTTCCCGATTCACACCGTAGCGTGACTTCCACTTCACGAACGCCATCTTCAGCGATTTCAATAGATGGTGGATGAGCTTCGTAGACCGTACGCCGTCGGATCAAATCAGCACGCCGATGAGCCACACGCTCCGGCGTCCTTTGAGCAAGTTTGACACCGTTCAAGTTCTGAATGACCTGGATGATGGTTTCGTCGTCGGGTAAATCAAAGGTCTTCGGGGCTGGCGGAAGCGCAGCGAGAATACGTTCAACAAGTTCCGCTTTCTTTCCAGTTTTCTTGAGTTCATGTTTGACGGCAAGAGCGACCAGTTCGTCCTTCTTCATCGCCTTCAATTCGTCTTCGGTAGGGCTAGCTGCTGGAACTTCAAGAACCGCCTCAAGAGGCTTGGTTCGGTCGCTGTTTCGGTCGCCTCTTCGCTGGCGTCGCCGTTTCTTTGTGCTTCGTGTTTGAACGTCTTCTTTGGTCAAGTCAACGGGAGCAGTGAGCACTTCGTATTCGGCTTCGTTCATTGGCTCAACGCGAAATCTGATGGTATAGGATTTTTCAGCCGGTGTATCCTTGATTCGAACCACTTCGCTACGGGTTGAAGGGCGCATAGAGGTGATTTCAACAGAGCCTTCTGCAAGAGTGTTGATGCGGTCCATCATCACTTCAGGGTCAACTGAGCGCTTTCGTGGATTTTTGAATTCAATGACGAAGGGGCGACCACGTCCCATGCAACGAACGTCAATGTCTTCTCGGCCCATTCCGTGGAAGGAATGTTCGTTTGCTTCAAACAGTTCTAAGAGAGGATTCCCAATGAGGTCCTGAACACTTCGCTTGTACTGCAATCCTGTTTCATCACAGCGTTTGCATCCTCGCCCCTTGCAGGCACGGCACGGCCAGCGAGTTTGTGGGATTCCACGCTCTAATTTCTTGTAGCGTCCGTAGACGTAGACTGCACGAATATCCAAATCTACAGTAAGCGTAAGGACATCGATAAGCGCCAAAACATCAGGCTTATCGTTGACCAATTCAATGCCTCCAAGGCGTTCATTGAGGCGTCGAGATATCTGTGCAACTAGAGAACTCTTGAGCGGGTCCGAACCTCCAGCACCGTACTGCTTCCTCATCACGTCTTCACCTTCTGTTTGATCCTTAGGGAAGCGCGCACCAAGTTGCAATCGTTTCAGTTCATATGGCTTTAGTGCATCGTAAATAATGTCGGCAAGCAAATCCACTTCCTCAAAGAGATTTTCACAAAACGGACAAAGCGGTGTATCCTCACGAGCCGATGAAAGATGGCTGTCACGCTCAAGGACAGAAGCACGAACTTCGCCACCTGATTCTTCAAGGGATTGTCCAAAACGTTTCCTCCCGCCAACTCGTCCAAGACATGCATCACATGTTCCTAGGCGTACCAAGTGCTTGTGGCCTGCAGGCGATGGTGCGCGTGGTATTTCCTCCATGTGCGAGTCAAGTTGGTCATCAAACGCAAGGTCCCCCATTTCGGAGTTTTCTTCATCTGCTGCAGGTGCAGCAGCATCTTCATCGTCCCATAGGGAGTAATCGGTTTCTCCAAATCCTGCATCGGCATATTTCATCCAATCTTCTTCTTCATCCTCTTCGGGGCGCGTGCCTTCGTTATCGGTCATAATTCTCACCACTCTCCCGGGGTCAACCCCAAGGACAGCATTTTGTCCGCAGGCTCATCCCTTGATGAAGGCACCGATGAATCTCACTCTTCTTCATCTGATTCTAATGTGGCTTTGGAGGGAGCAATAAGTCCCAAAGCAGCGGTCGTGAGGATGAGGCTTGCAAGCAAGGAAAGAGCAATCATCGCCGCTGAGAAGATTCCGAAATTACTGAACAAGCCCATAGGCGAGAGGGCGATGACGGCAAAGCCGGCAATGTCAGAGCTTGCTGAACCGAGTAAAGCCAAACCACAAGCACCGCCAACAGCAGCGAGTGCATCGTTGTGTGACTCGCCGTTTTCTCTTCCTTCGCGATAACGTTCCGTAACGTGAATACAATAGTCAATACCCACACCGAGAGATATGGTTGCAATCGTCACGGTAACGATGTTGAGTGATGAGCCTGCGACGTACATGAGCCCGTACAACCACACGACAACGAGGAGAATCGGGACAAAGGTCACAGCTGCCTGTTTCGGAGAACGGAATCCAACGGTGAGGCAACCAAAGACGAAAACCGAACCTAAAACGAGGGACGATTGCATTTCATCTTGCATGGCTGTTGATGCAGTGAAGCGTGTGATTGGTCTACCGGTAAGCATGACCCACGTCAGCGGCTTGTCATCTTCACTTGCCCCTTCTTCTTCGTAAGAACCGCTTGAAAGATTGGTAAATACCTCAAGGTCTCTCCAAACTTCAGCAACTCCACCCTTCATCCCAGGGAAGTCTTCGGGGGAGGTCATGCCGAATCTAATTTGCATCATGTCGTAGCGAGCGGGTTCGTCGTTGATGTCCAACCAAGGTTGGCTGCTGTTCAGTTCGGTGACAGGCATGATGTAAAGTTGAACGATACTTGGAGGGATATCAGGGATTGGCCCGACACCTGGGACGCCGTAAATGGAGAGGAACCCATAGAAGAAAGCGAGGCAGTCTCTATCGGTTGTATCCACCAGTGGTCCGTTTCCAGCAAGCGAGCAATTCATGCCGTGTCCTTCGGTATCAGGTTCCCATCCTGCGGCTTCAAAGGGCGTGCTGTTCAAGACCAAACTGCCTTGGGCAGCAAAGACCATTTCATCAAGTGCGAGGATGTCAATGGTTCCGTCGGGTTGCCGGGTGATCTTGTCGGGGACACCATCTGGTAGTGCATCCATGTCTTGTCGGAATTCATCGATGGCGGCAAAAACATCAGGGTCGAGAACATCACCCATGATGAGAAGGTTTGCAGGTTCGCCTTCGTCAGCAAAGCGCTTGCTAATTTGGTCCACCCCAATGGCGAAGTCTGACCGTTCATCAAGGAAGTCTTCAACGGCGAAATCGCCTTCGAGTTGGGCCATTCCGTATGCGGCAGGGATGGTAAGTAACAGGGCTACAGCCGTGATGAGAAGTGCGGTTTTTCGTTGCCCAGAGCGGTGTGTTACGCTTCGTAGCCAGTCCGGATTTACCAGTGATTTGATTTCCTTTTCCTCAGACTTTTTGGCGCGCTTAGCCAACCATTCGTCTACGCTAACACGAATGAGAGGAGACCACATCCCCGTCAACAAAAAGGCTGCGAAGATTCCCAAAGCCGCTTCAATCCCAAAAGAACGCAGAGCGGCAATGTCGCTGAAAAGATTGGCTGCGAAGGCAGCCATTGTTGTAATGGACGTGAGGGTAATTGCCCTCCCTACTCTGGAAAGTGTGATTTTACCGGCTTGGTCTGAAGATTTGCCTGCAGCGCGCTCCTCTTTGTAGCGATGCAACGCATGCAACGCATCGTCAATACCCAAAGCCAAAACCAAAATCGGTAACAAATTAGAGAATTGTGATCGTGCGATGAGACTCAAGCCAAACCAACCGGTCATGGTTGCAAAATGCCCGATGAGCCCTTGCATCCAAAGTAGGGCAGCACCAAGCGCAAACATGACGATGGCAACATCGGACCATCGCCGTAGGCTCACGTAAAGTAGGGCGACGATGGCGAATCCCATGAGTACGATGAGGCCTGCACTGGACTGAAGTTCCCGATTCACTTCTACATTGACGCCTTGCCCAAGCAGTAGAGTTACGGTTGAATGGTCGTGACTGCGAAGATGGCCTTCTAGGTCCATGAACGACCATTCAGTTGAGCAACCCGCTCCTTCGTCTTGCATTTCTGCACACTTGGCTTCGGTATATTGTGGAGGGTGAAGGACGAGTTGTCCATCGTCTAGACGGTATCCGCCGACGCGGAACCCTTCTTCTGTGAATTGAACTTCTTTCTCTTGGTGGGCTTCTTTCCAAACGACTTCCCAGCCCATGGCTTCGAGTTTGGTTCGGTCAAGCTGCACGAGCAACCAGGTAGACGAAGCCGTCCATCGGCCGTTGCCCCAAAGCGCATTTTCCCACGTGCCGTCGGCGGTCAAGACCCCGTAAATGGGTCCTTCTTGGTATGCAGTATAATCTGCCTTGAATCCACGGTCAAGCGAGAGCCACCTCAGGAAGTTGTTATCCGATGCCTCAGCCATTCGGTGTGCGGCCATGTCAATGTGAGCCTGTGTGATGTTTTCATCATCAAACGGAAGGCATTCAATTGGAAAACAATCGGTCCAATTTGCAGGCGGTTCGGTCACAACGCCAAGTGCGGTAAGCCCAGGTTGTGTGAGGATTGAGGTTCCGTTCATGAACCCACGAAAGTGGTCAGAGAGAGAGATTGCGCCTGGCGCTTGGTGGCCGGTCACATCGTTAACAAGAGGTTTGAGTGCAGGGGCAAGAGCGTGTTCGTTAACGAGCTCAACTTTGGCATCAATTTCCCGAAGCAACGTCAGATTGAGAATGCCTCCCGTCGGAGCATCAATGCCTCCCCAAGGCTCGCCTGCGGCGAGCATTTCGGTTGGCGGAACAAGCGAAGCATAATCTGGAGCGCCATCTTCCATTCTTGGTACGGGCTGCCATGTTTCAATCGGAGGGACGTTCGTCGGGTCACGGGCAGAAACAAGGAAGCCAAGAATAATCTCAGAGTTTGGAAATTCTTCATCAATCACCGTCTGAGCAGTGAGTTCAGGCGATTCCATCTCATAAGATTCCATGTCGATGGGCTGAAGGGCCGTCATGGCGCCGGGAATCATCAACAATGTAAGGAAGAATATGGCGACGTGAACGCTTTTTCGCCGGGGCAGCAACCATGCTGCCATACGGTCGTAGCGTCCTTCCATGGTCAAAAGCCGAGGCCTCACCTTTTCAAGTGATGTTTTTCCAATGTTTCCTTTCATTAAATAGTCTCATCCGGCACAGAGTTCAATTACTGCCCGCGAGGGTAGAGGGTTCTCAACGGTGATGTTCTGTGAATTTGGCTGTGCGTTACAAGGAAGAATTGTCTCGAGCAAGACAATTTCTAAGCGCATCCGGAAGGGCGAAAAACGGTTCTTCCATCAACGACGGAAGAGAACTCACATTACTGAAAAACCGAGCCCAATGCCCTCATTGTGGAATTTTGTTTGAAGGTGGAAATCACAATACAGAGCACATTCACCCGAGGGCTCTAGGGGGGGAAAATACCGACCGTAATAGGATTCAATTTTGTCTTGCCTGCAATAACGCTCGTAATCTCGTGATGCAAGCCCTACTTGGGCACCCTCCATATTTCAAAAACTACCCTCAAAACTGGCCGATGGTGGAAGAATATTTGCTATGGTCTGAAATCTCAATTGACGACGGACTATCAGCAGGAAATCAAGTCAATTCCGTACATCAGAAGTTCCTCATGTATCGCTTTTCAGGACAGGTACAACCCGCAGACTTAACCAGCGCATATGGGCGGTTCTCAACATGGAAAAAGGGCGATTCACCAAATTACAGACAGGGTACGCGTCAACGGTTGAAAAGAAAGCAGATAGTTTCTCAAAAACCAAAGAGGAAAGGAGTATTTATCTCGGTCTTTGACCGTCTTTTTGGATACAGCCACAATGAAGAGCGTCGGAATACAAAACCGGTTACGCCTGATCAAGCCGCTCCCGTTCAGAATCAAACTGAACGACAACCAACTCTTCTTGGGAGAGAAGATGTAGCCGTTCAGCAAACAGGCCATGATTCACAATCCAAATCAAACATCCGACCGATTACAGAATTCAGGTCAGTAATTCTCTCGTTTCTAACTAAAACCCCTATTACCATATCTCATCTTGGAGACCATGTTAAAGATTACATGAGTGCGCAGGGAATATCAGGTTCAACAACAACAGATTTCCTTAATCTCTACGGCTTACCCAAAGGCTTGAAAAAAGCACTCGAAACACACCTTTTAGATGAAATCATCATCTCAGGTTCCTCTCCAACGCACGAAGTTGCACGGGCGAATTCGTCAACCGCTCAGGCCACAGAATCACATCATCGTTCCATTGATGAATTTCGTACAATCATTCTCTCCTTTCTCACTACCGAGCCAATTCAAATTGCTGAAATCGGAAAGAAGATTGTCACATACATGGAAGGCCAAGGAATCTCAAAAAGAACGACAACTGATTTTTTGAAACTCTTCGGCCTACCAAGAGGTATGAAAAAAGCCATCCAAGAACATCTTTCGGAAGAAGTAATCATCACTGGCACCTCTCCAAAATATGAGGTGGCGAAACTTTCAGATGAACGAGAAGGCCATCTTGAAACCCTCTCCTCTCCAGAAGAATTCTTGAAAAGTTGGCGGTCCGAAGTCATTGAAGGGCACGAACGTGGAGCGCCGATTAACTTCGGAAGTTTTTGGGGTCTCATTTCCGCTGAACAAAAGCGCTCAGGCCAAACATGGACGCAATTCCTCGCCCCGTTTGGATTAAAATCCAAGGCTTCAATTCCCAAAAAGGTAAGACAATTACTTGACCTCACCAAACTGAATTACTCAATTGAAGGCGAAGTACCTAATCAGATAATTGTACTGAATTCAACACTGTTGCGCGAAGAAGAATAAAACTCCCATTCTTCACCAAAATGAGAGTGACAGGTCCTCCGAACCTATTATGAACGGGTGAATGTCCATGGATTGTCGTACAGGGCGAGGGGTATGGTCACAGTCAGCGACATAATCAGTGATGCAAATGCCATGGATGCTTGGATGCAATGGTCCACAGGTCTTGTTCTCACACTCATATCGGTTGCAATTGTCCGTTTTTTAATGAAGAAAGTCGTACTTGACTTTGTCAAAGCAACCTCATTCGATTGGGATGATATGTTGTATCGGCCCGTCACCACCCGACTTTACTCGTTCATCATATTTGCCGGCACACAACTTACCATGCTTTGGGTCCTGGGGAAAGAAGACGAATTGAACACTGCCCTTGACCCTGTCTTTCAAGCAATTTACATCATTTTGTCTACTTCCCTGATGAGTGTCACGGTCAAGATTATGCTTCCAGTGGTGATTGACAAATTCTCTAATCCTTCTTCGGTCACTGTATCGGGAAGCAACTCACTGGTTATTTTCTTGATGAGGGCTGCAATTTGGTTTGGTGGTTTGTACCTTGCTATGGAACAATTGGGCTTTGAATTGGTCGGACTCCTGGCATCCTTAGCAGTCTTTTCTCTCATCATTGGTTTGGCTATGCAACAGACACTTGGGAACATCATCAATTCGTTCATGCTCGCTTTGGACCAACCCTTTGAGGTCGGGGACCGCATTGAAGTTGATGGAGAAATAGGCTCAGTGGTTTCCGTAGGAATTCTCTCAACAAAGATTTTGACGAATGAAGAAAACCTTGTCGTCATTCCCAATAACAATCTGATTAATTCCACCGTCGTTAACCATGCCCGTGGCGGTGGAGATGGACAAGGTCGTCGAATTTCCTTAGTTATGGACATCGGCGTAGAATACGATGAAGACATTTCTCACGTCAAGTACACTGTTCTTCAGTTGATGCGAGAATGCCCCTATGTAATAGATGCCCCAGAACCTAGAGTTCTTCTCAACGAGCTTGGAGATTTCGCCAAGGTGTTCAGATTATACGGCTGGGTAGAGGATTACTCCGACGAATTCGTAGCAAAGGATTGGTTGTTGAAAAATATCGCAGAAAGCTTTGCGAAGGAAGGCATCGGTATACCGTTCCCAACAGCAGTTGAGATTTCATCAGATAACAAGGAATCTTACAACAAGCAGCGCAAGGCGACAAATGTCCGCCGTGCTCGCTTGCAGATGATCAAGGAAGACGAAGCGCTTGAGCGGGAGCGCGCACAAGCCAAGTGGGAAATTGAAGCCATCACTGAGAAACTCAAGGACCCTGAATTGGAGCGCAACGAGCGTAACACATTGGAAGAGTCTCTAAGAGAGTTAAACCGTGTATTGAGCATGTTTGAGGCGGGCGACAACTGAAGGTCGGATGGGTGATTTTATGTATCGGGTTCCGTTCATGATAGGCATGAACTCCGTCGATTTGCGATATATGCAGGTTGACATCACAAGAGATTCGGGAAGGGACCTACCTGGAATGTCCCTCACTCAAGATTTCCACAGAGTGGAATTCCTCACAAAAATTTCCTCCTCTGAAGAAGGGCTTCATGCCCTTATTCGAATTGATTATGATAATCCTTCAAAACTTTTATTGGATCAAAAAGCGTATAAAATCCTCAAGATCTTGGAACAAACTGAACGTTCCGCTCTCTGTGAAGTTTTGGCTACGGGCACGTTGACACGTGTATTCATGGCCCTTGAGCACGTATGGTGGGTTTCGCCCACTTTTGTTCATCCAGAGGGAATGTTACTCACCCTTAGAGGTACGAGGGATGCTCTTCGTCAAGCACATACAGACCTCAAAAATGTCCTCAATGATGGATTCAAGATGAAACTGGGCGCTGAGTCCTTGCACAATCCCGAGTTCATTGAGTTGCTTCCCCAGCGACAACGAACGGTTCTAGAAAGAGCGATTGAGATGGGTTACTATGACCGCCCTCGCCTTTGTACTCAGCGTGATATCGCTGAATCCCTTGACATTAAGCAAGCCACGGTGAGTGAACATCTTCAATCCGCAGAGGCTACAATTATCCACGCATTTACGACCGAGCCATGAATGTCGACTCCCATGTTCCTATCATGAACGGTGAAGGGGATTTTATTCATAGGTAGATGGATACTTATGTCCAGCGGACGCTTTGCTGAAGTACGAACCCCCCTCATCCTTTCCATCCTGATGGTGCTGATGACCCAGGTCGGTTATCTTGACCTCATGAACGCCTGGTCGGGCGGCGAAGAAACGCTTGACGAGACCAACGACGTTCTCGAAACGGGCGGCTCTTCCTTTGCTTATGCGAACGACAAACTGTCTGGTGCAGATAGACACACCTGCGCCATCCTTGACAACGGCGACCTGAAGTGTTGGGGGTATGACGGTCAGGGACAGTTGGGCGATGGTGGAACCAACACGGACACCAACGCACCTTCATCCACAGCGATTGACCTCGGTATCGGCCGAACGGCCGTTTCGGTGGTTTCTGGAGATTGGCACACCTGCGCCATCCTTGACAACGACGACATGAAGTGTTGGGGAAGGGGAACTAATGGGCGGTTAGGCAATGGAGGAACAAGTGACAAGACTACACCAATAGCCACTAACACACTGGGCTCCGGCCGTACGGCCGTTGACATTAGCGCAGGAGCAGCCCACACTTGTGCGGTCCTTGACAACGGTGACCTGAAGTGTTGGGGGTCTGACACATACGGTCAGTTGGGAACTGGGCAAGGTTATGGATACTCGGGAACAGCGATTGACCTCGGCACGGGCCGAACGGCCGTTGCGGTGTCTGCTGGACATGAACACACCTGCGCCATCCTTGACACCGGCGACCTGAAGTGCTGGGGATGGAACAACTTCGGACAGGCGGGCGGACAATGTCTAGTCACCGAATGCTACACACCTTCATCCACAGCGATTGACCTCGGAACGGGCCGAACGGCCGTTGCGGTGTCTAATGGAGAAGGCCACACCTGCGCCATCCTTGACAACGGCGACCTGAAGTGTTGGGGACGGAACACCCAAGGACAGTTGGGCGATGGAACCAACACGAACACCAACGCACCTTCATCCACAGCGATCAACCTCGGAACGGGCCGAACGGCCGTTGCAGTGTCTACTGGAGATTACCACACCTGCGCCATCCTTGACAACGGCGATGTGAAGTGTTGGGGGTATGCCCTTTACGGGCAGTTGGGCGATGGTGGAAGCATCAGCACGAACCTCAACGCCCCTTCATCCTCAGCGATTGACCTCGGCACGGGCCGAACTGCCGTTGCGGTGTCAGCTGGATCATTACACACCTGCGCCATCCTTGACAACGGTGAGGCAAAGTGTTGGGGATGGAACGACCGCGGACAGTTGGGCGATGGCGGAAGCAACACCAACCAAGGTTTACCCGTTACAGTTTCCGGCAGCAACACCTGGGATTCCAGTACCGTAGCCAGCAGCGGCTCAGGCGGCGGCTCAGGCGGCGCTTCTCAGAGCAATTTCACCGCCAGCATCGAAGGTGCAGATCTCATCATCGATGAGGCCATGACCAACATCACATTCCAATACAACGCCAGTGCGGCAAGCGGCTCAGGCAGCGGCAGCGGTTCTGGAACCACCAACGGCAACGGAACAACTTGGCAGGCGAACGATATCAACAGCGGCTACTTAGATGGACAATGCATGAAGGATGAGATACTCGTCGGTGATACGCTCTACTTCTGTGCGTATGATGCAAGCAGCGGCTTCGAACTGTGGGCTCATGATACCTCAAACGCCTCAACTTGGCAGGTGGCTGATATCAACAGCGGAACCGGCCACAGTTTGCCCGGACAATGGATGTCGATACTCGTCGGTGATACGCTCTACTTCAGTGCAAATGATGGAAGCAGCGGCACAGAACTGTGGGCTCATGATACCTCAAACGCCTCAACTTGGCGGGTGGCTGATATCAACAGCGGGTCTGGCAACAGTTACCCCGGACAATACATGGAAACCATAGTCGGGGATACAATCTACTTCAGTGCGAATGATGTAAGCAGCGGCGTCGAACTGTGGGCTCATGATACCTCAAACGCCTCAACTTGGCGGGTGACTGATATCAACAGCGGATCTGGCAACAGTTTCCCCGGATATCAAATGTCGATACTCGTCGGTGATACGCTCTACTTCAATGCGAATGATGGAAGCAGCAACAACGAACTGTGGGCTCATGATACCTCAAACGCCTCAACTTGGCAGGTGGCTGATATCCACATCGGGAGCACCAGCGGCAGTAACCCCGGACAATACATTGAGATACTCGTCGGTGATACGCTCTACTTCAGTGCAAATGATGGAAGCAGCGGCCACGAACTGTGGGCTCATGATACCTCAAACGCCTCAACTTGGCAGGTGGCTGATATCAACAGCGGGACCTTCAACAGTGGCAACAGTCACCTCGGAGGCGCGAGTGCTGAATCCATGTCGCCGATACTCGTAGGTGATACGCTCTACTTCAGTGCGGATGACCACGTCGTCGGCGACGAACTGTGGGCTCATGATACTTCAAACGCCTCAACTTGGCGGGTGGCTGATATCAACAGCGGATCTGGCGACAGTGACCCCGGATATGAAGCCAGTACGGTACTCGTCGGTGATACGCTCTACTTCAGTGCGAATGATGGAAGCAGCGGCAGAGAACTGTGGGCTCATGATACCTCAAACGCCTCAACTTGGCAGGTGGCTGATATTGACAGCGGTACTGGGAACGGTGACCCTAGAAGGGGTAAACTAGTCGGTGATACGCTCTACTTCAGTGCGTATGATGCAAGCAGCGGCTACGAACTGTGGGCTCATGATACCTCAAACGCCTCAACTTGGCAGGTGAGTGATATCAACAGCGGGAGCACCAGCGGCAGTAACCCTGCTCAATACTTCTTGAGACTCGTCGGTGATACGCTCTACTTTGATGCGTATGATAACAGCGGCAGAGAACTGTGGGCGCATCAACCAGGTGAAATCACCTCACTGAGCAGCGGCTCAGGCAGCGGCTCAGGTGGCGGCGGCATGACCAACGTCACCGGTGCAACCTGCACCGTTTCACCTTCTCTCCCAACCGGCCTGTCCATCGACAGCGGCACGTGCACCATCAGCGGTACGCCAACGGTTGCTACGACAAACACG
>Ga0228608_1000265_pt1 | contig 17580 bp, 10 predicted proteins | sample 9DmetaG_FD_190069 | JGI IMG/M metagenome (GOLD analysis project Ga0228608, IMG submission 190069) | Seawater microbial communities from Monterey Bay, California, United States - 9D | ecosystem: Environmental > Aquatic > Marine > Coastal | place: USA: California | collected 2016-11-15
CCGGGCGGTTGGAAGCATGAACTCCCTGATTTTGATTCTCATCTTGATGAGATAGGCCATATTGAAGAACCAGAAAAAGAATCCTTTTGGAAATTTGAAGAGGAATGAGATGCGGTGACATCGTGGGTACGGTCGTGTACACGTCACAAAAGCACTCAGTACGTAAGTTGGACCTCAGCGGCGGTTGCTAAGGCAATGACGCCAGGTGGCCCACTCCACTGAATGTCATCATCTGGTACAATGAGAGCCCCGTCACCTTCTTGATGACCAAGCACCGCTTTTACAGACCCAAAAGAGCAATACAATTCGGCATTTTCGATCAAGACCTTGACGAAACCTGTCGCCATTGACTCATCGCCTCCCATTTCCTGATCTAATTCCTTGAGGTAAGAAGCATCAAGCAATCGTGTTCCTGCTGCTGCAAAGAACACACTCACATCGTGTCCGTCTTTCACCGCTTGTGCGGCACAGGCAAGGCCGACAATCGATTTCATTGGATCATTTCTTGGCTCGGATACAAACTTGACAAAGACACTCTTTCCCATGGTCATTACAGGACCAATCGGGATATCAACATTCACTCTATACAGACAAGAGACTCGTGGCTTACGCTGAATGGACCAACGCCAGGCATTGTGCGCTTACGCTTATTGCTGGGACTGAGCGTACTGCTCAGCATACTGTTGAGCATACGTCGCAGCTGTGGCCTCGTCATAACCTTGGCTCACGAACTGCTGGTAGTACTGTTGGTACACCGCATTATCCACTGCAGGTGCAGCTGCTGCTGCTGGAGCTGCTGCTCCTGCCGCTTGGGCTGCGTACTGTTGAGCGTAGGTACGTGCGGTCTCCTCAGGGTAGCCCTGTGCGATGAGTTGTTGCACGTATTGTTCGGTAGCGTCAAGTTGAGCGGATCCATAGCCAGCAGAGCTTGCTGCGAAATCCTTGATGGTGTCGTCACCACCAGCGCCGCCCTTTCGTAGGAACACGAGGGACAAGAGAACGATGATGATGAGAGCACCAACTGCAAGGCCGATCGTGGTCGTCGTGAAGTTGGCTTCTGAGCCATCGGTATCACCGGTTTGAGCAGGTGCGTTCCATTCCCCATTTTCAAAGGTCCATGCTCCGCTCCAAACACATTCACCATCGCTGTCGAGGACGAATTCGCCTCCAGCAGCAACAGCATCCACAGGTGCTTCAAGGCCTTGACAGGCTGGCAACTGAATCTCAATCCACTTGATTGTGACCCAACGCTCATCATCGCCTTCGTAGATCTTGATGTAGATTCGTTGGCTTTGGGATTTGTTGGTGTACATGTCCTCGAGAGAGAGGGTAAGGTCGAATGTCTCTGTGTTACCAATCTTGTTGGTTTTGTCCCATGCGCCGATGAGGCCGAGGTTGTACTTCTGGACTGCGCTGGCATCGAAGTCTTCTGTCACGAAGGCTGCTTCCACATAGACATCGCCGTTCTCGGCTCCTGAAAGCACAGTTCCTGAGATGGTCACTGTATCGCTGTCCACTCGAGATGCGTTGAGGGAAGCGTCAAGTTGGACAACCGGCTCTTCATCCCCGAAGCCATCTGGGACCACGACGAAGTACATTCGGTACTTTTCTGAGAATTTACCGGCCTTGTCATAGACAATAAGCTCAATTCGGATTTGGTTCTCGGTTGTACCGCTTGGATCCACAGTCACGTTGCGGAAGGTGTAAGCCCAGGCTCCGTCACTGGAAGCAGATTCTTCGAAGGTGTGACCATCAAGACTGAACGAATCATCACCGTATGGTGCATCGAAGAGAACCTTCCATTCATAGGTCTCAATGCCACTTCCTTCGAGTGCGTCGAGGTCGGTTGAGTTGCTTGCATCAAAGTGGATGGTCACTTCGCCGTCTTCATCAAGGATGATACGGTTGACGTCCCACTCGGTGTTGGAAACGGTCTTGGTTCCGACATATTCTACGAGATCTGTGTATTCATCTCGGATGTCGATTTCAGCTTCTGCTGTTGGTCGATACTCATCTGCATACACGTCGTTGGTTTCAACGGTCACCTCAATCACTCGAGAGTGGCCAGCATCATCGTGGAGCATCAGGGTGATGGTCCACTGTTCGCCTTGAGCGCAACCTGTTGCAGAGGAAAGGTCAGTCTTACAGAAGTTCATGGTAGGCATAGCATCGGTGAGGTGCCCGGTCATACCGGTTGCCATGGTCGAACCGTCCCATGAGGTTGGCCCGGAGACAATCCAATCAGTATGGAGGGTTTCTGTTGTGGTTGTGCTGTAGGAGAAGGTGAGGTCTGCATCACTCTTCATGTAGCGCAATTCGTAACCACCGGTGCTCGGGTTGATGCCTGGAACTTGATCGTTGATCTTCATGTCCAAGCCGTTACCAAGCGTTCCAAACCCTTCTGGGTATGGTGAAACTTGGTAGGCAAGCATGTTGCCAAGGAGCGGTAGAGTGGTGCTGTCTGCACGCTCCGAGTGGGTTGACACATCCATGGTGGAAACAATGAGTCCACCAGAGTAGTAACTGCAAACACCAAGCATTGTGTCTTGGATATCGTCGGCATCACGAATCAGGCGCTGGAAGTATCCACCGTCTTCCATGTATCCATTGCAGGTTACAGGGACGTTGTTGGCGCTCACTGACTTGGTGTTGAGTACAGCCTGTGCCACGGTCGAATCGGCATCGAAGCCCTGGAAGGCGTTGAGGTCAACGTTGTCCATGAGTGGATGGTAAGGATCGGCGAAGTCAGTGCCTGCAAAGTCAATCCGAGACTCAGGTGTGTTTCGGCTTTGGACATCCAAGCCGAACGGTAGACGGCCTGCAAGACCTTGGTCAACACCGTAGATTTGGCTGCCTTGTGGGCCGAGGTGAGCCTGCACAGTACCACCAGCGGACATGAAGCCCTCAAGGGTGGTCTTGTGTGCGGTTGAACCCAACTTCTGATAGTAGCCACGACCACCGTTCTCGATGTCCTTGGCCGAGATATCGTCTTGCCAAGGCAGCACGATCTTGTCGTAATGGGTGAACCAACCGGCGTCAAGGTATGTGTCCCAGTCGTTGATGGTGTATTGGGTGTAACTCATACCAAGGATGTCGAGGTCTTCCTTGATGGCGTTGGTTCGGACAGATGTATCCGAAAGGATTGCAACATCCACGTGGTCCGCAAAGGTAGCGTGGAAGTAACGAACGTTTCCTGACGGATTACCGCTTGCCAACTCAGCATCGAAGCTGATGTTGTAGGTGTGGCCGTCCATCCAGCCGTTCCATGGGGTAAAGGTCACGTCGATTTTCTGGTGAGAGTCCAAGGATTGTGAAGGACCAGCCGTGGTGGTGTGGGCCATGCTTTGGGTTGTCTCATCATAGATGTTCATGTTGAACGTGTAGTCGCCTGCAAGCACACCGTTGGTCGCTTGGAAGGTCCAGTCATGAGTGAATGAACTGTCGATTGGCATCACACATTCTAGGATTTGGTCGTTCAAGCACGACAGTGTGTTTGGCTTACCGAGGGTGATGTCAACCGATTCAACATTGAAAATCACACGCTCAATGTTGTTCGAAGTGGAGATTTCACTGCCATCGAACCAAGGCTTACCTGCCGTCGTGTTGTCAAAGATGGACTCGACTTCGATCATATACACGCCAGAAAAGAATTCGTGGCTTGCAATGACATCCACGCTGGAGTCTTCTGCGTCAACGTTGGTGCGGGAGATGGTGTATGCATTGTCTTCAACGAAGGTAAACTCTTGCAGAGAAATGTTGTTGAACGCAACACCCTTGAAGCCGTCATTCACTCCGTTTCTTCCATCATCATCAGATTGGAATTCGAAGTTGATGTCGACCACGGAGCCTGACAAGGACATGCACTCATAGCCCCAGTTAATCGAACTGGCGTCCGAAGTGTTGAGGACGTACAAGTGGGTCAAATCGATTGAGGTCGTTGCCACAAGGTCGTTGGTGTTGAAGAACACGTTGTAGTTTCCACCGGTTCCATCGGTGCTTGATTCGTCTCCAATGTAAGAGATTTCAGCGTTGTCGATTGGCTCTGAGGCGTTGACGACGTTATCGCCGTTTTCGTCAACTTGACAGGTGCCGTCTTCGTTGTAATCGTTCCATTGACCGACCAGCACACCGGAGTAGGTTGCACCGTCTCGAAGGATATCGAGGGTCATGGCAGCGTAATCGTTCACGTCCACAATCGAGGTACCATCGGAATCAATACCGTAGAAGGTATCTGCATAGTATTCGAAATTCAAGGAAACGAAATCGCCGCTCATCGAAGTCAAGTCAATGTCTGGGATGGTGAGCGTTTCGTTTGCCCATGCGTCGCCGTAGCCGTTCGCTCCGGTGTCACATGGGTGTCCGAACCAGTATGCGTTGTTGTTGAAGATCTTGTCCTGACAGGTGTTTTCGTTGTAGATGACTCCCTTAGGGTTGGCGCTTTCTTCGTATCGATACCCGTTTGCGCCACCTTCGAAGTCCTCTTCGCACAATGCAGTTGGCGTACCGCAGTACACGTCTGATGGTGTTGCAGAGAACACAGTTGCCTTCACGTCGAAGTCAACTTCGGTGTTTCCGTAGTTGTTGGTTACCACTTCGATATCAAAGAGACCTTCTGCATACAATCCGCCTGGATTGAAGTTTTCAATGCCCTCAACCGTTGGGTCATAGAGGTTGAATGGTGTGATGTAACCCACCAATTCATCGTTTTGCGATTGCTCATCCCAGCTGTTAGCGGAAAGACTTGCGGAAATACGGTAGGTTGTATCGTTCAACAAATCAGCAGTGATCGAGGTCGTGTACTCTTGACCTGGACCGAGGTTGTTCAGGTTGATTGTGGTTTGTTGGACCTGAGGGTTAGCGAGGAAGGCTGTGTTTTGCTTCCATATCGTCAAGTTGTCGACTGCATATCCGTCTCGTCCTGTCCAACGGCTTTCATTGTCATCAGAAATAGAACCTGTGAATCCTGTGCGGAAGCGGAAGCGGATGTCGACTGTTTCGCCAGCCCACGGACTTAGGTCGAATGAACCGAGGCCTTCTTCAGTGAAGTTGTTCCATCCATAGTAGGTACCTCCGGAATAGATTCCGTAGTAGTAGACTCCTTCAGCAACGCCACCAATGGATTGCTTGTACTGTCGGTCAAGGTCAAAGCCACCCCAAATGGAGTCGCCAGAAGCACAGGCACCAGAGATGAAGGCCTGCTGCGGGCAAGAGAGAATGTCCCAGCCAGATTCAGCACTGCCGATCTCAATCATGGCGACATCGTCCCAGACGTCACCGGCGAGGAAGTTTCCAGTTTGGTCAGCGCTACCGAGAACGCCGTGACCGAGGTGCTGGAAGAGTTCGACGCTCATGAATGCTCGATCTGAGCCGCTCAGGTCCACGTTTTCGAGGACCATTGCGTCGTCCCAATTTTTGTCATAACCTGACCAAAGTACGCCAGAATCATTTGTCTTGTAGTGCCCTGCCCACATAAAGTCGGTTGGGTTCTGATAGTTTGCCGAAACGTTAGGATCGTTGTTTCCATCAGTAGCACCTTGAGAACGGTTGGTTTCTTCATGCCACTTGGTGGCTTGATCGATGTATTCCTCAAACGCCCAGTCACAACCAGCGCCGCAACCGGTCTTGTCTTCCGGGTTGTCCCAATCCATCTGATAGACCGTGTTGTTGGTCGAACTTGCTTCATCGACGATCTTCAATTCGAGGTCGAGTTGGGCGGTTTGTCCGTTTAAGATGTCCATTCCGGTGTTGGTCACGGTCACGTTGATGTCGCGGGTACCCTCACCGACGATTCCGAAGAATCGGTCGGTCGGACTGATTTCAAGAGAGGTGACTGAGAGATCTTTGTTGTCCATCTCAACCACGGTGATGGTGTCGTATTGACCTTCCCAACCAAAGTTGTCAACCCAGCTACCGAAGTCGTAACTGGTGTGGCCTACGACGATATCGAGGGCCGAATTGGATGGTCCAGCAAGTTGGCCGACCTCGACCATGCTTGGACGTCGACCTGCCTCATAGGAAAGAGGTGTCAAGTGCCCTCCGCTTCCATCCGAAAGGGTCACTTGCACAGTTGTTGGGAAATTCAGGAAGAAATTTGAGGTTGTACCTCCAGCAGAGTCGCTGCTGTTTTGTTGGTAAGCAACCGTAGGGTTGACGAAATCTGGCTCACCATCGCTGTTGAGGTCTGCAACGGTGACTGCATACGAGATGTAAGGGCCGAAGTACGCCTGGTTGGGCGAGGACCATGTCCCCACTGCTGAAGAGGTCACGTAACTAAGGTTCTCGACGTTGCCATCATTGAGCACAATGGCGTCGATTTCGCCGTTGTCGTCAATGTCGCCTATGTCGAAGTCGTTTGCGAAAGGAACAGCCATGTTCACAATGCTTGTTCCGGTCTGTGGTGAAGCAGTGTTGAAGCTGTAAGTTGCTGGGTAGGTGTTGGTCAAACACGAGTATTCGATGATCGATACATTGTCGTCGTTTCCAGGGTTGGTGGTTTGCCCGGTGGAATAATCGACGCCTTCGGAGCGAAGAACCCAAATGTCATCATCGGTGCATGTGCCGCTGAGGCCACCGGTTTCTGTTTCGCCATAGTCGCCTACTTCGAGGCTTCGGTATGCGTTTTGACTGGATGGTCCAAGCGAGGTGACGAGGCCTTGTGTGCTTGAGGTGATTGGACCTCGGTAGGCCACCACTCGCTGCGTGGAGATGTCGTTAAGCAGGTCAAGGACGTAAACATCGTCGTTTCCGTCTTGGTCGGCGTCACCAACTGCGAGGTCCCATGCCCAAAAGTGAGTGAATCGCTGTCCAATGGACCATGTGTCGTCGTTGCATCCTCCGTTCTCGATGATGGTGACGTTGCCGGGTTCTCCAGCCGGGGCGCCATTGTCGTCGGTCTTGAACGGGTTGTTTCGCTGGAAGATGACAATGTCGTCTGCACCATCGCCGGTGAATTCGCCAACTTCGATGAATTGAACGTTCGAAAATTCATCCCAGTCTGCGTTTCGGCTTTGGTTCTTCGAGACCCAAATGTCCTGACGCTCGCTGAAATCACCGCTTCCATCGTTCCAAAGAACGCTGATGGTGTGAGTTCCTTCTGTCGCAACGGCCATGTCGTTGAATCCGTCACAGTTGAAATCACCAATGGCGACATCCAAAGGATCCCTGTTTGTGGTGTAAGAACGGGCGATGGAAGCGCTGGCTGTTGTGGCAAGTGCGGCGGTGGTTGACAAAACCATCAGTGTTACGAGGAACAAGCTGAGGGCGCGGCTGTTTTTGTGGTTGTTTTTGGAGAACATCAACATCACTGCTTCGGCCACTGCCCGTTGCACTTTAATGCCTTTGCTCTTAAGTTCACATTTTTATGGAGGGACATCTCTCGCAGTGGCCCGTTTATAATGAAAATTCACAATTCGATGAACCCGTGCTTTTTCCGGACATGTTTGCCAATGATTTTGGCGGATTTAGCGGAAGTTTTGACGCTAAAATTTACCTTTTAACCAGCCGGGTGAAGGGCCCCATCCGGTGGCATCCCCACCGTGGACTTTGACCAATTTTCCAGCGCTGAATAGGGACTCGAGCCAGACTTCGAGCGTTGTGCCTTCACGGTTCCCGAGTTTTTTGCTCGCCACTTCTTCGATGACTTCGGTCTTCAAGGCTGTAACGCCGTGCTCTCTTACCACCAAATGCAGCAACTCCCTCAGCCACGCTTCAGCCATAGGATCGATGCTCATTGCACCTTGAACTGGACGAGGTTCCTCCATCTCATCGAGTGCCTCCATCAATTCGATTGGATCAGGGCGCACGGGATGTTGAAGTCCAATGGCATTGAGTTCTTCTTGTAGGTTGAGTTGCCCAATCGGACGTCGCACAACGGGAATTCGGCTCGGGTCAGGTGTTGGGCCCATATCCAATGGTTTCTCACTGATTGGGGCGTCATCTAAGGCATCTTTCGACGCTTTTTTTGCTGTTGGAATGCCGGATGTGTTGGTGGCTTGGACCTCTGTGCCAATCGGCATTGACCAGCCAACGCCTTCAAGGCCCAACTCCTTGACTTGATGTTCAACCCAAGAAGCCTCACCTTCGAGCAAGACGTTGACATCATGCTCATCTGAGCGGAATCGGTAACGGACATTGCCTCGTAACGCAGCCATACCTTCGCCCTCGATTCTAGACCTGTTGAACATGACACAAGAACCTTGCCACGGTGACAAGTTGCTAAATCAAGCCTCACTCTGTGCTTGCGAGTTGGCGAAGCACCGTGTGAAGGATTCCTCCGTTGCGGTAATATTCCACCTCAACAGGCGTGTCAAGTCGAATTTGTGCGTTGAAGTTCATGCTCGTCCCATCGTTTCGAGTTGCAGTCACTTCAATCATCTGAAGCGGCTGGACATCATCACCGACTGGAATGGTGAACGATTCAGTTCCATCCAAGCCAAGCGACTCGTGAGATTCGCCTTCTAAGAAGGTCATAGGAAGAACACCCATGCCAACAAGGTTTGATCGATGAATGCGCTCGAATGAGGTCGCAATGACCGCTTCCACCCCAAGCAAAAATGTGCCTTTTGCGGCCCAATCTCTCGAAGAACCTGTCCCGTATTGGCTGCCTGCAAGGACGACCTTTGCACCATCATAACTTTGCGCAGCTTCGTACACTGAAACCACATCGCCGGATGTGAAATCTTGAGCGTATCCACCCTCTGTACCGGGCGCCATTTGATTGCGAATCCTAACATTGGCAAATGTACCCCGCATCATCACCTCATGGTTTCCGCGTCGACTGCCGAAGGAGTTGAAATCATCCTGGGCAATGTTGCGCTCAACCAACCACTTTCCAGCCGGACCGTCGGCTGGGAAAGCACCCGCTGGAGAAATGTGGTCGGTGGTGATCGAGTCCCCGAGTTTCAACAACACGCGTGCGTTTTCGATGCTCGAAATGGGTTGGGGTTCTGCCGAAAGGCCGGAAAAGAAGGTCGGCAAACGGATGTATGTTGATTCGCTTGCCCACGGGTAAAGCGGACTTGATTCTGAAGGAATGCTGTCCCACCGAGGTTCATTCATTGCATCTGCATAGCGCTGCCGGAACATATCAGGTGTGATGACAGTCAATGCCTCTGAGATTTCTTCATCAGAAGGCCACAAGTCACTGAGCATCACAGGCGCACCATCGCTCGAATGACCAATTGGTTCAGTTGTCAAATCAATTTCAAGAGTGCCTGCCAAAGCATAAGCCACAACCAAAGGCGGACTTGCAAGGTAAGACGCCTTGACTTTTCCATGGACTCTACCTTCGAAATTTCGATTTCCGGAAATCACCGAACCGACGATGAGGCCAGCCTCATCGATGGCGGCTTCGATTTCTTCTGGAATCGGCCCCGAGTTTCCGATGCAGGTTGTGCATCCATAACCAACGACGTTGAATCCCAAGGCATTGAGATCTTCTTGGAGGCCTGATGCTTCGTAATATTCAGTCACCACGCGTGAACCGGGAGCAAGGGAAGTTTTCACCCAGGGTTTGACCTCCAAACCGTGCTTGCGAGCGTTGCGGGCCAGCAGGCCTGCAGCCAACATAACACCGGGGTTCGAGGTGTTGGTGCAACTTGTGATGGCCGCAATAACGACATCACCGTGATTCAAATCATAAATTTGGCCGTTTCGCTCCACCATAGCCCCTTTGGAGAGGTCTTCTTGTGCCAAGCCGTGACCGTGGTGGCCCAATTCATGAGTCAGCGATTCGATGTAATGCGTCTTCATGCTCGAAAGGTCAACCCTGTCTTGAGGTCGCTTAGGACCTGCAAGGGCGGGCTGGATCGTCGAGAGATCGAGTTCGAGCGTTGCAGTGTAGGACTTTTCTGCATCAGAGGCATCATACCACAACCCTTGGGCACGGGCGTAGGCTTCAACACCAGCAATAGCATCGTCCTCTCTTCCGGTTAAGCGCATGTACTCGAGGGTTCGGTCATCGACGGGGAAGAAGCCGCAGGTTGCACCGTATTCGGGCGCCATGTTGGCGATGGTTGCACGGTCCGCAAGGGTGAGAGCGACCATGCCTTGACCGAAGAATTCAACAAATTTTCCAACGACACCGTGGTTTCGTAACATCTCGACAATGCGCAACGTCATATCTGTTGCCGTTACGCCGGGATTGAGCTTTCCTGTTAGGCGAACGCCAACAACATCAGGAGCAAGCATGTAAATGGGTTGTCCGAGCATGACTGCTTCGGCTTCAATTCCACCAACACCCCAACCAAGCACACCCAACCCGTTGATCATCGTGGTGTGTGAATCGGTTCCAACCAAAGTATCGGCAAGCCAAACGCCTGATTCTTGCCGTGCGACGCTCGCAAGATATTCGAGATTGACTTGGTGGACAATGCCTCTTGAAGGAGGGACTGCTTGGAAATTAGCGAGGGATTGTTGACCCCACTTTAGGAAGGTGTATCGCTCCATGTTGCGGTGATACTCGATGTCGAGGTTGAGGTCGAGCGCTTTGCTGTTCGCCCCGTCCACGTCCACCTGCACCGAGTGATCGATGACCAAATCGACGGGAACTTGGGGGTTGACCTTTTCTGGATCCCCGCCCATTTCGACCATAGCATCCCTGAGCGCTGCCAAGTCAACAACCGCTGGAACACCAGTGAAATCCTGAAGAATGACCCGCGAAGGGCGGAAAGGTATCTCGCCCCGCTCTCCGTTTGGTGTCCATGCTGCGATGTTGCGAATGTCTTGTTCGCTCACCAGAAAACCATCGTTTCCGCGCAATGCACCTTCGAGAAGAATACGAATGGAATACGGCAGTGAAGAGGTATCGACACCGTTCTCATCCAGTCCATCAAGAGCATAATAGTCGCCGCCAACCGAGAGCGTTCTTCGTGCGTTGAATGGGTCCAAGGTCGCCATGATTCCGGCCAAAAGGCGCTAATGTATGAACAAAACCCTTGACAAGACTGCCGGCTCAGCCCTCAAATTTCACCTAGAGTGAATCAAAAAGGCCACCAAGAACTACTTGCTTCACCGCTGAAGGAAGCGTCGATGAGGGTGACCGGATAGACTGGATCGCTTCCTTGTGAGCCGGCCGTTTCGATAGCGTCAATTTTGTCGACAACATCTTGCCCATCGATCACCTTTCCAAACACGGTGTGAACCCCGTCAAGGTGGGATGGAGTGGAGTCTGGTGAGACAATGAAAAATTGGGAACCGCCGGTGTGAGCGTTGTTTGTCTTCGCCATTGAGAGCATGTAGGGTTCGTGCTTCAAGCCATTGTCAGCTTCATCCCCAATGGTCCAAGCCGTTTTGGAGCAATCCGACTGACTGGCGCTTGGGTTGCCGTTGCAGTATCCATCCCAAACAGCAGCGTGACCACCAGTGCCGTCGCCGTTGGTGAAGTCGCCACCTTGCAGCATAAAGCCAGAGATGACACGATGATAGGTTGTACCGTCATAGGAGCCATCACGAACGAGTTCCTTAAAATTCTCAACGTGAGTTGGCGCATCGTCACCATACAATTCAATGGTGATTTCACCGGTTTCAAACGAGCCGTCAGCGTTGGTCCACGACATCTCAAAGACGACATTTTGCCCGTCTGCCTGCGGCGCACTCAGCGCACTGATGACCACAAGCACAACCAGGAGCCCGGAGAAAACGGTGACAATGCCTGCCAAGGTAGGGGTGCCGTTTCGAGCCATTGGCGGGAAAACAGTTTCACTGATTCTTGCGTCTTGCATCTCATTGAGAAGGCTGTTGTATTGAGTGCTTGCTCGCTTGTCCTTGGGGTTGGCCTTAATTGAATCACGAAACAAGGAGGCTGCGTTTCGAAAATCGCTCTTTGAGCGGGTGACTTTCGCTTTTGCCCACGTCGCTTCGCCTGCAATTCTCAGTGTAGTAGGATGTTGCCCTTTAGAATCCACATCTCGCAAGAGATCCAATGCTCCCTCATACTTCCCTTTGGTGAGTGATTTCTCAGCCTTGTCCCAAGCTGCTTTTCGCACATCAGCCTCAGTCAAATCAGCCTTTTTCATTGATTTCTTGGTGGAAGATAGTTTTGAGGACACATCGTCGGCCATGCCCCTCCGAGCCGCTCTTCTGTTTTGAGCGTCACGGAAGAATTCATGTGGGATTTTTGTACGAATTCCTCCATCTTGCCGGCGGAGCGCATCAACATGTTCAAAGAGTGCATGTTGAACCGAACCTCATACAGCCCCTCGCTTCAGTGAGGTCGGCCCCCAGGGGACGCAAATAATGGAAAGCATTGCCAATGATTACACCATCAACATCGCAACCGCAAACGGAACAGGCTCCCAATCCGCTAACCTCATCCTCCTCCAAGCCTTCTTTGAGATGGGCGTGCCCGTCAGTGGAAAGAACCTCTTCCCATCAAACATTTCCGGCCTCCCTACGTGGTACATCATGCGTCTTTCCGACCACGGTTACCAAGCACCCGGCGACCGAACCCACATCCAAGTGCTCGTTAACCCCGCTACCTGGGCAGAAGATTTGGCTGCACTCGAACCAGGTAGCGTTGTGATCTGGAACGAAAACGCAAAAATGGAAATGAACCGTGAGGATGTGATTTCCTACCCGGTCCCAATGTCATCACTCGCCCGAAAGATCAATCCAAAAATCGCAAAACTCGTCACCAACATCGTGTACGTCGGTGTTCTGGCTCAGATGCTCGGCATCGATCAGACCGCACTCGAAAGTGCAGTGGCCAAGCAATTCAAAGGCAAAGACAGCGCAATCGAATTGAACATCACTGCCTTGGGCCTCGGTCGAGATTACTTCAAGGACAACTTGACTAAAGACGACCCCTATGTGGTTGAGCCTCGTGAAATTGAAACTCCAAAGTTCTTCATCGACGGCAATGAAGCAGCAGCCCTAGGTTGCATCTTTGGTGGCGTTCAAATGCTTGCATGGTACCCGATCACGCCATCTTCCTCGCTGGCTGAAGGGATCATCAATTACATCCCTCAACTTCGAGTCGACGATGAAGGAAACGCTACATGCGCCGTCATCCAAGCAGAAGATGAACTGGCTGCAGCTGGAATGGTCCTTGGAGCAGGTTGGGCTGGCGGCAGAGGCATGACCGCTACCTCAGGACCTGGTATTTCGTTGATGCAGGAATTCATCGGATTGGCCTACTTTGCTGAGATTCCATCCGTCTTTTGGGATGTAAACCGCGTCGGACCGTCGACAGGTTTGCCAACCCGAACCCAACAATCCGACATCACAATGCTCTACGAAGGCAGCCACGGCGACACACAGCACATCGTTTTGATTCCTGGAACCGTCGAAGAGTGCTTCGAATTTGGCTGGCGTGCTTTCGACATCACCGAGCGATTCCAAACACCTGTGTTTGGCCTAAGCGACCTCGACCTTGGAATGAACCGCTGGGCATGTGAAGGATTCACCTACCCCGACCAAGACATGGACAGAGGCAAGGTCGTCCGTGACAAGGATGTCTTCGAAGCCTTCGAAGAGTTTGGCCGCTACCTCGACGTCGATGGCGATGGCATTCCATACCGAACCCTACCAGGCTCCGGCATGGACCCAATTCTCTACCGTGGAACCGGGCACAACCCGAAAGGTGTGTACTCCGAAAAGCCGGAAGATTACTTCAACCTCATGGCTCGACTCAAGTCGAAAATTGACGGTGCACGTGACCTTCTCCCCGCGCCAGTTTTGCGTGAAGAAACAGAATGTGAAGTCGGTATCATTTACCTTGGCAGCATGGAAAACACCATTCAAGAAATCGATGACATGCTCGAAGCAACTGGCTTGAAAGTCAGTCAATGCCGTGTGCGAGCCCTTCCCCTCCACAGCGGAGTCGAAGAATTCATCCGACGCCATGAAACCACAATTGTGCTTGAGATCAACCGCGACGGTCAACTCTACGGCATCCTGCGAAAGGAATTGCCAAACGACCTCATCACCAAGGTCCACTCCGTTGCCTACAGCGATGGTATGCCACCCCGTGCACGCATTTACTCAGACAGAATTCTTTCCACCCTCAAGGAGGCGAACCAATGAGCGATGCACCTGCACGACCAGCACGAACCGTCAAACTCAACGTGATCAACGAGCCTAAAGACAGCTACACCGGCGGTAAGTCCTCACTTTGCCCTGGTTGTGGTCACGACCAAATCTCCAACGTGATCATCGCTGCGGCTTGGGAAAATGGAATTGAACCTCACCGAATTGCAAAGATGTCCGGTATTGGATGTTCATCCAAAACTCCAGCATACTATCTTGGCCAATCCCACGGATTCAACACCGTACACGGCCGAATGCCATCGGTGACCACCGGCGCCTACGCTGTCAACAAGGACTTGCTTTACCTGGGCGTCTCTGGTGACGGAGACTCTGCATCGATTGGTATTGGGCAGCTCATTCACGCCATTCGACGCAACATGGACATGGTCTATATTGTCGAAAACAACGGTGTCTATGGATTGACAAAAGGTCAGTATTCTGCAACAGCAGATGTTGGTTCGAAAAAGAAGAAAGGAAAGATTAACACAACTCAGCCTATCGATTTGGCAGCACTTGCCATCAATCTTGGTTGCACCTTTGTCGCTCGTTCATTCTCGGGTTCAAAGAAGCAGTTGACCTCACTGCTCAAGGCTGCCATGTCCCACAAAGGCTTCGCTCTTATTGACGTCATCAGCCCTTGTGTGACCTTCAACAACAACGATGAGTCCATGCGCTCGTACGGCTATGTCAAAGAAAATGAAATCACACTTCACATGACCGATTACATCCCTCACTTCAACCCGGTTGAAGAGGTTGAGGTGCCAGAAGGTCACTTTAGAGACATTGAATTGCATGACGGATCAACCATCCGATTGGAGACGATCTCTGATGAACACGACCCAAGCAATGCCGTCGCTGCATTGACCGCACTTCACGGAGCAGAAACTGATCAAAAGCACGTGACAGGCCTCCTTTACTTTGACAACACCAAACCTGCGTTAGCAGAGGACTTGGGCCTTGTCGACACGCCGCTGATCGATGTCCCAGCAGACTCACTCAGACCGAGCAAGGCCATTCTTGACCAATTGAACGCAGCCTTACTTGGATGAGCAAGCGAACCGCCGAATCTCCAATAAAGGAGGAGGCGAGGTGGAAATCCAATGGAGCCCATTGTGACGCTCACTCTTTCAGTTGGCATAGGCACCCTTGTCATAGGTGCTTTAGCCCGCATGAGAGCTAAGCGCAAAAGCAGAGCACTCCAAGCCGCTCGAAGAGCAAAATACGCTCACAACTTCAGCGCTCAACGCCAGCGAACTCAGAACATACGTGGGCGCCAATTCGAGGACTTGGACGAGACGGAAATCGCTGAGTACAACGATCGAGATCTTGCTCGGAATCAGAACATCCAATTCCTACGCTTGCTGGTCGCAGATTTGTTCGATGAAGACGAGTTGACCCCTGACGCTGAGGAACAGCAACGCGAAGAATTGCTTCAAGAGCGGACCTCATGGATTGAAGAACATCAAGAGGGGTTGAATGAGCACGCTGCTTTGGTTCAGGAAGAAGAAATAGGCAGTGGAGTGAGCGTCATCGAATCGCTTGCCCCAGAAGACGACGATATCGAAGAGCGCTTAGAGCGAGAAGGTGGAAAATCCGGAGAGGTCCAACTCTCTCTTGCATGGGACGATTACAACGACCTTGATTTGCACGTGTTTTGCCCTTCAGGTGAGCGCATCTATTTCAACAACAAAAAGAGCGAATGCGGTGGTGAACTTGACGTTGACATGAACGTCAGACCCGTGAGCAATAACCCGGTTGAAAACGTAGTTTGGACTGGGGAAGCACCTCCTGGCAAGTACAAAATCGGCGTGCATTTCTACAAGCATCACCGCAAGCGACGCTCAAAGAAAACGACCAACTTCAGGCTTCGAGTCATGGTCCATGGAGAATCCCGTGATTACGCAGGAACCATCACCATTGGAAACGCAATGCAGATGGTGACCACATTCACGCTCAAGGAAAATGTCCCTCTGTCGGACAAATCGAACCCGCTCTGATCTAGAAGGTGTGGCCACGCATCATGCGAATGAATTTGGTGAAGAGATTCACTTTTGGTTGATCTTCAAGGCCAAGGCGCCAATCAAGTTCTCCTGCCCGATCATACCGCAACACATCGTCAAAACCACCAATCCACGTTCCGTCGATAAAGATTTGAGGAACCGACTTGCTGCCTTGGGTTCGCATCAGAAACTCTCGATCCATGCGAGCCGAACTGCCGAGTTTCTTTTCTTCATAGGCCACACCTTTGTTGTCAAAGAGGCGCTTGGCATTGACGCACGCAGGGCACCCCCTGTTGGTGTAGACCTCAACCTCGACCATGGACTTGCCACTGCATTTCGAACTTCAAGTTCACTGAGAGCGGTGCGGTGGTAGTCCCTCTCGGATTTGAACCGAGGTCGGAGGAACCAGAATCCTCCATGATGGACCGCTACACTAAGGGACTTTGACCTTCGCAGCAGCCATGCCCTCTTCAACTGAACGGTTGACTCGATTGGAACGAAATGCCGCGTGCTGTTTGCGATGAAGGTGAAGGATTCGATGAACCTTTGAGTTCAAATTTCTGCGAAGCGGAAAAACACCTTTGACACAGCACTCAGCATGAGGACAATCATGAATGAACCTAGCGTCCATCGCGCCCAAGGACGTTCTGGTTTATCCGGTGGCCAAGGATCAATGCCCAACCGTTCCGCTTCGTCAACGATTGCTGCAAGTTCTTGCAGATGCTCCTCGACGGATTGCGCTGCCATGCTCAGTCCAGCCAGCCACGATACATGACCTTCACGCTTCTCAAGCCATACAAAGGCTTGAAGCCCAAGGGTCCGACGTGGCACCATGAGTGAAGTCCCGAAAGGTGTGGCCTTCCCGAGCATGGAACGCAGGCCTCCAAGGCCAACAGCAACCATGACCATGACAAGAGATGGACCAAATGGCGTCGAGGTGTTGCTTGGGCTACGAGCGCCAACCATGGCCGCCTTCCCATCGTATTGGGCGTTTCCTGGCGGCGGCGTTTCTCGAGTCGATGCCGCTGCAGTTGAACAACTACCAACGCTCGAAGGGCCGCAAGCCGAGACCATTGCTTGCATTCTACGGGAGATGAGCGAAGAATTAGGCCTTGCACCAACTGCAAACGGGCTTGTGGCCTTGGATGGTGAGGTTCGAAAAGAAATCGTTCAGGACAAAGCCAGATACCTCCCCCTTGCCCTTGAGGGGAAAGTACCCCACGCCCGATCTTCAATCAATGTCCTCTGTCATAGAATCACACCACCCTTCGGACCAGTGCAGTTTGACAACGCATTCCTACACTACCATGCAGGCAGCGCCACAGACGTGCCAGAAATTGATCTTGAGCCGCAAACAGAATTTACAGACCTCATGTGGGAGCAGCCGACTGTCATTTTGGCACAATGGGCAGCGCATGAAATCAAAGTCGCACCCCCTGTAGTCACTCTTTTGATGGAAATTGAACGAACGCTTACCCGCACTGAGCGCAACATGTCCCTTGCTGCCAAAGACATCGCCAGCCGCCTCCCAGGAAGACAATCGATTCTCTTTGGC
>Ga0228608_1000271_pt1 | contig 17250 bp, 20 predicted proteins | sample 9DmetaG_FD_190069 | JGI IMG/M metagenome (GOLD analysis project Ga0228608, IMG submission 190069) | Seawater microbial communities from Monterey Bay, California, United States - 9D | ecosystem: Environmental > Aquatic > Marine > Coastal | place: USA: California | collected 2016-11-15
ATTCTATCAGCAGAAGACTTTATAAACATTGTAGAGTTTTATATTAACAATGACCCCGGCTGTTTAGTTATTACGGATTCATTATCAAATATGGTTCCGCAGGTAGAATTAGACGGTGAAGTTAGAACTGGTGTGCGTAACGCACTACCAAGACTTCTCTCTATGTTCTTTAAACGTATCAGCGGTACGCTTATGAAGAACAAAACAATTCTAGTTTGTATTACTCACAATATTGCAAATACTGGTGGATCACCATACGCACCAGCAAAGATGGCAGACTGTGGTAATATGCTACAGTATCAGGCTGGCACTAATATGGTAATCACTCACCGTGGACGTTGGCAAGTTCCAAAAGACACTGGGCCACACGTAGGACAGATTGCAAATTGGAATGTTAAGACATCTTGTGCTGGCGGCACTCCTAACAGCACAGCAGAAAGCTGGATTCGTTATGGTATTGGTTTAGACGAAGTGCAAGAAGTTGTACAAATTGCTTGTGAGTTTAGATTAATAAAATCTGCTGGCGCATGGTATACAATCCAGTGTGCTGTTGATGACAAAGAAGATCCGGTAATACAGTCTATCCTGAAGGAGAATAATATTTCTGATAAGGATGAAGATATAGAAAGATTCTTTAAATTCCAAGGTTCTAATAATCTGTCACAATTTTTAAATGATAATCCTACAATTGCAGAATATATATATGATAAAATTAAGGAATTATTCTGATGAAGGTAAATATTACGCCAGAGGAAGCTCTAAGGATTTTAGAGTCCGTATTGCAGTATAAGAAAAACTTCATGAAAACTGCTGCTGCTATCAAGACCTTGCGTAGTATTCATCGTAAAATGAAGCGTATTATCAACTCAGAAAATTAATGTTATTCTAACAATTTTAAAAATTAACGATAGGGTATAATATGGCATTCAAGACATACTGTATGTCTAACATCCTACCCTTTATTGAAAAAGAGATTAAAATGTTTAAAAAACTCACCAATTTCTTCAGTTATCAAAAGCGCAAAGCTTTTACACTAATCGAGCTACTTGTTGTTATTGCCATTATTGGCGTACTTGTTGGACTATTACTACCCGCTGTACAGCAAGCTAGAGAAGCTGCACGAAGAATGTCTTGTGCAAATAATTTAAAGCAACAAGGTCTTGCTATGCACACGTATATGGATGCACAGAGATACTTTCCTGCTGCTGCATGGACTGTAGATTCTGCTGGAAAATCTACTACTGGTAATCGTTCCGGTACAGAACATAGTTGGAGAGCATTTGTTCTTTCTAATCTAGAACAAGGCAACACTGGTTATGACTTCAATAAAAACTGGTGGGAAAATACTCAGGCTATTTCTTTAAATGCTTCTGTATTTATATGTCCAACAGCAGTTCCTCCTACTGGTGGTTACGCTAGTGTAGATGGGCCTACTAGAGATGATGATAGTGCTGCACCAAGTTTAGACCCTAATAATCTTGGGTATACGGATTATGAAGTATTTACTGGTGTTAAAGATAAAATCTTTCCTGCTGCTAGTGATCCTTACGCAGCAAAAGATCGTAACGAAGGATGTTTAATTAAAGATGCTGTTACAAGAGATGGTCACATTAGAGATGGGTTTTCTAATACTCTTTTAATTGTAGAGTGTGCAAGTAGACCTGATGTTTATAAAGCAAGTAATGGTAGATCTCCAACAGGTGATACCAACCAATGCATTGGCTGGGCTGATAGTCTTGGTCCATTTAAATTACATGGCGTTGATGCCAATGGCGACAAATGCAAGAACTGTGCTGGTAATGTACCATTTAATGTGATTAATGATGGCGAAGCGTATAGTATGCATCCCGGCGTTATGAATACAGTATATGCAGATGGTTCTACTAGAACTGTGAATGATAACGTAGACTTGAGAGTATTTGCTGGTGCTATTACCCGTGCTGGTGGAGAAGTAGGAAGCATTGATTAAAACTAGTAATATAATTATTGCTTTATTGTGCCTTTCATATATTATGATGCTTCTCTCTATACCACGGGGAGAAGTGTCAGAGATGGAAAAGGTACAACAATGGAAGCCAAGAGACTTCTATTTAGTTTATAAAATGTGGACTGACGAAGAATATAGGAATGTAAATGACAAAACCTCTCAGTAAAGAATATTTACTAAGCAGAGGCGTTTGTTGTGGCAGTGGATGTAAAAACTGCCCCTATGTGCCTAAAAACACTAGGGGTAGCAGGGAAGTTAAAAAATGAGTATAATTAATATATTTGAAATTGCTGCTGGAGTTATTCTGGCTAAACTTGTGATAGGAATATTGAATGAAAGTTATTGGTATAAATGGGAGAGAGTACGCTTGGAATTTAACAAGCTATTCAGTAGACGCAAACGACAAGCGGAAGATATCAAAGTTCCACGTTCGCGCAAGAAAACTCTTGAAGACTATCTACCATAGTTATAGAATACTTGAAGAAGTTAAATTGCCGGGAAGTACGCCATCACACAGGAAGGGCGTACTATATTTAGATTTTTATATACCACAAATTATGCTGGCTATAGAAGTTCATGGTCAACAGCACTATGAGTATACTCCCTTTTTTCATAAGAATAAAGCAGATTTTGCTATTGCAAAAGCAAAAGATGAAGATAAAATAGCATGGTGCGAATTGAATAAAATTGATATAATAGTATTGAAGCACTCTGATACAGACGAGCAATGGAGAGATCAAATTGAAAACGGCGAATGAACAGCTAGCTGAATTGAAGGTAATGATAGATGACTTCCTAAACGCTAGTCATGCTAGATTCCATAAGAAGTTTAATGAAGAATGGGCTACGGCAGCTGATGCTGACTCTGCGCTCTTAAGAGCTTTGACTAAAGATGAGACTTTTGAATTTGCATACCTATTATACGCCTACTCTTCGCATGTTCAAGATGAATTGAATATGCAAAAGATTGCTCTAGATTGGTGCAATGATAAGCTTGATAAAATGGTAGCAAAAAATTACCACCAATTTGACAGCTATATGAAGTATGAAACAAAAAGAAATATGATTGTAATTAACGATGAATACGCTAGGGTTGTAGATCACTATAGAGAAATAGCATTATCAAGAGTACAATCATTGGAAAATAAGGCAAAAGATTTAAGACGTAAAGCAGATATACTATTAGAGAAAGGGAAACGATCATGAGTATGAATGATTTTGTACAAACTTTATCAGATGAGCAAAGAGCAGCATTGCTAAAAGCGCTTACTGGTGATGATTTTAAGCCAGAAGTAGAATCGAGGTGGCAACACGAAGAACCTATTTCAGAAGCTGTTGACGGCGACTTCACAATGCATAAAGATAATCAGCCAAGACTAGGTACAGATAAGAGAAGGCTACCAGTTAAAGCTAGAGAAAATAAATTTGTTGATGATACTAGTGAACATTCTGACGTAACCACGCCAAATGTAAAAGTTACACCTAGAAATAGAAAACCTCCTGTAATGAAGCAAGTAGTATGCCATGTGTGTGGCAAGAAAAAGAAAGTAAATGCAGAGCTTTTATATGGAGAATACTATAGGTGTGACAGGTGCATAGGGTAATATGGAAACCAAACTTTTAGACGTTGGATCAGAAAGAGCTGTTCTTGCTGGTTTGTTACAGCATGGGGTAGATGCTTATGTCAGAATATCAGACTTGATATCCTGTGACTCATTTGTTAATCATAATAATAAAATGATTTTCAGGTGCGTAGAAACAATTATATCGCAAGAACAAAAGCCTGATATACCATCTTTAATGAGTGCTGCTCAGTCATTAGGTTTTACTGAACAATTATCTACTAAACAAGAGCTAACATACATACAATCTTTGTATGACTTTCCCGTTTCAGAACAGAATATATTTTCTTTCGCCATACAGCTAAAGAAGTTTGAATTTGCTAGGAAGATTAAGGTGCTTACATCTAAAGTTCATAAGGATATGGACACAGTTGTTGGTACTGAAACAATCAACGAGATTGTACAAAAACTAGAAGATCCAGTTACAGACTTCTTACGTGAAGATGATGGTGGTGAAAATCCAGAACACATTGGAGAAGGGGTAGAAGATTATGTCAAATTTCTCGAAGAAAACCAGTGCGATATCATTGGTATACCCACGGGATTCACGCGATACGACCAAGCCATTGGTGGCGGTCTTCGACGAAAATGCGTTGATCTTGTTTCTGCAAGACCAAAAGTTGGCAAGTCGGTATTTGCTGACAATGTTGCCCTCAATGTATCCTCCGATGGAACACCTGTCTTAGTATTAGACACAGAAATGTCTAAGGAAGATCATATAAATAGACTTATTGCAAACATAAGCGGAGTACCAATTAATGAGGTTGCAACTGGTAAGTTTGCTGAAGACCCAAACAAACAAGAAAAGGTAGAAGAAGCTGTAGCGAAATTAGAATCTATACCATATAGCTACATTAGTGTCGCTGGAAAGCCTTTTGAAAACATATTGAATCATATTCGTCGCTGGATTGTCCAAGAGGTTAAAGTAGATGACTCAGGAAAGACAAATGATTGTTTAATAATCTATGACTATCTTAAACTCATGTCTTCTACTTCAATTACAAACAATATACAAGAATTTCAAGCATTGGGATTCCAGATTACCTCACTTCATAATTTATGTGTTAAACTAGACATACCATGTCTATCCTTTGTGCAATTAAATCGTGACGGAATTACGAAAGAAAGTACAGACGCTGTTAGTGGTTCAGACAGGCTCATATGGCTTTGTACTTCTTTTACTATTTTTAAGACTAAATCCGCTGAAGAAATAGCTGAAGATGGTCCAAATGCTGGTAATAGAAAACTAGTGCCAATTGTGTCACGACATGGGGCTGGTATGGACGATGGTGATTATATTAATATGCAAATGCAAGGCGCACATGCTAAATTGATAGAATTACAATCTAGAAATGAACTTAAGAACGCTCCTATAGGAGACACAGGATTAGTTAATAATAAGGATATAGAAAAGATAGCAGATGGATTTAAAGAAAATAAAGAAAACACTGAATGAAAATGCAGAACTAATCTTTGAGAAGTTAGGCATGGAATGCGAGTCGCATAATGGAAATATATACTCGCCATGTCCCGTTCACGAAGGTAGCGATAACCCAACAGCATTTTCTTTCTCAATAGAAAAAGGAATATGGAAGTGTTGGACTAGGGACTGTCAGTGCGAATGCGGTAATGATATATTTGGCTTAATAACAGGAGCGTTGTCTGCCCAAGAAGGTAGGCGTATGGAGTTCAAAGACGCTCTAAAATGGGCTTGTGAGGCATTAAATATAGACAGGTCTAAATATAAAGGGTCTAATAATAAAACTGTAGAAACTCCTGAAGATGACTTTTGCGAACTAGTCAAAACATTGCAAAAGAAATCAAAACTACCAGAGGAAAAATATGTCACAGAAGTATTTAAGAGTGAGTGTCCCTCAAATTATTTCTATGGCAGGGGATTCAACAAAAAGACTCTAAAGTATTTTCAGATTGGAGACTGTGGTGAAAAATGTCACATGAAGGGTAGAGCTGTTATACCAATTCATAATGATAACGGAAAACATGTTGTTGGAATGATAGGAAGATCGGTAAAAGAATATATTACTCCTAAATTTATTTTTTATCCTCAAGGTTTTAATAAGAGGCAATACTTTTACAACTACCATAGAGCAGTAAAAACAGCATCAGAAACTAATTGCTTGTATATTCTAGAGGGTCAAGGCGATGTGTGGAGAATGTATGAAGCAGGAGTAAAAAACGCTGTTGGTATGCTTGGTAGAACGATAACAGAGCAACAGCAAATAAAATTAAAAAGAATGCCAGTAACCCACTTAATTATTATAACTGATAATGATCAGGCAGGAAGAGAAGCTAGAATACAAATACAAAGACAGCTAGGCAGGATGTTTAAATTGACGTTTCCAAACCTAAAAGACAAGGACATTGGAGACATGACAGTAGCAAATATAAAGAAAGATATATTATTTAACATGAAAGGTACTTACTAATGTCTAAGATTATAGGAATATCTGGCAAAAAACAATCTGGCAAGAACACTACGGCTAATTTTATTACTGGTCAAATTTTGTTGGATCAAAAGATGGTGTTTGGTTTTGATCTAACAGATAATGGAGAGTTGTTAGTAGAAACAACTGGTACAGATGGCAATAAAGGCTGGGGAGTATTTGATGTTACCAGAAAAGACATTGATTTTGTAGACTATGCAGAGCGTGAAATGTGGCCTTACACTAAGCTGTATCATTTTGCAGATCCCCTCAAGATGATGGCTGTAGAACTGTTTGACTTGCACCCAAGCCAAGTATATGGAACTGATGAAGATAAGAATACAGATACTGCATACGGAATGACATCTAGAGAGTTTCTGCAATATCTTGGCACAGACGTTATGAGAAAGATTAAGGATACAATCTGGGTTGACTACACGCTAAAAATGATTAAAAAAGAAAATAGCGAAGTAGCAATTATACCTGACGTTAGATTTCCAAACGAAGTTAGTGCAATTCACGATGCTGGTGGAGTAGTAGTACGCTTAACAAGAGACATAGCTGAATCATCCCACCAATGCGAACAAGCATTAGATCCCACGGGATTTAGCTGGGATAATTTTGACTACGTAGTAAATAATCATGACAAGAATCTAGACGAATTAAAAACTAATTTAATCAAAATAGAACATCTATGGAGAAAATAATATGCTAGTTACTTATATAAGATCTTCTAGTTATAATAACTATGCATACTGCCAGATGCAATATTTTATAACTTATGTTTTAGGGCATCAATCTATTAGTGGTAAAAAAGCAGAGTTAGGTACTATTGTTCACAAAGTAATGGAGTGTTTAGCTCAATTCAAAAAAGCTGACCAAGATGCTAGTGGAAGAGTAAAAAAATTAAAAATAGAAGACGATGCTCTCAAAAAAGTATCTTGGGATAGGTCTAAATTAAATGATGAGGAACTAGTAAATAATCTACTAGACCTTAGCTATGATTTTTACTTACAAACATCAGTACATAAATGGTACAAGTCTGATAAACAAACTTGCAGACAATTGGTGTGGCATACCTTAGATTTTAATGATGGTCAATTTGACCCTAGAAAAAGAAACATAGTTGCTCCAGAACCTCATTTTGATATACCTATAGAAGAGGATTGGGCTAAATTTAAGTATAAAATGCCTGATGGTAGAGAGGTAGAGGGTCAACTAGCTATTAAGGGAACAATAGACTTGGTGACGCAGACAGACGATGACACTATAGAAGTTATTGATTGGAAAACGGGTAGAAGACTTGATTGGGCTACGGGAGAAGAAAAGACATACGAAAAGCTATGTTCAGATCCTCAATTATTGCTATATAATTATGCTATATCTAAGCTATTTCCCCAATACAAACAAGCTATTATGTCAATATTCTTCATAAAAGATGGTGGTCCATTTTCTATGTGCTTTGACAATACAGATCAAACAAAATTCTTAGAGATGCTAAAGGGTAGATTTCAGGAAATTCAACAAAATAACACCCCAAGGCCCATTTCTGGTGACAGAAGTAACTGGAAATGTACAAAATTATGCCACTACTGTAAGAACGATTGGGGTGACAGCGGCGAAAATATGTGTATATTTATAGAGAAATACCTCAAGCAACACGGAATGGAAAAGACTATTGCTAATTGCAGTAGGGAAGGTTTTGACATAGGATTTTATGAGGCTCCGGGGTAAGACATGAAAAAATTAACAATAGGAATGGCTACATACGACGATTACGATGGGGTATATTTCTCCGTTCAAGCGTTAAGAATGTATCATCCCATATGCAATACAGACCAAGTAGAGATTTTATTAATAGATAATAATCCTAAATCTCAACATGGTAAATGTAACAAAGATTTTTTTAAACATATAAAAAATGGTAGGTATATACCATACGAGTTAAAAACAAGTACAGCTATTAGAAATGAAATATTCAGACAGTCTAATAGTAAATATTGTATATCAATGGATTGTCATGTGTTATTCTGTAATGGAGCAATAGACAAGCTTTTAAAATATTATGAAGATAATCCTGACTGCAAGAACATAGTTCAAGGCCCACTGGTATACGATCACTTAGATGCAAAAGTGGCATCAACTCATTTCAAGCCCGGATGGGGTGCAGGAATGTATGGTAAATGGGAAACAGATCATCAAAAACTAAGAGAGGGAAAACCTTTTGAAATACCAATGCAAGGGCTAGGAGTATTTTCCTGCGAAACAGAACACTGGGCAGGCTTCAATAAGCATTTTAAGGGCTTTGGTGGAGAAGAAGGTTACATTCACGAGAAATTTAGACAACTTGGAGGCAAAGCTATATGCTTGCCAGAATTTACTTGGGTTCATAGATTTAACAGGCCAAACGGAATAAAATATCCACTAATATTAGAAGATAGAATTTGGAATTATTTTATTGGATGGTTAGAATTAACTCAAGATCCAGATCATCATATGATAAAAGGTGCATACGAACACTTTAAAGACAAAATACCACAAGGTAGTATAGACGTTATTTTAAACAAAGCTATTAACAAAGTTATTATATAACAAGGAGAACCACATGTTTAACCTAGACGACGCTGACAAGCAGTATAATCATGATACTTTTGGTTTTACGGAAAATTTAACTGAAGAAAATTTTTATCTTCCAGCTGAAGCAGAATATGAAGACTTTGGGGAACCAGAAGAAGAACATGATGCTGCCTCATTGTGGGAAAATATTCGCAAGAAGAAGGAACGAGAAGGCAAGAACTACAAGCCTGCCAAGAAAGGCGACAAAGATAGACCAGACCCAGAGGCTTGGAAGAAAGCACAGAATGAAGAAACTGAAGCGGCTGAGTATCAAGGTAAAAAAGTAAAGCTTGGTAAACCGTTCCTCACTCCCGATGGTCCCAAAAAGAGAAGTGTCTATGTAAAAAATGGATCTGGCAATGTAGTTAAAGTTAACTTTGGTGATCCTAACATGAAGATCAAGAAGAATGATCCGGGTAGACGCAAGAACTTTAGAGCAAGGCATAACTGTGATAATCCCGGCCCACGCTGGAAAGCTCGATACTGGTCCTGCAAGGCTTGGTGAAATGACACTTAGAAAAAAATGGAATGAACATCTAAGCGAAAACAACATGACCTATTGGCAGCATTTTAGGTTTGCCATAGGTCATGGTTTAATATGTATAAGAGCTGGTGTATACTTATGCATACATGGCATGTTGCCATGTTTTAGGCGTAGAGCTGGCACTAAATTAGTTCAAAGACTAGAAAAAGTATTTACAGAGCGAGAATATGAGCTTAATAAATAACGTAGACGCAATAATTAAATCTAAAAAAGATATAGATGATATAGGGTATTTTGACAGCTCTATATCTTACGACGATAGTTTAAAAATACTTGATATAAACTGGAAAACTATACTTAGTGAACCTCCAAAGAATAGTAGCGTAAAAACTATAAAAGAACTGAAAACTATTAGTGAGGCTACTAAGAATAGAACAGAGCAAGAACTAGACTTAGTATACATAGTAGATAAAGAACCTCTAGAATTGTTCTACAAATACTTGGCTGGAAAAAATTAAAATTCCCTAAAAGTAAGTTTTTTACTTATTATAACCAAGTAGAACCTTACATGTATGTTTTAAAGTACTATTTTAATAGAGCGAGGCCGGAACAGTTAGCGCCACATCACGACGTTGATATTAATGTTTTGTATACAGAGACTCATCATACTCCAGCTTACCCAAGTGGTCACACTATGTACGCTGAATTAGCTAATTTGATGCTATCTGAAATTTATCCAGAACATTCAAAACAATTTGATAAATTGTCAGAATACTGCGGTTTGGCTAGAATACTACAAGGAGTGCATTACCCATCAGATAATGATGCTTCCAAAATTGCAATATCTAAATTGTACCCATTGATAAAGGAAAAAGTAAATGAGCGTGAAAGAACCCAAAAAAATCCCCTTGACGGATTCTCCGAGACCTAAAGAGCCAGTAAAAATACCTATGCCTCCTATTAAAAAGGAAGGCAAGTGATTTGAATTGGTTTCCGTTGAATAATTTTACACATTACAGTTTATTAAAAGGTTTCTCTAAACCAAAAGAATTAGCAAATATTTGTGCTGATAACGATTATCCTGCATGTGGTATTACTGATTATAAAAGTATATCTGGAGCTGTGTCTTTTCATAAAGCTTGCAAAAGCGTAGGTGTTAAACCGATTATAGGATGTTCTTTTGATAATACTACTGTATATGTAAAGAATAAGGATGGTTGGCATGATTTAATACAAATGGTGTCAATGATAGACGAGAATGGAAATCTAGCAAATGATACAGCTAGAGATATAATAGGTAGGAAAAACCTTATAGCTGTTCAAAGTTCTAAAAGTAATATAAATCCATCGTATTACGCAAAAAAAGAGCAGGCTAGATTGCATAGGATTTTGCTATGTTCTGCACTTAAGACAACACTGCCAAAAATTCAAGCTAAGATACGTAACAATGAACTAGAGTCTGACGTTCTAGATTTTTTTACAAAAGATAATAAATGTATAGTACAGGGCAAAGTAGATAAACAGCTACAAGAAATATATGAAACTTGTGAAGATTACGAAATATTAAGTCCTCCTATGTTGCCAAACTTTGTGTGTCCTGAAAATATGCCACAAGAAGAGTATCTTACTAGAATGGCTAGAAAAGGCTACACTGATCTTTTAAAGTTAAAAGTTGGTAAGGACAAGGAAAAGCAAAAGATTTATGGCGATAGGTTTCACAAAGAGTTAGAGGTTATTAGAAATGCAGACTTGTTTGGATATTTTTTAATTGTACAAGATATCATTAGACATATAGAAAAAGATATGGGCTGTTTAGCTGGGCCGGGAAGAGGGTCTGCCGCAGGGTGTTTGATATCTTATCTCATTGGCATTACAAAAATTGATCCAGTAGAACACGATTTGCTTTTTGAAAGATTCTATAACGCTGGTCGTAATACTGGAGGCAACGTATCGCTCCCAGATATTGATATGGACGTTCCGGGTAAACGTAGAGATGATGTTATAGATTATTTAAAAATAAAATATGGAAAAGAACATGTTAGCCAGATGATTACATTCGGAAGGCTTCAAGGTAGAAGTGCAATAAAAGAGGTATTAAGAGTAAATGAGGCTTGCTCTTTTAGTGAGATGAATGCTATAACAAAGAGCGTACCTAACGAAGCAGAAATATCTGATCAGTTAGTAGAGATGGATGACGAAGATAGGTCTATCATACGTTGGTCTTTAATTAACAGGACTGATGAGCTACGAGACTTCTGCCATATAACAGATGACGGTAAACTAGAGGGAGATTATGCAGAATATTTTCAACAAGCCATAGATATAGAAGGTACATTTAAGACACAGGGAAAACATGCTGCTGGAGTTGTCATATCAAAAGATAGCTTGCAAAATGTTTGTCCTATGATACAACAGAAGGGGACTACAGAAAAAATAGCAGGATTAGAAATGTCCGATCTAGAAGCGCTAGGTCATGTAAAATTCGACGTTCTAGGAATTAATCTACTAGACAAACTCATGAAAATTAAGGAATTAACTAATGGCAAATAGAGACTTTATAGTATTTGACTTTGAAACAGGAAGTCGTAATCCACACAAAACACAACCAACGCAGATTGCTGCATTGGCTTTAGACGGTCGCAACCTTTCTATGAAAGGTACATTTAATAGTGAAATTAGACCAATTTTAAACGATGAAGCTGCTATGGCTGCTGGCTTAGATCCCATAGAAGATGGAGCATTAAAGGTAACTAACAAGAATAGAGCCGACCTAGCTAAAGCTCCTACTTTAAAGTCAGTTTGGAAAAAGTTTTGCACCTTTGTAGATAAATATAATTGGAAAAAAGACCCGTTCTTTAATCCTATCCCTGTTGGTTTTAATATCATTGGTTTTGATATGGTTATTATAAACCGTCTATGTAAAGAATATGGACCATTTGATGACGTTAGACAACAGCAAAAAATCTTCAGCAAGATTCACAAGTGCGATGTAATGGATAATATGCATATGTGGACAGAGGGCGATCCAAGTATTAGGTCTATCAGCATGGATACTCTTCGTGAGCGCATGGGACTTAGCTCAGAAAATGCTCACGATGCGTTGCAGGATGTTAAGGATACGGCTAATATATTTATAAAGCTATTAAAAACCCATCGTGCGGTTTACCAAAACATTGAACTAGACAAGGCGTTTGCAAATGGAAACCTCTACGTCAAGTAAAGTTTGCCCAAAATGTCTACAAGAACAGCCACTAGAAAACTTTAGGCAAAGACAAAGATCAGAAGATAGCAACACAAAAAGATTCTATACAAACTGCAAAAGTTGTGAGCGAGAAATAAACTCGTTGTTAGTCAAATTAAAAAAAGAGCATCCTCAAACAAGTAATGTATGTGGGTGCTGCGGAAAAGAAGCAAAGCTATATCTAGATCATTGTCATGATAATAAAAGCTTCAGAGGCTGGATATGCAACAACTGTAACGTTGGACTAAGCAGACTTGGTGATAACATTGAAGGACTAACAAAAGCGTTGAATTATTTAATTGAAAGAAGATGATGGAATATAACGACGAGAAAACTTGGAAGCTATTTGAAGAAGGTAAAACTAAGGGAGTTTTCCAACTAGAAAGCAACCTTGGTAGATCTTGGTCTAAAAAATTAGCGCCTCACGACATTGAAGAACTTTCAGCCTTAATAGCCATTATACGTCCCGGCTGCTTAAAAGCATACGTTGATGGCAAATCCATGAGCCAACACTTCATTGACCGCAAGCATGGCAGGGAAGAGGTTACATATTTGCATGAATCGTTAGAAGAAATATTACTGCCAACGTATGGTGTCCTTGTATATCAAGAGCAGTCTATGCGTATCGCTCAAAAAGTAGCAGGTTTTAACTTGCAGGAAGCAGATGAGCTACGTAAAGCGATTGGCAAAAAGAAAGCTGACCTCATGGCAAAGGTCAAAAAGAAATTTATAGCTGGAGCTAAGAAAATAAAAATTGTAAATAAGGAGGAAGCAGAGGAAATCTTTGGCTGGATTCAAGCATCTTCTAGGTATGCATTTAATAAATCGCACAGCATTTCGTATGCAGTATGTTCCTATTGGAGTGCATATCAAAAGGCTCATAATCCAGAATCATTTTTTCTTGCGTATCTATACTATGCCAACGAAAAACAAGATCCTCACCAAGAAGTTTACGAATTGCTATCTGAGGCTAAATTATTTGACATACAAGCAAGAACTCCTAGCGTTGTAAATTTTGCACCTAAGTTTAATGTAAAAAACAAAAAAGTATACTTTGGAATTAAAGACATTAAGTCCCTAACAGGGAAAACAGGAGATAGAGTAGTAGAAGCAATAAGTCTTACTGAAAAAGAATTGAACAAGAAAATGAAAAGCTTAAACTGGTTAGAGATACTTATATTCTTCTCGCCTTTAGTTACATCTACAGCTTTCAAAGCTCTAGCCTCTATTGGATTTTTTAGAGACTTTAAAGGTAAAGTTACTAGAAATAAAGCTTTATATGACTATGAGATATATAGAACTTTGACAAAGGCAGAACAAGCTTGGGTTCAAAAGAATTATGACAAAAAATGGAACGATCTAGTAGACTGCCTTAGATGCCTAGCCCCAACCAAAAAAGAGGGCGGTGGGACTAGTAAAATAGCTAGAAAACAAATAGTAGAGAATGAGATACAATTATTATTAGACCCTCCATATGACCTCTCAGACGATCCTAGCTGGGTTATAGATCAAGAAACTAAATTCCTTGGATGTCCAGTGAATTTATCTAAAGTGGATACAGCGGACACATCTGCTGCCAATACAACATGCAAGGATATAGTAAATGGAAAGAAGGGCAAGGATTTGTGCATCGCTGGAAATGTACAAAGAATGGCAGATTACACTATAAATAAAGGGGAATCCAAGGGTCAAGCTATGTCCTTTCTGACCATTGAGGATGAGACTGCGTTGCTTGATGGAGTAATTGTATTCCCTAAAACAAAACGTAAATATAAATATATATTATATGAAGGTAATAATCTGATATTTTGTGGCTCTGTATCAAAGACAGACACATCATTTATTGTAGACAAAATACATGAAATTTAATTGTTTTTTTAAGCTGTAACAGCTAATATACAAAGATAGGAGAAAATATGAATAATTGCTGTTTTACGGGTTATCTTACTGAAAACCCTCGCACCACAGTGTTAGACAATGTTGTGGTTGCAGAATTTGTGGTGGTTACGTATACTTACAGAAGAGCAAAAAGCACTGGAGAAAAAAGTAAAATCCCTACATACTTACATTGTGAAGCTTGGCACACTGGTGCTGAAACGCTAGAAAGATTTGCAACTCAAGGTAGTAAAATTACATTTAATGCTACAGCAAAAAACGCCTCAAGAGATGATGATCACATTGTCTTTAGGATTAATGAATTTGATTTATGTTCTGAGGAATAATAATGAGGAAAAAACGTATACTATTTTGTAGCGAAGCTACATTCTTAAATACTGGATATGCTACATATGCTAGAGAAATACTTACTTATCTTCATAATACAGGTAAGTACGAGATTGCAGAGCTAGCTAGCTACGGAGCGCCAGATGATCCAAGGTCTTTAGATATACCTTGGGGTTATTATGGTGCTGCATTATCCTCAAACGCCACACAGGAAGAGACAGAATTATTTAAATCTAAACCTACCTATCAGTTTGGAGAATATAGATTTCCTAGCGTTTGTCTTAGTTTTAAACCTGATATAGTTTGTGATATCAGAGACTTTTGGATGCTAGAATTTGCTCAAAGAAGTCCATATAGACCATTTTATAAGTGGTGTATAATGCCAACTGTAGACGCAGCACCACAAGCTAGGCAATGGATTAATGCTTATCAGGAAGCAGATGCTTGCCTATCGTACTCAGATTGGGCTGGAGACGTTCTTAAAAAGCAAACTAATAATAATATTAACTATATAGGTTCAGCACCACCTTCTGCTCATCCTGCATACAACTTAGTGGAAGATAAAGCTGTATCTAGGAAAAGCATGGGAATACCAGAAAATAAAAAGGTTATCGGTACAGTGATGAGAAACCAGCGCAGGAAGCTGTACCCAGATCTATTTCAAAGTTTTAGAATGCTTCTTGACAGAGTGGATGATCCAGAAAATTATATTTTGTATTGTCACACAAGTTATCCAGACATGGGTTGGGATTTACCTGAACTCATACAAGAATATGGACTATCATCATATACCATGTTTACCTATGTCTGTAGGTCTACAAAAAAGCCATTTTGCTCTCACTTCACAGGACCAACGGCAGTGTCTCCGTACACTAAGAAGTATGATGGTATAATTGCAAATGTAAAATCTGGACTATCTTATGCTGATTTAGCAACATTGATGAATTGTTTTGATATATATGTACAATATGCTAATTCTGAAGGGTTTGGATTGCCTCAAGTTGAAGCGGCGGCTTGTGGTGTTCCTGTAGCGTCAATCAATTATTCTGCAATGGAAAGCGTGGTAAAACAGTTAGGAGCAATACCGTTAGAACCAAAAGCTCTGTATAAAGAAATGGAAACTGGATGTATGAGAGCAGTACCGAACAATGAAGATACTGCTACCAAACTAATAGAATTCTTTAAAAATCCTTCTCCTGTTAGAAAGCAGCTAGGTTTTAAAGTTAGACAAAATTTCTTACAACATTTTCAATGGGACAAAAGTGGTGCTGTGTGGGAAAAATACTTTGACAGCATAAGTATACCAGACGAAAAAGACACTTGGCTATCTAAGCCAGATATTCAACAGCCAACACCAAAACAAGACCCTAATGGGTTTCAAAGTTTTGATCATATGGCTACATTCTTGATAAACGATGTACTCAAAAAACCAGAAATGATAAACAGTATGTTGTATGCTAGATTGGTCAGGGATCTGATGTATGGGTATACAACTTCTCATGTAGATGGAGTATACCAAAACGAAAACTCTATGATTACTGATGGGAGAAAAGCTGCTGCATCATTTAATTATGATACAGCTTACGAAAATGTTCTTCATATGAGGAATTATATTAATCTACTTGAAACTAGGAGAGCGGAAGCTTTTGATTTAAAATGAAAGTTTTATACATAGGACATTATAGAGAAGGTAGTGGATGGTCTAATGCTACTATAAACACAATACTAGCTATGGACAAAGCTGGAATAGATGTTGTCTGTCAAAATTTACAACTTAACAAAAACAATGTTAATAATGATATTCCTAAAAAAATTAAAGAACTTGAATCAAAACCGCTTTGTAATTTTACTCACTGTATACAAAATGTGCTACCACATCATCTGACAGCTTCTAAATTATTTGATAAGAATATAGCATATTATTATTCTGAATCAATTCATACAAAAGCTAATATGTGGCATTCTTACCTAAATATGATGGATGAAGTATGGGTTCCAAACCAAGATATGGTCAAATGTAATACTACATATATAACAAAACCTATAAGAGTTGTTCCATTCGCTTTTGATTTAGATAAATACAAAACAGATCGCAGGAAAATAAATTTTGGCATAGACAATCCAAAGTTCAAATTTTATTACATAGGTGATCTTAACGATAGAAAAAACCTTAAATCAATTATTAAATGTTATTACCATACGTTTACAAAGATGGATCAAGTTGTATTTATAATAAAGGTGAAGAAATACGGAATGCAGCAAGATAAATTAGAAAATTATTGTAGACATATGTGCAAGCAAGTGCAGGAAGAGATGAGGACTCATAATGCTAGAAATTATTATCCTGACATTAGGTTTATTACATCTACTACAGATGATGATTTTATTCAATCCCTGCACAATTCTTGTGATTGCTTAATCAATGCGTCTCTTGGGGAAGCGTGGTCTATACCTTCTTTTGAAGCAATGTGTTACGGAAACACTCCAATATGCAGCAATGAAGGTGGACCGAAAGAGTTTATAGATCATGTTAGCACTGGATTCTTAATTGATGGTTCGTATAGAATATGCAATCAACAAGACGGAGCTTTCCAGCACTTGTTTACTGGATCTGAATTTTGGTTTCAGCCTGA
>Ga0228608_1000291_pt1 | contig 16448 bp, 10 predicted proteins | sample 9DmetaG_FD_190069 | JGI IMG/M metagenome (GOLD analysis project Ga0228608, IMG submission 190069) | Seawater microbial communities from Monterey Bay, California, United States - 9D | ecosystem: Environmental > Aquatic > Marine > Coastal | place: USA: California | collected 2016-11-15
GGCGGCTGGGCGGGTTTTATTTGTTTTATAGGGGTGCTTTTTGTGGGTTTGCGTTGGGGTTCTGTGTGCGAGGCCATGCATGTTTATCGCTCTTATGAGTACGATTTAAACGCCTGTTCTAGCACTCGCGCATGCAGATTTATCTTACGCGTTGGGCAGGGTGTAATTTGGGGTAAGTATTGTGATCGTTTTGAGAGATACGCGGATTTGGTATTTTCTAGGTTTGGCGGTGACTTACTCTCCCACGCCTTAAGACGCAGTACCATCAGCGCAACGGCACTTAACGGCCGGGTTCGGAATGGAGCCGGGTGTTTTGCTCGTGCTATGGCCACCAAACCGAGGAAATACCAAATCCAAGTCAAGCATGTATGTGTGTATGCTTTTTGATGTGAGTAATATCTGACTATTACTGGATCAAATCAAGCCTATCGAGCCATTAGTACCGGTCAACTGAACGCATTACTGCGCTTACATCTCCGGCCTATCGACGTGGTGGTCTTCCACGGCTCTCAGGGATACCTTGTTTTGAGGGGGGCTTCCCGCTTAGATGCCTTCAGCGGTTATCCTGTCCGATCATAGCTACCCTGCACTGCTGCTGGCGCAACAACAGGTCCACCAGTGGATCGTTCACCCCGGTCCTCTCGTACTAGGGGCAACTCCTCTCAAGTATCCTACACCCACGGCAGATAGGGACCGAACTGTCTCACGACGTTCTAAACCCAGCTCACGTACCTCTTTAAACGGCGAACAGCCGTACCCTTGGGACCTGCTCCAGCCCCAGGATGAGATGAGCCGACATCGAGGTGCCAAACACTGCCGTCGATATGGACTCTTGGGCAGTATCAGCCTGTTATCCCCGGCGTACCTTTTATCCGTTGAGCGATGGCCCTTCCACTCGGGACCACCGGATCACTATGGCCGTCTTTCGACTCTGCTCGACTTGTCAGTCTCGCAGTCAGGCTGGCTTCTGCCATTGCACTCAACGAGCGATTTCCGACCGCTCTGAGCCAACCTTCGCGCGCCTCCGTTACTCTTTAGGAGGCGACCGCCCCAGTCAAACTACCCGCCACGCAGGGTCCCGGATCCGGATAACGGACCGCGGTTAGACATCAAAAGTGCGAAGGGTGGTATCTCAAGGGAGGCTCCACCGAAACTGGCGTTCCGGTTTCAAAGCCCACCACCTATCCTGCACATCACAATTCTGATGCCAGTGCGAAGCTGTAGTAAAGGTGCACGGGGTCTTTCCGTCTAACCGCGGGAAGCCTGCATCTTGACAGGCAATTCAATTTCGCTGAGTCTACATTGGAGACAGCGGGGAAGTCGTTACGCCATTCGTGCAGGTCGGAACTTACCCGACAAGGAATTTCGCTACCTTAGGACCGTTATAGTTACGGCCGCCGTTTACCTGGGCTTCAATTCGGAGCTCTCACCCCTCCTTTTAACCTTCAGGCACCGGGCAGGCGTCAGACCCTATACGTCGTCTTGCGACTTCGCAGAGCCCTGTGTTTTTAGTAAACAGTCGCCACCCCCTGGTTTGTGCCCCCAGCCAATACTTGCGTAGAAACTGGGCCTCCTTCTCGCGAACTTACGGAGGTATTTTGCCGAGTTCCTTCAATGTAGTTCTCTCAAGCGCCTTGGTATTCTCTACCAGTCCACCTGTGTCGGTTTAGGGTACGATCTTATGGAGGGCTATTTCCAGGGACTGATCAGCGGCCCCTCCAATCCAATAAGGAGGAACAACCTTCACAATCCGTCACCATCTCCTGGCCCAGGAATATTAACCTGGTTCCCATCGTCTACGCCCTTCGGCCTCGACTTAGGGGTCGGCTTACCCTGCTCAGATTAGCTTTAAGCAGGAACCCTTGGACTTTCGGCGAGAGTGTCTCTCACACTCTTTGTCGCTACTCATGTCATCATTCTCACTAGTGATCTCTCCACCGGATGCCTTACAGCCCGGCTTCACAGAAAGCTTCGCGTCTCCCATGACCCCAAAGGGATCAAAAGAGACAGGAAACTATGTCACACTACGCTCCGCTACCATGCATTAAATGCATCCGAAGTTTCGGCTCATGGCTTGAGCCCCGTTACATCTTCGCCGCAGGACAACTTATTTAGACCAGTGAGCTGTTACGCTATCTTTAAAGGATGGCTGCTTCTAAGCCAACCTCCTGGTTGTTTTGGTCGTCCCACCTGCTTTCCCACTTAGCCATGAATTGGGGGCCTTAACTGTCGGTCAGGGTTGTTTCCCTCTCCACGACGGACGTTAGCATCCGCCGTGTGTCTGCCATCTAGTACTCCCGGGTATTCGGAGTTTGGTTAGGATCAGTAAGCCTGTGGGGCCCCATTACCCATCCAGTGCTCTACCCCCCGGGGTATTCGGATGACGCTCTACCTAAATAGATTTCGCGGAGAACCAGCTATCTCCGAGTTTGATTGGCCTTTCACCCCTAGGCACAGCTCATCCCGATCCTTTTCAACGGATGTGGGTTCGGTCCTCCAATACGTGTTACCGTATCTTCAACCTGGCCATGCCTAGATCACTCGGTTTCGGGTCTGATCCATCTAACTCATGCGCCCTATTAAGACTCGCTTTCGCTGCGCCTACACCTAACGGCTTAAGCTTGCTAGATAGACCAAGTCGATGACCCATTATACAAAAGGTACGCTGTCACATCGCAAGGATGCTCCAACTGATTGTAGGCGTTCGGTTTCAGGTACTGTTTCACTCCCCTCGTCGGGGTGCTTTTCACCTTTCCCTCACGGTACTGGTTCGCTATCGGTCAGTAAGGAGTACTTAGCCTTCGGGGGTGGTCCCCCGATCTTCAAACAGGATTTCACGTGTCCCGCCCTACTTAATACATCCTTCAAAGCTTCCCATACGGGGCTGTCACCCACTATGGCTGACCTTTCCAGGTCATTCTGGTCACTTATCAGGCTTGGCTGGTCCGCGTTCGCTCGCCGCTACTAACAGAGTCTCTAATTGATTTCCTTTCCTCCGGGTACTTAGATGTTTCAGTTCCCCGGGTTTGCTCTTAAAACCCTATGTATTCAGGTAATAAGTACCTGTTTATGCTCATTATTGACACCCAAAAGGGTAACAATAACAAACATTCAGGTGGGTTGCCCCATTCAGAAATCCATGGATCAAAGCTTATTCTCAGCTCCCCATGGCTTATCGCAGAGTATCACGTCTTTCATCGCCTCTTACTGCCAAGGCATCCACCAAACGCCCTTTTCGCGCTTGATTTGATCCAGAAAAAGTCAGACTTGCGTCTGAATGATGCCAAGCTGGTTCACCAGGCATCTCATCTTCCGGTCAAAAGTCATACTTTCCCGCTCAAACACATGTCGGTGTGTTTGAACTGTTGAGCAACATTACTGCTGCTCGGGTTAGTGTACTTGACTTGGACAACATGTTCGTTTCAACCCAGCATACTTAAGGGCACCCGAGGAAAAGGGTGGATCCAAAAGCTCTCCACAAGCCTAAACTTGCTTCACCAAATTGAGATCATCCCGCTACTTCGGGCGATCAAACAATGTTGATATTTGTATCTCTCTAAACGATGTCAATGCGTCCAATCGGACGGCGAAACACAAACCATTGTGCTTCGCGATCTGATCAAAACTTGTTATATGGTGGAGCCTAGCGGGATCGAACCGCTGACCTCCTGAATGCAAATCAGGCGCTCTCCCATCTGAGCTAAGGCCCCCTACACGCCATATCCTAAAATAGACGCGTTAATGGTGGGTCGAGGAGGACTTGAACCTCCGACCTCACGCTTATCAGGCGTGCGCTCTAACCACCTGAGCTACCGACCCAGTACAGACCGGTAGGTCTGATGTATACTGAAGAGATATGAGGACAGTCCGGTTCGATATATGATCGGCTTTGTTTGCCAATCTGCTAAGTGTTTCACGAACAAAAGCAAGCTTAAGTTGCTAGAAACATCCTTAGAAAGGAGGTGATCCAGCCCCAGGTTCCCCTAGGGCTACCTTGTTACGACTTCACCCCAGTCGCTGATCCTACCGTGGCCGCCTGCCCCCCGAAGGTTAGCGCAGCGTCGTCGGGTAGAACCAACTCCCATGGTGTGACGGGCGGTGTGTACAAGGCCCGGGAACGTATTCACCGCGTCATGCTGTTACGCGATTACTAGCGATTCCGACTTCATGGGGTCGAGTTGCAGACCCCAATCCGAACTGAGACAGTTTTTTGGGATTAACCCATTGTCACTGCCATTGTAGCACGTGTGTAGCCCAACCCGTAAGGGCCATGAGGACTTGACGTCATCCACACCTTCCTCCCGCTTATCACGGGCAGTTTCCATAGAGTGCCCAGCCGAACTGCTGGCAACTAGGGATGTGGGTTGCGCTCGTTGCCGGACTTAACCGAACATCTCACGACACGAGCTGACGACAGCCATGCAGCACCTGTCACTGCGTCCCCGAAAGGAACTATCCATCTCTGGATATAGCACAGGATGTCAAGGGTTGGTAAGGTTCTGCGCGTTGCTTCGAATTAAACCACATGCTCCACCGCTTGTGCGGGCCCCCGTCAATTCCTTTGAGTTTTAATCTTGCGACCGTACTCCCCAGGCGGAATGCTTAATCCGTTAGGTGTGTCACCGAACAGTATACTGCCCGACGACTGGCATTCATCGTTTACGGTGTGGACTACCAGGGTATCTAATCCTGTTTGCTCCCCACACTTTCGCACCTCAGCGTCAGTATCGAGCCAGTGAGCCGCCTTCGCCACTGGTGTTCCTCCAAATATCTACGAATTTCACCTCTACACTTGGAATTCCACTCACCTCTCTCGAACTCTAGACTGATAGTTTTGGAGGCAGTTCCGGGGTTGAGCCCCGGGATTTCACCCCCAACTTTCCAATCCGCCTACGTGCGCTTTACGCCCAGTAATTCCGAACAACGCTAACCCCCTCCGTATTACCGCGGCTGCTGGCACGGAGTTAGCCGGGGTTTCTTTACCTGCTACTGTCATTATCATCACAGGCGAAAGAGCTTTACGACCCTAAGGCCTTCATCACTCACGCGGCATGGCTAGATCAGGCTTGCGCCCATTGTCTAAGATTCCCCACTGCTGCCTCCCGTAGGAGTCTGGGCCGTGTCTCAGTCCCAGTGTTGCTGATCATCCTCTAAAACCAGCTATAGATCGTAGACTTGGTAGGCCGTTACCCCACCAACTATCTAATCTAACGCGGGCCGATCCTTCTCCGATAAATCTTTCCCCCAAAGGGCGTATACGGTATTACTCTTCGTTTCCAAAGGCTATTCCGTAGAAAAGGGTACGTTCCCACGCGTTACTAACCCGTCCGCCGCTCACCCGAAGGTGCGCTCGACTTGCATGTGTTAGGCCTGCCGCCAGCGTTCGTTCTGAGCCAGGATCAAACTCTCAAGTTGAAAAGCTGTTACCAGCTTGTCCTTGACGTTCGAACCTATGCACATCGAATAATTGTTCAAATTATTCATCTTCTGTTTATCTGTGCTCAAGGTACCAAAAGATACCGAAAGCCGACAAACAGTGAAGCTGACACCACATCATCGGATTAAAAACCCTAGTGGCGCGATATGATAGGCAGATCCATCGAAATGAACCAAACTGCCCACATATCTCTTCAGTTTTCTATCAATGTCAAATAACGTCGAAGACAAATTAACAGATCACGCCATCCTCTCAAATCGCGCAACCCGCCCAATATATCCTCAGAATTCTCTAAGTTCCCACCAAATCTTCAATCCAGCAAGACCACCTTAAACGCCGTAACGCCCTCGGTGAAGGCGCTTTTAGAAGCAACAGATAACATCCGCAACCCCCTTTCGATAACTATTTATATCTTTTTTTACTTTCATGGAAAATTCTTGATCCAAGACGAACCCGCAAAGCACAATTTCCCATAAAACACTGCGTTTTTGGGGGGTTCACTGCTTTGCAGACCCCTTAACGACTTTTAAAGCGTTGGCGCTTTGGGCTTTCTATCCGCTGCGAAAACACGCCATTTTCCAATATCGACCCGCGCCAAAAGTAAAAACAGAATCGATCCTAAGTAAAGAAGCGGTTCGATCTGGAGACCTTTGCGCAGCATCACAAAATGCAGCCCCCCCAAGATACAGATCCCATAGGTTAGCCGATGCAATTGACGCCATCTTGAACCCAGCCGGCGTTGCGCAACATTATTTGACGTGAGCGCCAAAGGAATCAGCCCCAACAGCGCCAGCATCCCAATCGTTATATAAGGGCGTTTCATTATATCCGCCCAAACCCGATTGAGATCCCCAAGATCGAGCAAGGCCCAGGTCAGAACATGCAGGAGCACGTAGCCAAACGCAATCAATCCAATCGCCCGCCGAAACTTAAACAGGTTGATCCCAAAGATACGGCGCAGCGGTGTAATCGCCAACCCAAAAACCAACATTTGCAGCGCAAATTCGCCCAGCAAATGTTCTAATTTCGCAATCGGCTCTGGACCCAGCTCGTTGCGAACACCGAGCATGATAAAATAAACACCGGGCGCCGCCCCGATTAAGTATATAAGCCAAACAGGAAGTTTGCGGCTTAAATGATTTATGTGCTCCACCACGCGCAGATCACCCCTCAACTTTCAGGCTTATTAGATAAACTTTGTCAGATCCATGTCCTTATACAGTTCTGCAACATCCTCTTGATAGCCATTGAACATCAATGTGGGCTGGCGTTTGGCAAACAGGCCTCCTCCGATGCGCCGCTCTGTTGCCTGCGACCAACGCGGGTGATCAACCTGTGGGTTCACATTGCTGTAAAACCCGTATTCCCGCGCATTCGCCAAAGACCAACTGGTGGGGGGCATCGTATCGGTCAGGGTAATCTTTACGATCGATTTAATTGATTTAAAACCATATTTCCATGGCACCACCAGACGCAGCGGCGCGCCGTTTTGATTGGGAATTTGTTTCCCGTAAATACCATTTGCCATCAGCGTCAGCGGATGCATTGCCTCATCAAGCCGCAGCCCCTCTACATATGGCCAATCAAGCACTGGATAATTTTGTCCGCGCATCTCTTCGGGCCGGTATAAGGTTTGAAAGGCCACATATTTCGCCTGCGATTGAACCCCTGCCATATTCAAAAGATCCGCCAGTTCGAACCCGTTCCACGGCACCACCATTGACCATGCCTCGACGCAGCGAAACCGGTAAATGCGTTCTTCAATCGTCATCTTTTGGAGAATATCTTCAAGGTGATATACCGCAGGGCGATCCACCAACCCATTGATTTCCACGCTCCACGGAGTGGTGCTTAAAGCGCCTGCATATTTGGCGGGATCACTTTTTCCCGTACCGAATTCATAGTAATTGTTATAGTTGGTAATATCTTCCCATTCATTCGGCACCAGCTCTTCAGCGCGTTGCGCTGCGCTTGACGCAGAGGCCAAACCACCCGCCAACCCAATCCCCGCTAGACCGGCGAGCAAATGCCTTCTGTTTACAAAAACCTGCTCATCGGTCACCTCCGACGGTTTCAGATCAGATTTCCAACGATGCCCCATGACAAATCCCTTTTACACAATTCCTACCGTGAACTTAGCGCGTTCCGCAGCATCTTCAAAAAACAACCTTTTTCACAAAAACGTGTTGTTTTAGTGAAGCACCGCATCCTGCGGCGTCACCGCCATGGGTTTCGCTAGCTGTCCAGCAATCACGAGCCCCGCATCCTCTGCGGAAATAGGCACCTGCTGATCCTCAGCGATTTCACCAGAGAGCAACAGCTCTGCCAAAGCATCTTGAACATGGCGTTGAAGAACCCGTTTCAGCGGCCGCGCGCCAAAGCTGGCATCATAGCCATGCTGCGCCAACCAACTTTTGGCCTTCGCATCAACCTCAAGCGAAATATTGCGGCCAGAAAGTCGCGCCTGTAGCCGCGCAAGCTGAATATCAACGATTGCCCCCATATGCGCAGGCTGCAAGCGGTTGAAGACCACCATTTCATCAAGGCGATTCAAGAATTCAGGCCGAAAATGACCACGCACGGCCGCCATCACATCTTCATTCGTCGCAAAGCGATCCTGAGACTCGGGCGCGGCATTCAAGGGTTGCGAGCCCAGATTTGACGTTAGAATGATCAGCGTTTGCTTAAAATCAACGTGATGGCCCTGACTATCGGTGAGCATCCCTTCATCCATAACCTGCAATAACAGATTAAACACATCCGGATGCGCTTTTTCCACCTCATCAAACAGCACCACTTGATAGGGCCGTCGGCGCACCGCTTCTGTTAAGACACCGCCCTCTTCATAACCGACATAGCCCGGAGGCGCCCCGATAAGGCGCGCAACGGAATGCTTTTCCATATATTCCGACATATCGATGCGCACCATCGCGGCATCATCATCAAATAAGAATTGTGCAACGGCTTTCGTCAATTCGGTTTTGCCAACCCCCGTCGGGCCCAGAAACAAAAAGGACCCCAAGGGCCGGTTTTCATCATTCAATCCGGCGCGCGCCCGCCGCACCGCGTTTGCGACAGCGGCTAAAGCAACATCCTGACCGATCACCCGCTGGCTCAGCGCTGCCTCCATGCGCAGCAACTTATCACGCTCTCCCTCAAGCATCTTGCTGGTGGGGATGCCCGTCCAACGCTCGACCACCGTGGCGATATGTTCGGGGCGTACCGCCTCTGTGATCAGCGCGCCTGCAGAATCAACGTGCTCGGCATCGGAAAGTTGCTTTTCCAATTGCGGAATAACCCCGTATGACAATTCACCCGCCCGCGCCAAATCGCTTTGGCGCGTTGCCTGATCCAATTCCGCCCGCGCCCGATCCAATTGTTCTTTAATGCTACGCCTGCCAGCCATTTTATCGCGCTCTGCCTGCCATTGCGCGGTAAAAACAGCGCTTTCATCCTGCAGCATCCCCAAAGCTTTCTCAATATCTGCAAGCCGCGCAAGGGATGCGGCATCATCTTCGCGGCGCAGCGCTTCCACCTCGATTTGCTTTTGCAAAATTTCGCGATCAAGCGCGTCTAAGTTTTCCGGCTTGCTGTCAACTTGCATCCGCAACCGGCTGGCCGCCTCATCCATCAAATCAATGGCTTTATCAGGTAAAAACCGATCTGTGATATACCGGCTAGACAAAGTGGCGGCTGCAACCAGCGCCGAATCGGAAATACGCACGCCATGATGCAACTCATATTTCTCCTTGATTCCGCGCAAAATGCTAACGGTGTCTTCCAAGGTTGGTTCGCTGACCATAAGCGGCTGAAAACGCCGCGCCAGCGCGGCATCTTTTTCAACATATTGCCGGTATTCATTCAATGTGGTGGCGCCAATGCAATGCAACTCACCGCGCGCCAGCGCTGGCTTAATCATATTCGCCGCATCCATGGCGCCATCCGCCTTACCAGCCCCGATTAAAGTGTGCATTTCATCGATGAACAAAATGATCTCGCCCGCTGCGGCGGTGATTTCCTTTAAAATTGCAGTCAGGCGCTCTTCAAATTCGCCGCGATATTTGGCACCTGCAATCAAAGCCCCCAAATCCAACGCCATCAGACGTTTATTCTGCAAAGATTCGGGCACATCACCGTTCACAATGCGCAAGGCCAAGCCTTCGGCGATGGCAGTTTTGCCAACGCCGGGATCGCCGATCAAAACCGGGTTGTTTTTGGTGCGCCGCGACAGCACTTGCATCGCGCGCCGAATCTCTTCATCGCGCCCAATGATGGGATCGATGCCGCCAGAGCGGGCGCGCTCGGTCAGATCCAACGCATATTTATCCAAAGCTTCAAAACCATCTTCGGCATGCGCGGTTTCTGCAGTGCGCCCTTGACGCATCTCTGCAACCGCACGGGTCAGGCTTTGAGCCGTCACGCCCCCTGCCACCAACACGGCCTGCGCCGGTGATTTCACCAAAGCCAAACCCACAAGAAGGCGCTCAACAGTGACAAAGCGATCCTGGGCTTTTTGTGCCTGATTCTGCGCCTCTGAAAGCACTTTTACAACGCTGCCATCCAGTTTTAACTGCCCCGACTCGCCCGAAACTTTTGGTAATTTTCTGAGTTCAGCCTCGACAGCAGTGGCGATAGCCGCAGGGCGCCCTTGCGCCCGCTCGATCAGATTGCGCGTCAATCCTTCGGGGTCATCCATCAAAGCTTTCAATAAATGTACCGGCATAAACCGTTGATGATCTTGCACCGTCGCTAGGGTTTGCGCATTTTGAATAACCCCGCGTGCGCGTTCCGTGAACTTGCTTAAGTCCATCGCACTCTCCTTTACTAAAGCGCCTATTACGTCAAACACCCGGCTTTCGGCATATTTACACATCAGGCCTTTCTGAGATGTGATATGGGCAATCGACCAATTGGTTTCAAGAAAACTCAGTTTATTTTACTGATGAGGCGTTGCAAGCGATGCCGATCACGGGTCAATGGCTTGACGGCAAGCCCATGCCAAGCTTAGACCCGCAACAACCCAAAAAGGACCAAAATAATGCCAGATTCCAGATTAATTGTTGCCCTTGATGTTCCCGATGCGCTTGCCGGATTGGCCTTGGCGCAAAAACTTGGCGATCAGGTGGGATTTTATAAAATTGGGCTGGGCATGTTGACAGGGGGCGGTTTGGCGCTGGCCAATGAATTGAAACAAGAGCACGGCAAACAGATCTTCCTTGATATGAAGCTGTTCGATATTTCAGCAACGATCGAACATGCCACGCGCGGATTGGCGCAATATGATATTGATTTTTTGACCGTTCATGGGGATCCGCATGTGGTCAGAGCGGCAAAAGCAGGGGCCGCGGGCAAGAATTTGAAGATTCTTGCCGTGACAATCCTTACATCGCTTGATCGCGCAGATTTAGATGCTTGTATGATAAAAGGCGGCGCCATTTCCGATCTTGTCATCGAACGGGCCACCCGCGCATTCGACGCTGGCGCCGATGGGGTTATTGCCTCTCCGCAAGAAGCTGCTTTGATCCGCAGCCTTCCGATCAGCGCTGGTAAATTAATCGTCACGCCAGGCGTGCGCCCAACTGGCGCTGCTCTGGGGGATCAAAAGCGCGTCATGACACCCGCTGAGGCGATTGCCGGCGGCGCCGATCATCTGGTGATTGGCCGGCCGATTACCGCAGCCAACGATCCCGCAGCGGCCGCAGCGGCAATTCTCGCTGAAATCGAAGGCATAAAATGAAAAACCCCGCCAAGATGGCGGGGCGTTTCGAAAGCTTACTGACCCTGTGGGTTCAGCCCTGACGGGCTTTGAACCGAGGTTGCGTCTTGTTAATGACGTATACGCGGCCTTTGCGGCGCACGACACGACAGTCGCGGTGACGCTGCTTCAGCGAGCGGAGTGAGTTTTTGACCTTCATGGCCTTCTCCTTCAATCGCGGCGCGTCTTTGCGCCAGTTGCTGTTGACCCCATAATGAGGGGCCGTGAAACCCGTGGTGGGCGGTACTGGGATCGAACCAGTGACCCCTACGATGTCAACGTAGTGCTCTACCGCTGAGCTAACCGCCCGTCTTGGCGATGCGCGCAGCACCAAAAAACGGAGCGCGGAAAGCCGCGCCGGTGGAGGGTCTATAAAAGGTTGGTTGCGCGGGATCAAGGGCTTTTGCAATTCTCTATTTTTAAGCTATCCTGAACCCATGGAAAACCTGCCCTTGGACCATTGCGCCTATAAAATTGTTGAACCCGAGGCTTTAACATCCTCTGTGGTGTTTGCCTCCCCCCACAGCGGGCGCGCGTATCAGGGCAGCTTTTTGAAAAGCTCTATTCTCGATGACTTAACGATTCGCAGTTCGGAGGATGCTTATGTCGATCAACTGATCGCCTGCGTCCCCGGTTTTGGCGCGCCGCTTTTAACCGCCAAAGCGCCCCGATCCTTTTTGGATCTTAACCGCGCTGAGGATGAGCTGGATCCAGCCCTAATTACCGGCGTTCCGAGCGCCAAGCAAAATCCACGGATTGCCTCAGGGCTGGGGATCATCCCACGCGTCGTTGCAAATGGGCGCGCGATCTACCGCGGGAAAATGTCTAAAGAAACCGCCCAAGCGCGCATAGACACCTATTGGACGCCCTATCATAAGGCTTTAAAAGCGCTTCTGGCGCGCGCGCAGACCAAATTTGGGCGCGCAATTTTGATCGATGTGCATTCAATGCCCCACGAAGCCGTTGCGCCAACCGGCCGCGTACACCAAACCACCGAGATCGTTATCGGGGATCGCTTTGGGGCCTCTGCCGAGTCGCGACTGGCGGAGAATGTGCTTGATATTTTTAGCAGCCACGGATTTCGCGTGGCGCGCAACGCGCCTTTTGCCGGTGCTTATATCACCCAGCGCTATGGCCGCCCCCATTTCAATCAACATGTTTTGCAAATCGAAATTGACCGCGCGCTTTATCTGAATGAGGCCAATATCACCCCCTCTGAGCAATTTGAGTTTTTTCGTCAACGATTGCGCAAAGTGCTGGCCGAGATCGCAAAAACCGGCGCAGCAGAAAGAAGCCTCGCCGCCGAATAGCCACTAGCGCAGCGCCCGGCCTTTAAGAATCGCATCCTCGCCAAATTTTTTGCGGATTTTATCCGTGGCACGCTCTGCAGCGCCGCGCTGATGGGCCTGTGGGTCCAAAAGATCCCCAGATCGCTCCGCCTGGCTGGCCTCGCATAAATCTGACAGACCCGCTCCGATCAGCCGGTAGGCTTGCCCTGCTGGAATTTGCGACAGCATGGCCCGCGATACGCGGTAGACACGATCGGCCAATTGCGTCGCATCCTCCAACGTTTGACGTTTGGTAATAATTTTATGGCCAGCGGTTTTAAGCTTCAGCGTTACCACACGCCCCGCCAACTCTTTTGCCTTTGCCCGATCCGATACTTTTTCGCACATCCGCCATAAATGACCGTCCAATAAATCAGGATCGGCGGTATCTTCAAAAAATGTGGTTTCATTAGAAATCGATTTCACCGGTGTGTTCCGGCTAATCCGGCGATGATCTTGGCCCCGCGCAAGATGCCAAAGCCTGTCGCCCATCGACCCAAATTTTTGCGTCAAGTCATCGCGTTGCCACCGCAACAAATCGGTAAAACTGCGAATGCCGGCCTGCGCCAAAGCGGCTTGCGTGGCGCTGCCTACCCCCCAGATCATCCGCACAGGCTTATCCTGCAAAAACGCCGCCGTATCGTCTTTTCCGATCACAGAAAACCCACGGGGTTTGTTTAAATCAGAGGCCACTTTTGCCAGAAACTTATTATGCGACAACCCGATCGATCCGGTCAGACCCAACTCTTGGCGCATCCGATACACCAGGCGCGCCAACATCACTGCGGGGGGCGCTCCATGCAATTTTTCTGTCCCGCGTAAATCGAGAAAAGCTTCATCTAAAGAAAGGGGCTCAATGGCCGGCGTCAGATCTTCCATCATCTGCCGGATTGCGCGGCTGACCTCTGCATAAACCGCCATTCTAGGCTTTATAATCACCGCGTCGGGGCAAAGCTTTAAGGCTTGGAACATCGGCATGGCGGATTTCACGCCCCGAATCCGAGCCACATAGCAGGCGGTGGACACCACACCGCGCCGCCCACCGCCAATAATCACCGGCTTATCTGCCAAATCAGGATGATCGCGCTTTTCCACGCTGGCGTAAAAGGCATCGCAATCCATATGCGCGATACTCAGCGTAAAAAGCTCTGGATGCGTTACGATATTGGGCGCATGGCAACGCGGGCAGCGCCGGCCCGTTTCAAACGGCTGGCAGCATTCTTGGCACAGGCTAGGCATTAACCTGCCTTGCAGCTGCCCATGGCGCCCGATATTGCGGCGCTTGTTTCAGGAAGAAGCTCACACTCATGTCCATCGGCCCAACGATTGGCGTATTTTAAATCTTGCCGACGATAACAAAAAACGCCGCGCAGGCAAAATGCAAAATCAACCCTTTTCGCGCCATGCATTCACGATAGGGTAGCGCCGATCCAGCCAAAAACCCCGCGCCGATAGCCGCGTTCCGGGCGCCGCTTGGAAGCGTTTATATTCGCTTGCGTATAACAGGTTTTGCACGCGCAACGCCTCCTGTCGTGAAAACCCTTGCGCCACACATTCATCAATTGATTGATCCTCATCCACCAATAGCGTCAAAATCGCATCCAGAACGGGATAATCGGGCAAGCTATCGCTGTCTTTTTGATCGGGACGCAATTCGGCACTGGGGGGCTTATCAAGGATAGTTTGGGGAATAATAGCACCGGGTGGGCCCTGCATCCACTCGCGATGATGCGCATTGCGCCACTGACAAATTTCAAAAACGCGGGTTTTATAAAGATCTTTGATCGGGTTATAGCCACCGGCCATATCGCCATAAATTGTGGCATATCCCACGGCCACTTCTGATTTATTTCCCGTTGTCAGCAGCATTTCCCCAAATTTATTTGAGAGCGCCATTAAGAACAGGCCCCGCAAACGCGATTGTATGTTTTCTTCCGTTAAATCGGGCTGTGTGCCCTCAAAAAGCGGGGCAAGGCTATCATGTATGGCCGCTTGGCCCTGCGAAATCGGCAGAAAATCATACCGGCATTTCAGATTTTCAGCCAAATCTTTGGCATCCTGCAAAGAGCCTTCAGACGTATAATCTGAAGGTAACATAACAGCGCGCAGATTCTCAGCGCCCAGCGCATCGGCGGCAATTGCCGCCACCAAAGCGCTGTCAACACCCCCGGACAGGCCCAGCAGAACCCGCGGAAACCCGCTTTTTGCGCAATAATCACGCAAGCCTGACACCATCGCATGATAATCCGCCTCTAGGCTGCTGGGCAAAGGCGCCAAAGCGCCTTGCATCGCGCTCCAACCCGAGCCCTGCTTTATCAGAACCACATGCGCAAGCGCCGATTCAAACATCGGCATCTGCACGGCCAATGCCCCGCCGGGATTCAGCACAAAGCTGCCCCCGTCAAACACCTGATCATCTTGGCCACCCACCATATTTAGGTAAATCAACGGCAAGCCCGTTTCGATCACACGCGCCACCATAACATTCTGCCGCTCTTCAGATTTCTGGCGGTGATAGGGGGACCCGTTGGGCACCAATAAAAACTCGGCGCCGGTTTCCTGCAAGGTTTCGGCCACATCCGGATGCCATGCATCTTCACAAATCGGGCTGCCAATCCGCGTATTCCCCACCGAATAGGGCCCCGCAATTTCACCAGAGGAGAAAATACGTACCTCATCAAATACGGATTGATTGGGCAAATGATGCTTTTCAACCACAGACACAATACGGCCATCATTCAAGATAAAATACGCGTTAAATAAAGCGCCCGCTTCCACCCAAGGCCCGCCGATCGCCAAAGCTGGACCTTCTTTGCACGCCTGCGCCAACCCTTCAATTTCAGCAATTGCCGCACGCTGAAAGGCCGGTTTCATCACAAGATCCTGCGCGTTATAGCCAGTGATAAACATTTCGGGAAAGGCGACCAGATCACTGCCCGCCGCTTTTGCCTGGCCCCAAGCCTCTTTGGCCAATCTGGCATTGCCCTGCAAATCCCCAACCGTAGGGTTTATTTGGGCCAGCGTTATTTGAAATCTATCGCTCATCGCTTCGCTTTGCTCTTAACCTTTATCCTGTGTGACTTAGCAGAATACGACTAAAGGGAAAGTACCCAGACAGGGTTCAGCGTAAAAAACCGCCTAAAGCTCTTCTACCTGCAACACACCACCCAAACTTTTGATCGCACCTTTGATTTGCGGTGTAACGGGAAATTCCTGACCAATGTCAATTTCAACTTCGCCGGGCAAATCCGCATTCAACAAGCAAAAATAAATCGGCCCTTTGCCGCCGCGTTTGCTGGTGCCCGCCGCCTGCTGCAACACCGAAGCCACAGAGGGCACACTGTCCAAATTATCGATAAAAATACGCAAACCCGTCGCCCCCGCATCCGCAATCGCCCCATCTAACGGTACGACCGAACGCGCCAAAAGCTTCAACTGGTCCGATTCAAGACTGGCTTCAACCCCCACAAGGACCTGCGCGCCCGCTTCTAAAAACTCTCTGCTTTTTTCCAGCGCATCAGAAAATAACGTCACCTCATAGGCGCCGCTCACATCGCTCAGTTGCGCAAAGGCAAAGCGATTGCCTTTTGCTGATTTGCGCTCCTGCCGGCCCGCAACAACGCCTGCCAGTTTTGCAACCAGCGGACCATTTTGGGCTTTTTTCTGAAGCTCTTCCAATGTCATCACGCCTTTGCGCCGCAACGGCGCCATGTAATCATCCAGCGGATGCCCCGATAGATAAAAGCCGATTGCAGAAAACTCTTCAGACAAACGTTCTGCGGGCAGCCAATCTTCCATTGAAATCAGTCGCGGTTCGGGCAAATCCTCACCCGCCTCGCCGAATAAAGAGACCTGGTTAGAGGCTTTTTGTTCATGAATTGCGGCTGAATAGCCGACCAAAGCATCTAGGCTGGAAAAGACTCTGCGC
>Ga0228608_1000299_pt1 | contig 16320 bp, 11 predicted proteins | sample 9DmetaG_FD_190069 | JGI IMG/M metagenome (GOLD analysis project Ga0228608, IMG submission 190069) | Seawater microbial communities from Monterey Bay, California, United States - 9D | ecosystem: Environmental > Aquatic > Marine > Coastal | place: USA: California | collected 2016-11-15
GGTCTTGTCAAACGCCACCCCTTGTATTCGTGAACTATGAGTTATCGGAAATGAGGGTCGAAACCGGATAAACCCTTATCCAATTAAAACAGATTTATCCACCATGGCGATAATCCAATGCCCACATTGCCAAGAAGAAGTTGAATTGGGAATTGGTGCTTTTGGATTGTTTGATTGCCCTCATTGTAACGAAGAGTTTGCATATAAATCAAGGACGGAACCCGATACGATTGAGGCAATATCTCAAACCGGCATGAATACAACACTGAAAGTAGGTTTTGGCTTACTGTTTGCCTCTCTTTTCGTTTTATTCATCGGAGTGATGTATTTCTATGGGGCAATAAATGACTTTAATGATTCTGGAATCGATTGTGAATCCGATAATGGTGGCAGCGGGGGTTCTAACAATGTCCCTGGGAATCCCTTTAGCTTGCAGTTTTGGGGACTTGATGATTGTTCAAATGAAGGGGATTACGGACTCGGGTCTCTTTGTTGTAGTTGCATCTTGATGATCATTGGAGTTGGAGTTGGAATTAGTGCATTGGTGTCTCTTGTTTCTGGTTCGAGGGGAGCCAATAACAAAGTGATGATAATTCAACAACAAAAATGAACAAACGGACTGTTTGAATTGCCAAGTTTCAATGTTAGCGAGCACTGATTTTGCTGATTAGTTGGACAAATCCTTGACTTTCTCTACTAGGTCCATTCTGCGAAGACGCCACACTCCGAAAGGTGTCATTGCTACGGCGATAAGAATGACTCCAGACATTAGTTGCCATGCTACACTCGGAACGATGGTTACCGGAACGAAGAACTGCCACGAAGAGAACGAGGCTGCAAGCCCAACAGCTCCACCATAGGCAAACAAAACACCGACAATTCCACCAATGATGCCAATCAAGAGACTTTCAAACAAAAGCATTGTTCCAAGACTGCGTGTAGACGCACCAAGAACACGAAGAGTTGCCAGTTCAAAGTCACGCTCAGCCACGTTCATGATCATGGTATTGAACATGACTACGACTGTGAAAAGAAGTCCGAGGTACATCATTGTCTGGAAGATTTGGGTTTGCTGGTCGAGTAAACTGTTGATTCCATTGAGGAGTGTTTGTCGTTCAACAATTCCCGTTGAAGCCTCTCCTAAAGCGGAATCAACCTCGACCCCTTCGGGCAGGTCGAGATAAATAGAAGTCACATTGACTCCTAAAATACCACTCAAATCATCTCGAATAAAATACATGGTACGTGCCAATTCTGCTGTCGAAGTTCCAACAATTTCCACATCCTGTTCCGCTCCGTTGATGTCCACTGTGTGCTGTTCACCGACCTTCCATTCAAGGAAGTTCATGCTTCCTTCATCCATCATAACTTGCATAATAGCAGAGTTTACGGCGGGGGCATTGCCTTCCAGAACAGAAACTGAACGCATGCCTTCATCAAATGAATCAAGGCCAACAAGCGTGAACACTCGTTCAATTCCATCGCCATCTGCCACTGAACCAAGTGGCATTTCAATGATCATCTCATAAGAGGCTGAATTGTTGTTTGCCCAATCAACAACTGGTCCTTCTGCTTCTGGCATAATGTAGACTTGTGCATCCCATGTCTGGTCGTCTTCTAGACCACCGACAAAAGTATCCTGTAGTCCTGCAGACATCATTTGAATCGAACCGAAGAGCATCAAGGAGATCCCTACAGCAACAAAAGTCATCGTTAGACGGATTGGCTTACGCACGCTTGAACGAATCGAGAGCCCGAGTGTTGTTGGCATCCATGATGTCAATTTTCGAAGGAGGTTTGAGCCAACTCGCATTTCGTTTTGACCGCTGAGAACCGCTAACGGGTCAAGGCGGCTTGCCTTCCATGCTGGGAAAGCACCCGAGAAGAACACGACAAGCATGGTCGAGCCAATGACCGTTAGAATCACTGAGGAGGGGACTGTTCGCTCCACAATCGGTACGCCGACTAAATCTTGGTAGAAGTCTAACATTCCATTCATGCCACTTGGCCCTGCTAACACCCCCAGAACACAGCCGATACCTCCTATCACCAAGGGAGCAACGAGATAGCCGGTCATGAGCGAAGAGCGTTTGACTCCCAGTGTTCGTAGTACGGCAATCTCCTTTGCTTGACTTTGCACCAAGCGTTGTAGACTCAAGACAATCGTGATTGCTGCAATTGATGCTATCATCACGGTAAAAGGGACGGTTGTTCGCTCGGTTCCTTCGAGATCCTGTCGCATGACTTCAACGGGTTCGTTCTGTCCGCGGTCACGAACTCGGGCGTCGAGTTCTGATTCGGCAAGGGCTGTATCAACCAACCCCTTTACAGCGTCTATTTCCTCTCCTTCATACTCACTGGTATCAGGTAAGTCAAACGATGGTGTTCCTTCGACATCCAACATGATGATGTTGCTGATACCGACGGCTTCGCCGGTCAATCGAGCCATTCCAGCGTCTGAGAGGTAACCCACTACATATTCGCCTGATTCTGGAGGGAACAGTGTCCCCTCTGGTGCCATCAGTACATGCAGTGGATGGTATCCCATTCCGACAAGAGTGAAATCAGCAGTGGCATTTCCTGCACCAATACTTAGCGTATCCCCGAGACTGAGTTCAAGTGCCTCCGTTACGTGGGCATCGATGACAATCTCATCAGCAGCAACTGCTGTTCGACCTTCTGAATGACCTTTAGGCATCCATACCCGGTCGGCATTAGCGCCGTCTGGAATGCCGTGCCACAGCGAATTTATGATGTGGTCACCGGTATCGTTGGTGTGGAACATCGCACCTTGGGTAACAGTACGCCCTTCACATGAATCAAGAGACTGAGAAACAGTTGAGGAATCCCAAGCGGTTCCCAAAGCAGCACAGAAGGTAGTAACTTGTTCAGGAGTCCAAGCAGCACTGCGGTTGTCAATCCAAAGATCGGCCAGGTTCGCACCACCTTCATCATCGGCTTGCATAGTATCGTACATGCCTCCTAAATTGTATGCATAACCGCCAAAGGTTATGCCAGCAAAAACGCCGACAAAAACCATGAGGATTACAGCAGAAAGTCGAAGTTTAGTTCGCCACAAACTCCGGGCTAAACGTTTGTTAAGAAGCGCAGACATGTGAAAGCCTCACTCTGAAGAGTCGTTGTTCGTCTGTTCATCTGAGACAATTTTTCCACTGTCAATTCGTATCACTCGTGTCGCATACTTGACCAAACCCTCGTCGTGAGTCACGAATACTGAAGTGATGTTTTCTTGCTTGCAAGCACTCACCAACGCTTCCATTACTTTGTTTGAAGTCTCGGTATCAAGGTTGCCTGTGAGTTCATCACCGAGCAGAAGAGTTGGACGCTTAGCAATGCTTCGAGCAATCGCAACGCGTTGTTGTTGTCCACCGCTAATTTCACCAGGGAAACGGTTAACTTCAGCTTCAAGGCCGACAAGTTTCAACAGTTCTTTGGCCCGTCCGGGGTCTTTTTTGCCTGCCAATTCTTGGATGAGGAGAATGTTCTCAAGAACCGTGAGGTCTTGCAGGAGATTAAAAAATTGGAACACATAGCCAATGTTTTCTCTTCGGAAAGAAGTCATTTTCTCGGAATTGTTACGAGGGACTGCATCTAACCCATCCGTTTTACTGGACATGAAGGTGTACTCGCCGCCGGTTGGACTGTCAAGAGCTGAGAGACAATTGAGGAGGGTAGTTTTTCCCGAACCTGACGGGCCAAGAAGAATCACTCGCTCTCCTTCATGAATTTCAAACGTCACACCGTCAAGCGCTCTGACAATACCGGCTGGTGTTTCATAATGCCGTTCTAGGTTATCCATTTGTAATAATTTGCTCATTTGTATCACCATCTTGTTTCAAAGAGTTGTTTAAACATCTCAAAGAATTTGTCTAACACTTGCTGCTCACTTAAGCGCTCATCTTGCATTTCTTGTAACAACCAAACCTCGTATTCAGTGGACATTCGAATGAGGACATTGAGGGGAACATCATCACGTATTGCTCCGATGTGTACACCGTGCTCAAGAATCTTCATGAAATCAGCATATTCACTCAAGCCCTCACATTCGGCATACAATGTACGAACAATTGGATGGTCTGTTCCTAAAGATGCTGTTTGGCGCACAAGAGACATGAGGAGGGGGTGTAGAACTACATTCTTCCATTGTTTTGAAGACAATGTCTTGACTGAATCCCAATAGGATTGTTGGTCATCAACCAACACGAAAGAGGTGAATGAGGAAAGGCTACCTGATGCATGTGCTTCATCGAGAAAACACGTGATAAACAAGTCTTCTTTGTTTTCGAAATAATAGTACATCGAACCTTTTGAAATTCCAATTTTTTGAATGATTTTGTTGTATGAGGCATCTTCGTAGCCATGGGTGGAAAATTCTTGCTTTGCAACATCAAGAATCTTCAATTTGAGAGATTCGTCAATGGATTCATAACGTGCAAGAGGCATGCGACCGGTTAGTTCGACCGGTCGGTCGAATATAAAATTTAACCCTAACGATGGTGAGTTCCAGAATAAGCCTCCAATGATTCAAATCGTTTACTGCATGGAAATTAACTATGAAATCGTTTCATCATCGCCGTCAACGGTTTTAAGTTCCTTATGCACGTAGCATGTCTATGCGAAAACTTGAGAAAACGAAAATTATTGGATTGGTGTTCACGGCGATTATGGTTGCTGCGTCTACTGTGCCCCTAATTGCAAGTGCAGCAACTGAAACATCAGCCCGAGTAACTGGAAACGAGACTCTATCTGTCAGTATCAACGAAGAATTTTATGAACGTGGAGTTGGAGTTGCCGTTACTGTTATCGCTTCCAATCTTGATTCAAATACCGAATATAGCCTTGAATGGGAGTTATGTATGGCGCCATACAGCCAGTGCAATCTCTACGATAACTATGCTGCTGAAGGAGGTACTGACCCTGCTGAAACAGAGGGGACTGTCGACCTCGGCTCCGGAAACATGCTGACAACATCAACCTTCACGTTTTCAGACCCCGGTTTGCTAACCTATTCACCGCTCTCTGGAATCGGAAACGAAACATATTACTTCAATGTCGAACTTGTCGTCCAAGGCGTACAGTTAACTGTTGAAAAGAGCACTAATTTCGTCTACGGAGGAGAAATCACCACAAGTTCATACATCTCTCAAATTGGTAATGTCCTAAAAAATACGGGCATTCCGTTTATTGGACGGGCTTATCTTGATTTTACAAACATCAATCTGCTTGAATTTGACCTCGACTGTGGACTGTACGAAGACGGTTCTACAACGCCTGAAGACACATATTCTTGGGAAAATATTGCTGTTTCGAACAATTATTTTTCCTTCCAATCCAGTGGTCAAGTCAATGCCACGACCGGTAATGCCGACCTGTTTGCCGCAAATCCCGGGACATACCGTATCGAATGCGAAGTTCTGAGAGATTTAGATGATGGACTACTTGGCACTATTGTCAGTAACAACTTCCAAGTTATCGATGCTGATGTAACTGGAATTGAGGCAATTAATATTGCAGGTTTGACTTCAGTGTTTTACGATCGAGTCGATGCAACTCCCCCGCTGGTCACTACCGTAAGCATGGACATAATCGACCTGTATATTGGTGAGACCTACCTTATTGAATGGGAATTGTGCGTCAATAAATACGGCTCATGCAACATCTATGACCAATACGCTGCGGAAGGTGGAGTTGACCCTACCGAAACTGGTGGTGAAATTACATTCACGCCCACAAGTGGCACTGAAACATTAACCTTTGATTTCAATGACCCTGGGCTCCTTAATTGGTCCCCACTGTCTGGCATTGGAAACGAAACATATTACTTCAATGTCGATCTTTCAGTTCAAGGTGTTCATCTTACTAATGCTCGCAGCGACACTTTTGTCTTTGGAGGAGAGATGACCTCATCATCATATATTTCTCAAGTCAATAATGTGCTGCTGAACACCGGAGTGCCATTCTCAGGCCAAATATATCTTGACTTTGAGAATTTCAATATTCTTCAATTCGATCTTAATTGTGAACTCTATGAAGACGGAGCAACGACCCCAACAGACACGAAATCATGGCTGTATTCTGGGATTTATAACCGTCGGTTCTCATTCGCTTCTAGCGGCGAAGTCAATGGAACGACTGGAACTGCGGACCTAATGCCGGTTAGCTCAGGCACACATCATATCGAATGCCATGTTATTCGTAAATTCGATAACACTGTCCTCGGTAGAATCGTGGGTAACGATTTTGAGGTAATCGATGATACTACAAACCAAGACGATGCCTCGATTTCAGTAACGGTTGAAATGCATGCTGACCATCAATACGCAAACATCACTATTGCAGGCATTGATTTGGATGCTGGACAGGAATACAAGTACGACTGGATTGTTCATGATAATGTGCCAACCCCACCAGTAATGCTCTTAGAAAACGACGTGATTTGGGTTCAAGGTACTGGGGAAACTTCGGAGTATGTATTGGAGTTCCATGACCTTGAAGACACGACTAACGCATGCTTTACTGTAATATTCTATGCTGGCGAAACTGAATTACAGACCGTCTCAAACATCTGTTGGGCTTCTGCATCCACATCAGACCTTGATGGTGATGGCGTGTATGACAAGAACGATCTTTGCGACAATACTCCCGCTAATTCAGTGGTTCAAACAGATGGTTGCTCGGATTTAGACGGTGATGGATTTGATTCAAACTACGAGATTAACTGTGGCTCTGACCCGAACGATGGAAATGTAGTACCTGCAGATTACGATGCAGACGGAACCTGTGATTTACTCGACACAGATGCAGATGGAGACGGATTCCTCAACGAGGATGAAATAATGGCAGGAACTCTACCTCTTGACGAGACATCTTTCCCTGCCAATCGACTGCCTACTTGCTCATTGTACTACTCATTAGAGGTTGATGGGATTCCAACCACATTCGAAGGTGACGCGGTGATTCCAGCACTTTCAGGTGTAACTGCCCAAATAGGCCTAGACTCGGTTGTACCTCCGTCAATTACAATTCCTGCTGGAAACTATTACATGACTGCGCACTGTATCGATCTTGACGGCGATGATATTACTGTAACAGTCAACGACATTACCATTGGACCAGTTGCTGGAGAAGTAAGTGCTGCTGCACTTATCGTCATTGAAGAAAATGTAAGTGAAACCGTAGATGTGACCATAACATGGACTGACGGAACTGAAACTCTCATGACGATGGTGACCGTTGAAATGAAAAGCGATTCAACCACTCCAATACCTGGATTTGGACTGCTGGTTGGGATGAGTGCCCTCTTGCTTGCAGGTCTTGCCTCTCGCAAAAGACATGAATATTGAGTTGCCAAGGAGCCGGATGAGTAATCGCTTGCCACGATGCTAGCGCATCGAATCGAGTGCTTGTTGAATTTGGTTTTGAAACCGTGAAAGATTACTTCCACCCCACTCTGAAACTCGTTCTCCGTTGACGAAGATAGCCGTAAATGGCATGATGTCAACATTTGAAACCCACGGATGTGCAATCTTAAATCGCCCCATGCCTGGATGATCCAGCATCAATTTTCCAAACCGAACGTTTGAGGGTACACCTTCAGTTGTTAACCAGACACGCAATTCATCAGCCAGTTGTAAACAGGAGTTGCAATCATTCTTTGACAACACCAAAACTGAAACTGGGGCATTCAAGAAAAACTCCCACGTGTCTTCATCAAGCAGTTCAAGTGTTGCCATATCAATGCCTCACGCGAACTCAAAGCCGATGTTGAAAGTTGTGAGCTTGTTCAAAGAGTAGATGCGAAGGTGACGATTGCATCATAGTCAGGTTCGACACCTGGGTTTTCAGCCACCCAGCGGTGTTGTACGATGCCGTTCTTGTCGATGACAATTACCACTCTGTTGGCACACATATATCCTTCAATACCGCCAAGACCGACGAAAGTAGCGTCATAGGCTTTGACAACATCTCGGTCAAGGTCAGAAAGAAGTGTGAAATCAAGATTGTATTTTCGAGCAAATTCAGCATTTGCCCAAGGCGAGTCGACACTTATTCCGAGTACGGTAGCATTAGAATCGTTGAGTTTTGCAAGATTATCTTGAAATGCACACATTTCTTTGTCACAAACGCCAGTAAAAGCACCTGGATAAAAGGCAAGTATGACCGTCTGACCGGTGAAATCAGCTAGACTCACATCGCTCTTGTCGGTGGTTTTCAAGGTAAAGGCAGGGGCAGTATCTCCAATATTGACCATAGCAGTCCCACCTATCGCCGGCGTATATCCGTTTCGATTTCAAGCGACGTCGAAACGGTCAGCGTTCATGACCTTATTCCACGCTGCGATGAAGTCATTGACGAATTTGTCCTTGTTGTCGTCTTGAGCGTAAACTTCAGCAATTGCGCGCAGTTGTGAGTTGCTGCCAAAGACAAGATCGTAGCGAGTTGCTCGGCGAACAAGTTCGCCGCTAGAACGGTCAGTGGCTTCATAGGAGTTGCTTCCAGTTGCTTTCCATTGAACATTCATGTCCATGAGTGTAGTAAAGAATTCGTTAGAAAGATTGGTGTCAGCACCAAAAATTCCTCGGTCATCTGAACTTACGCCCATCGAACGGAGACCACCAACCAAAACAGTCATTTCTGGAGCAGACAAGCCGAGAAGTTGTGCCTTGTCAAGCATCATCTCTTCCGGACTGACATTGTAGTTCTTCAACAAGAAGTTTCGGAAACCATCAGACACTGGTTCGAGTACTGCAAACGAGTCTACATCTGTCTGAGCATCGCTTGCATCTCCACGGCCTGGCATGAATGGAACTTCGGTTCCTGATGCCATTTCGATACCGACATTGCCAGCAAGAACGATGGTGTCAGCTATGCTTGCGCCGTGTGCTTCGGCAAGGGGGGTGAGTGCGGCAAGAACCTTTGCCAGTTGCTCAGGTTTGTTGGCTGTCCAGTCTTTTTGAGGGGACAGACGGATACGTGCACCGTTGGCACCGCCGCGCATGTCCGAGCCACGGTAAGTGGACGCACTTGCCCAAGCAGTTTCAACCATTTCCGAGACCGAAAGACCGGAGGATTTGATGGCCTGCTTCAACGAAGTGACATCATAAGATGTGTTTCCAGATGGAACTGGGTCTTGCCAAATGAGTTCTTCATCTGGTACATCAGGTCCGAGATAACGAGACTTCGGTCCCATATCACGGTGAAGGAGTTTGAACCAAGCTCGAGCAAAGGCATCACCGAACTCTTCCGGATTTTCGTGGAAGTGCTTGGAGATTTTTCGGTATTCGGGGTCTCGAATCATTGCCATATCAGCAGTAGTCATCATGGTTGGAACTTTCAATGAAGCGTCTTCTGCATCTGGTGCCATATCTTCGGCATCTGGATTCGCAGGTGTCCATTGGTTTGCACCTGCTGGACTCTTGACGAGTGTCCACGAATCTTCGTACTTGAACAGAATGTCGAAGTAGCCATTGTCCCACTCAGTAGGATTCGCAGTCCAAGCGCCTTCAATTCCGCTGGTAATGGTGTCTCGACCTTTTCCAGAGCCGTGGGTGTTGGCCCAACCAAATCCTTGCTCTTCTATCGAAGAGCCTTCGGGTTCTGAGCCGACTTGTCCTGCATCTCCCGCACCGTGCGCCTTTCCAAAGGTGTGACCACCGGCAGTAAGCGCAACGGTTTCAGCATCATCCATAGCCATTCGAGCGAATGTCTCTCGGATGTCTTGCGCGCTCAAGAGCGGGTCAGGATTTGAGTTTGGACCTTCAGGGTTGACGTAAATGAGTCCCATTTGAACAGCCGCTAGGGGGTTGTCAAGGGATTGACGAGTGTCGCCGTATCGGTTGTCTCCAAGCCATTCATCTTCAGCACCCCAATAGATGTCTTCTTCAGGATGCCAAATATCTGGACGGCCGCCTCCGAATCCGAAGACTGGACCTCCCATGGATTCAATGGCTACAATACCGGTCAACACCAAAAGGTCGGCCCAGCTGATTTTATTTCCATACTTTTGTTTGATTGGCCATAGGAGACGTCGAGCTTTGTCGAGGTTTCCGTTATCTGGCCAACTGTTGAGAGGAGCGAAACGCTGAGCGCCAGTACTTGCTCCGCCTCGGCCGTCACCGATACGATAAGTACCAGCAGCGTGCCAGGTCATTCGAATAAAGAACGGACCGTAATGACCGTAATCGGCTGGCCACCAATCTTGGCTATCGGTCATTAAGGCATGAAGGTCTTTCTTCATGGCAGCATAATCCAAAGAATTGAATGCGTCCTTGTAGATGAAGTTCTCATTCATTGGATTTGATTTACGGTCGTGTTGGTGGAGTATGGCCAAATTCAGTTGGTTAGGCCACCAATCGTTGTTCTTCATTCCAGTGCTTGGTGCACTAATTGCACCATGCATTACCGGACACTTTGCTTCTGTATTATCGTCACCCATGCCTTTCATTTTACGGCCTCAATTCATCCAGTCCTACCCCTTATATCAATCTGTAGTTACACCATTTATGCAACCAAAATCATACTCTTTTACAAGGTAGTATTGATGTGCTGGGTGTGCAAGCAATTGCCATGAAGCATCCTCAACGCAGCCATCTTGCGAAACATTGGGTACTGGACCCGAGTTGTGTATTCCTCAACCACGGCTCATTTGGGGCCACTCCAACTCACATACGCAACGAACAAGCACAATGGTTGAACCTTCTAGAAACGGAGCCTGTTCGATTCTATGAAGACCTAGCGATGGATTTTATGCACAACTCTCGTCTTGCTTTAGCAAAGATGCTCGAGTGTGAGGCGGATGACCTTGCGCTTATTGAAAACGCAACATCTGGAGTCAATACGGTGTTGCGTTCGCTGGTGTTCAATGAGGGTGATGAAATCCTTGTCCCGGACCATGCATATCAGGCCTGCCGCAATACAATTGATTTCGTGGCTGAACGGTGGGGTGCTCAAGTTGTCACGGTCAATATCCCGTTTCCAATCGACAATCCAGATGTTGCATACAAAGCTATCATGCAAGGCGTCTCTTCGAAAACGGTTCTTGCAATGATTGACACTGTCACCAGTCCGACCGGACTTTTGATGCCGTTTGAAAGACTTGTACAGGCACTTGAAGCGAAAGGGGTTGCAGTTTTGCTCGATGCTGCTCACGGAATAGGAATGATTCCCCTTTCCCTTGACAAACTTGGCGCTTCATACACGACAAGTAACTGCCATAAGTGGCTGTGCGCGCCAAAAGGTTCTGCTTTTTTACACGTAAGAAGGGACCTGCAACACCTCATTCACCCACTCACAATCAGTCACGGGATGACGTTCCCTCTCGGCGACACCACTCGTTTCCGACACGAATTTGACTGGACCGGGACTCGAGATTTATCCGCAGCATGCTCAATTCCTGCCACAATGGAATACATGGAAAACATGGTTGAGGGCGGATGGCCAGCCATCATGCAACACAATCATGATTTAGCAATTGAAGGGCGAGCCATTCTTTGTAAGCGACTTGGAATTGAGGAGCCATGTCCCGAAGAAATGGTTGCTTGCATTGCCACTCTTGTTCTGCCTGGTCAAAGCAATAACGGCATACCGTTGCATGAACCTGACCCACTGCACAAGGTACTTCAAGAAAAATACAACATTCAAGTTCCGGTTTGGTCATGGGATTCGCCTAAGGGGCGTTACATTCGAATCTCTGCACAACTCTACAACCATGTGGATGAATACCATTACCTGGCAGATGCACTCGCCTCAGAATTATATTGAACTCTACACAGAGAGGTTCGTTTTTGTATGAGAAACTTAACCACCCTGCATGCATCCTTTACCAAATCCGGCTCTAGACCCATGGAGTTCGATAGGGGGGGACATAGCCGAAAATCATTGGAGACATGATTCGGAACATCCCCTAGACTACATTTCGGATTTACTAAGGAATTGGCCTTCACATGATAATACTGTTGATCTAGAAAACGAGGAGCGTCACTTGAGATTTGTTCAGGTTATTGCAGGATATCCCAAAATTAGTGGAGGAATGTATCCATTAGATTGGCCAACCCATCCCGAATCAATCAAGGCATTACGATTGTCATTGTTCCTTGACAGCCTAAATGTTCCAGAGAAGGCTGTAAAAAATTGCAAAATACATTCTGTTAGAAGTGCAATTTTGGCCTTGGATGCACAGATGTATAATTCTAGTTCAACTTTAACAGAAAATATCAGTATCCGTGCGCTACATCACCAATGTCTAACTCTTCTGTTTCATAGCCTGCGGGTATGGGAGGGGATTCCAGTAGAGGATGAATTTTCTCCGAATTCTAAGGAAAGTCTCTTGATGAACACCCTACATTCCAGTGATAGTTTTGGACATGGATTTTGGTTAAAAAGGTGGACATACCCATCCAAAAATAAACTCATAACTTTAGGAGGCAAAGGCTTCAATATTCGCCATATCCAAACATTTGAGTTAACTGGAATTCAAAATTGGATTCTGCAATGGAGCAAACTAGAGTGTGAAACACACCCTCTAGAAGATAACATTCGTCAAAACCTGCTTGTCGGCGCATCCGTGATGTTAGAATGCCTTTTTTCTAAACTAAGGCGCTATGCTATCACAAATTATCGACCGGGAAGTATTTTGGTTGACGGAGGGGGTAGAATACGTCTGTATTGCGTGAATCCTAAACTGCAACAGGAGATCACGAGATTAATAGAGCATTCTTTTTTTGGATTTGAATATGACAGACATCGGTATAGCAATGTGGTTGAATCAACTGTTGAAAAATACATAAAAGCATCTGGTGTCAAATGCCTACATCCTTGTTCAAAAATGAAGCAGGGTTCTAAAAAAGAAAACATAGATTGTCCATCATGTGGCTCACAGCACCTCGGCAAGGAAGTGGATAAAAGTGGGAAGCTGAGCCAAGCAGCATTTAGGAGGTTGTTACTCGATGACAGAGTTGGATTGAAATTCTACCCTCCCATGAAATTCAACAATGAAAAAAAAGAACATGGCGGATGTAAAGTAGAGGCGTGTCCGCTATGCTATCCTTTAATCCATGGGCCTAAGATTGAAAAACAAAATACTTGGACTAAAATTCCTGGAACTTGTTTCTTCCATGCGCTCATGTATGAAATCGGAAAGGCCCATAAAAGACGGGATTTAAGCTCTAGGAAACTAGGAGGTTATAGCAAGAAAATCATGCAAGTTCACTCATGTGCAATGATAGACCTTAATGCACTTGGCGTTCAATTCAATCAAATTCCTAACGGCAGGACTCGAGAAATTACCTGTCGGAAATCAACAATTACAACATGGAACTCTGAAAGAGGACTGAGTCACAATCCTAAATTGGAACCGGCTTTGAAAAAAGATCTCTACGAGAAATTATGGAGTTTGAGGCCGTTCGATTTTCTCATATATGGCATCGAAGATGGAGATATACACCACATTTACAACCAAATTCTAGTTCTAAAGTCGAGAAGATCGTTTCAATTTAACGCTAAATGGTGGAGTTGTGTTGCTGAAATTTCAGAAGAGGGGTCATTTATCGGTGAAATTGCAGGGTGGATTACCGCAGGAGATGATTTGCTTCTAGTTCGACGCGGGGAAATCGGTGCTGAAGATCAAACTCTCAAACGCCTTCTTGAAAAATTAGACCAATTGCTTAAGACACTATTTGCTAACTCAAGTCCCGCCTTTTCGTTTGGGGCAGGGCTTGCATACCGGACAGAAAGTTCTCATTCGATTTCCGATCTAATTTCATTAGTTTACGATGCTGAAAAAAAGGCGAAGAACAACTGGAAAACGAGAGCTTTTACACGCGGTAGAAAGGAATTGGTACAAGAAATTAATCCTGAAGGTGAATTCATCATGAAAGATTTCGATCAACACTATGATTTTGAGAAAAAGGGATCAAAGGTTTTCTCCATTTTTACCGAAAAAGAAGCCGTAGAATCGAGTATCTTTTGTGTGGAGTTTACTGGCAAAAATATGACATAGTACTACTTTATGCTATCACGGCAGATGTATTTATCTAAATCATATTGTTGAAGATGCTGCATTTTTTAAGAGTTTTAAATCAGTTAGTGTATCCTCTTTGGAGTGAAGCCTTAACCCTACCTTTACCGGCCGACTCAGTATTTGTTTTGTTAATCTCTCGTTTTCCATTGCCAATTTTTCATTTACTGAGAGCAGTTTATCCACCGATAAAGACAGACGTTCAACTGTTGATTGCAAGGATTTTCGCTCCTTCAATTCCTGTTTTAATTTCTTATTGATATCTGCTCTCAAAGAACGTATTTTGGTGCTGATTTGAACCTGAAGGGTACCGCGAGCAACCGATTCATTGTTGATATCCTTGATCAGTTTACTCGATGTACTGTTATGCTTCTTATCTAAGTTTGAAAGTTTGTCATTTACAACAACTAAGTTTCGCTGAATGTTAGGGATCGTTTCTGCCGTAAGTTTTTCAAGATTTCTATTGACAATCTCCAGTGTTTGGAAGCGTGCTTCGGTTATATCATCTTCATCTCCTAAAATTTTTCGTTTTTGGTAAAGAACACCAGGCATAATAAATGGCAACTCGCCCTTACCCTTCACTTGCTGGAAATATCGCATTCGATTCAAGAATTTGTTGTAACGCGCTTCGAGATCTTCACTCAATCGAACCTCCCCATTCGCGAGTTTGGCATCAGATTTAGTTGATGATTTCTCTGAAACAAAGACTCCGTGCTCATCGCGCAAAGGGTCAACTACTACCGCAACGATTCTTCTATCAAGCCGATTTGCACGTAGGTTACTAAATGTATCAACATCGATTCCCGACAAAAAGATTCCAATGTCTGGGTGGGTGTGTATCCACCCTATGATTTGAATGTCAGGAGTATGAGGTCCTCCGCAACGGGAGTTCGCAATTTCGCAAGCACTCATAGCCATGGAGAGAGCTCCACCATCAAATTCGCAATACCCTGAACTGGCTTCAGTTTGCTTTGGGAAAAACCCACATACGACTACATTATTTCCTTCATGATCTACATGCCCGATTAATAGACCACCCATCTCTAATTTGCCTCTGGGTTGAGTGAAAGCCTTCGTTTGTTCGACTATTTCAAAAGGAACTATTGCGGGGTAATCAATTGAATGATTCTGCCTCCTCCCCCCGCCAGCAATACGCTGCGGAACAACATAAAAGGAACGCCCAATCATATCTCCGGCTAGTAAATTAGAAACTATCTCTTGGTTATTATCTCGTACTTCAAGTGGTGAGCCATCTCGAGGTCTGAGGCCCGCTCTGTGTACTACCTGCATTACAGTTTCTCCAGGCTGCGGATTTATGTTATGTCTAGAACCATCCTGCAAAATAAGAGTTAGGTGAGATTGCTTTACCGGAATGTCGTCAAGTTCTATTCCTTCGTCCCAATCCTCATCAAATTGTATTCCTGCGCCTCCAGCTACTTTGGCCACGCCGACATAAATTGTCGAATCGACGTGGTTAGATGCTTGATTGTTAGAAATCACTGAACCCATTGCGTCGTAGATGTCATACTGACCTTTAGGTGCTAGATTCAGCTGTTTGATTGCTTCCTTCAAAGAAACATTTTGTGGCACTTCTACCCGATGCTTTTGTGATTGATCGAGTGTGTTGGCTACAGTTAGAGGTATCATTTGGTTATGCATATTTTTCATCTCCGGTATGGTTTTCAATTACTAATTTATTTGAGGTATCCTCTTTCTGTTAAATTTGATATCTAAGAATTCAATAAATTCTGAATATGATTAATATAGGCACCAATTCGACGTATTGGATCACTTCCAATTAGATTCAAGTGAGGTAAGATATTTCCATGACATATCCAATGACTCGGCCTATTTGTACCCGGGAGCGTATTACTTGACCCGGAACTGTAGGTGACATTCGGCGTATTTCCAGTATAAATCGCAACACCTGGTCTACGAATAATTTGGTCATCATTTATCACATATGCATGAGGTAAACCAGATGTGGCATTCGGGCAGTGAATTGCAATTTGCCAAAAACCGTTACGGGTTTTTCCATTTGAAGGAAACTGAAGAGAGACCATCGATGTATGAGTTTGGCTAGTATGAATTCGAACGGGGCGCAGCGAAGGATACTCTACCTTGAGTTCGCTTAGGCGCTCCCGAGGAATTCCCCCCTCGCCTCCAGCTACTTTGGCCACGCCGACATAAATTGTCGAATCGACGTGGTTAGATGCTTGATTGTTAGAAATCACTGAACCCATTGCGTCGTAGATGTCATACTGACCTTTAGGTGCTAGATTCAG
>Ga0228608_1000316_pt1 | contig 15779 bp, 9 predicted proteins | sample 9DmetaG_FD_190069 | JGI IMG/M metagenome (GOLD analysis project Ga0228608, IMG submission 190069) | Seawater microbial communities from Monterey Bay, California, United States - 9D | ecosystem: Environmental > Aquatic > Marine > Coastal | place: USA: California | collected 2016-11-15
GTGGTGTTTTGGCATCGATAAACTTAATCAGCAATGGGAAATCGGCACCAAATTTGTCATAGACATTCGTTCCTACCAACTCTGATTGATAAGTTGAAATCAATTCCTTGAGTGTTTTTCCACTCAGTGATCCGTTGGCAACAAGGGTTTGTTCGCCTTTAACATCCGATATTTCCCATGACTCACCGACCTGTTGCTGTTCGAATTGTTTGTTTAGAACTGTATTTAATTTATCACCACCCCACATGCGGTATTTAGAAATTGGGGTAAACTTTAAAGGGTAAAGACTCATGTTGTTCGTTTGAAAATTATCGATTATTTATTTGATTGAGTTAGGATCAAAAAGTGCTTTGTTGGCTTTGGTGCTACCACTTTGGTTTTTGCCTCGTTTCCATTTGTATTTTTTTGTTCTAACTTCAGCCTGTTTGATTTGATTTTCCATCCATCGGTTGAGCTTTTTGGGGTTTTCTTTATTGTCAAAGGCGGGTAGAAGATAGTCGTTGGTGTTTTTCATCCACGTTCTGAGTTCTTGACGCATTTCATCAACAACTTCACTGTAGGCTGGATTATCAATTAGATTATTTAGCGCATTGGGGTCTTTTTCATAGTCATATAACTCCTCAACAGAACGGTACAACCAATGGTCAAACCTTTCTTTAACCTCTTGGTGGTGTTGAGCCATTTGTCTCATTGTTTTGTAGGTTGGATGAGAACTGGCTGCAGAAGTGAATGGATACTTTCCAGTAGCCCATGCATTAAAAATATACCCATAGGATTTTGAAATTACCGTTCTCGATGGCCTTGGAATTCCACCTGCATTTTCGTCAAATTGCCCAAAGACAAAACGTGCATTTCTCGATTCCTCACCTAAGATGGCTTCTTTGTGAGATATGCCTTGGGATTTCTACGGGATTGGCAATGCCAAACAGTCCAAAATGGTAGGCATAAAGTCAATGGCTGAAATAAGCTCAGTATCGTTTATACTGCCAGGCGCTGTTTTGTTTGGCCATGATACAATCCATGGGGTTCGCAAGCCATTTTCGTACAATGAAGACTTCGCATAGGGGAACGGCATCCCGTGGTCCGAGATAAAAACAACAATGGTGTTTTTAGCAAATTTGGAACGATTCAAAGTGTTTTTTATAGCTCCAAAACAGTCATCCGCTCTCTTTACAGAGTGGATGTAGTTTTGCATTTCTTGTTTGATTGTAGGATGATTTGGCAAAAATGATGGCAGCTCAATGTCATCCAAATCATATAATTTGGTAGGTCCAAACACATCAAACCCCATTTTTTTGGATTGTGTGTCGTTATAAAAAGGTTTATGCGGGTCAGCAATATTTATCACACAATAAAATGGTTTTTCTTCTTTTTGGACTTTTGATAGAAAATCTTCCAGCAATTCGCCATACACCTGGGCAGATCTTTTATTAGCACCCGATAAACTTTTAGTTACATCCCAATAGCGATCAAAATCTGGAGAGAGACTGCTGTCAGCAGCTTTGTTTAGAACCCCTGTAAAATATCCGTTGGCTTTTAAAATTTCCGGTAGTGTCTCGTTGTTTGGTGTAGCATAGAAAAACCCTCTCATACCACTTTGGTGTGGATAAAGACTGGTTTGAAACACACTTCTTGAAGGGGAACAGTTCGGCGCTTGCACATAGGCTCTTTCGAAGCGCATTCCCTCTTGAGCCAGTTGATCTATGTTAGGAGTTAAATTGGGTAGAGATGCACCATATGCGCCAACTGAGTTCCAGTTCATATCATCAACCGTTACCAGAAGAACATTGGTTTTGGAAGCATTGTCTAAGTCTTGTGCGACCGTCAAATTGACAAACAAAAAGACTAATAATGTTTGAAGGGGGCGTGTAAAATAGCTTTTAATGGACATGTTTGAATTATTTATTTTTCTTAGTTGATTCGAGTCCCCCAAAGTCTGTGTCAGTGATGGCTCGAAGTTCTTCTAAACTTAAATTGTTTTTGTATGTTTTTTTCAACTTCCTCAATTCGCGTTTTAATTTTTTTACGATTTTGGCGTGTTTTTCAGAATGAATGAGGTTGTTGAGCTCATTGGGGTCTTTTTCTAAATCATATAGCTCCCATACATCCATGCTATAGTAAAAATGTATCAACTTATAGCGTTGGGTTCTGATGCCATAGTGAGGTTGAACATGATGCCAAAAAGGGTATTCGTAGTAATGGTAGTACATGGACTGGCGCCAATTATCGGGCGTGTCGCCTTGCAAATTGTTTGCAAAACTTCTTCCTTGGATTTCTGTCGGAATGTCAACCTCTGCCATCTCTAACAAAGTGGGAGCAATATCTATATTGGTTATAATATCCTCGAGTTTTGACTGGGCTTTTATTTTTTTAGGATAACGAACCACCAACGGCATTCTCATGGACTCTTCATACATAAAGCGTTTGTCAAACCAACCATGCTCACCTAGAAAAAACCCTTGATCAGATGCATAAACTACGATGGTGTTTTCTTCAAGTCCATGGGCTTTTAAATAAGCCAGAACACGTCCTATGTTTTCATCAACAGATTTGATCGTTGCCAAATAGTCTTTAATGTAGGTTTGATATTTCCATCTTTTTAACGCATCCTCTGCAAGTTCTTGTCCAGGTTTTGCTGTTTCTCCAGGTCGATTCCCATAATCCAACCATTTGCGCAAAGCTTTGGCATTCAGGCTATCTGGTGGTGTAAGTTTCATGTCTCTTCTATTAAAGAAATCCATGGTCATGTGTGTGTCACCAGCAGTTTGCTCTCTTCCTTTGTAGTCGTCATCAAAAGTGTCTGGAAAAGGCAGTTCTTCGTTTTCCCACAGATCTTTATAGGGAGTGTCAGGAGCCCACTCTCTGTGGGGTGCTTTGTATTGTAATAACAGACAGAAAGGCGCCTCTTTTTTTATAGTATTAAGCCAATCGATTGCAAAGTCTGTGGTGAGGTTGGTAGCATAACCCGTTTCTTTGACAGCCATCCCGTTCTCACTGTAGGTGGGATTCCAATACACCCCTTGCTCTCCTTTTTCAATATGGTATTTATAATAATCAAACCCTGTTGGCTCTGACGCCAAGTGCCACTTGCCAACAAGCGCTGTTTGATACCCATGGGCTTGTAGGGCTTTAGGGAAAGTCCATTGTGTGTTTTCAAAATATCCTCCTTTAAAATTCTTGTAATATCCATTTTTATGACTGTATTTCCCGGTAAGGATAGAAGCTCGACTTGGCCCACAAATGGCATTTGTGCTAAAGGCATTGGTCAAAATCGCACCTTCCTCGGCTATCAAATCGATATTGGGTGTTGGGGCAAAAGACTTATAAAAATCAGAGTAAGCGGAAATCGCATTTGTTGCATGATCGTCTGAGAGGATAAAAACAATGTTTGGTCTTTGGTCATTTTGGCTTTGACCTAGCGCAACAAACGAACATAAAACCCAAAGTTTTGCGATGATTTTTTTCATAGATTCAAATTAGGTTATAAAATTAAGTTGTTCATTCAACCCCATTGGTTTAATCACCCTCCAAATATTTCTCATTTTAGGTCATTATAAGTGCAATCCAAAAAGACTTTATAAATTAGAGATTCGAATCCATAAAATCATTTTTCACTTAAAAGTACCTCGAAGCTCCGTTGTGACCTAATTTTCTAACTCATTGACCAATGAGCCTACCAATGAATTCTTGAACTAAAATATTTTTGAATAATTAAATAACCAAAATCAAAACTTGTTTTCTTGATATGAAACTCAACAAATTTAAAGGCAATCCAATTTTAAATCCAAACCCCGAAAATGACTGGGAATCCTTGGTCGTTTGTAACCCTGGTGTTTACTATGACAGCGGCAAATTCCATATGCTCTACAGAGCAGCAGGAAATGACAAAGAACATGTCATTCGATTTGGGTATGCAACCAGTGAGGATGGTTTTCACTTTGAGCGTGTTTCTGACCAACCTGTGCTTGGACCCAGTGAAGAAGGTCCAGACAGTGGTTGTATAGAAGATGCTAGAATCATCAAATTGGATGATTACTACTATGTTACCTATGCTTTCAGACCGTTTCCTCCTGGTCAGTATTGGAACTTCAGGCACGATGAGGTTTTGACACAAGACCGTGGCTCACATGCGCCTCATTTTATTAAGGAAAACATGGCCAACTCTGCCCTTGCGATGACAAAAGACTTTAAAGAGTGGATTAAGTTGGGGAGAATTACAGATTCACAACTAGATGACAGAGACGTTATTTTGTTCCCTGAAAAAATAAACGGTAAGTATGCCATGCTTCATAGACCCAAGGAATGGATTGGTGAAGAATATGGTGTAAAAAATCCTGCCGTTTGGATTCGTTTTAGTGAAGATATGTTGGTTTGGAGCGAACCAAGCACCATGATCATCGGAGGTATTGACGGTGGCTGGGAAGAAAAAGTAGGTGGAAGCACGCCTCCATTGAAAACCGATAAAGGTTGGCTTGTGCTCTACCATGGTGTTGAAGATGGTGGATTGGGTTATTATCGAGTTGGGGCTGTGATGCTAGATTTGGAAGACCCAACCAAAGTTTTGGGCAGAACCAAAGATTTTATCATGGAGCCTGAGTTTGATTACGAAATTGAAGGTTACTACAAAGGTTGTGTGTTTCCAACGGGCAACATGATAATTGGCGATACTTTGTATGTATACTACGGAGGTGCTGACAAATACATCGGAGTAGCAACCTGTGATGTTAACGAACTCGTAGAGTTCACCTTAAACCAATAAATTATTTAAACAAAGAACTATGGAATTATTGACAAATGGCCCCTCTTGGGTGAATGGACTCTCATGGGCGGATATTTCTGTCATAGTGCTCTACTTCTTATTTGTTGTGAATCTTGGATTCAGATATCGAAAAAGTGGAGATGAAAAATCCTACTTTCTAGCTGGGCGGGGTATGACCTGGTCCGTAATCGGATTTTCACTATTTGCTGCCAGTATTTCAAGTTCTACCCTTATTGGCCAAGCAGGAGATGCCTACAGCACAGGAATTGCGGTTTTCAATTACAACTTGATTTCTGTACTGGTAATGGTGTTTTTTGCTTGGTTTATTTTACCTCACTACATTAAGTCTAACATTTTTACCATTCCTGAATTTTTGGAAAAACGCTTTAATGTAGCTTCAAGATATTATTTTTCCTTCATTACAATTGTTGTCAATATATTTTTAGATGCCGCTGGATCTCTATATGCAGCATCTATGGTGATGAAACTTGTTTTTCCTGAAGCATCTCTGACTACGTTATCAGCTGTTTTTGCTCTCATTGTGGCTATCTATACCATTCCTGGTGGTTTGTCAGCAGCCATTCGGGTTGATTTGATGCAGGGTATTTTCCTCCTGATAGGTTCCGCCATATTGACTTTCTATGCGACTTACAATGGCGGTGCGACTTATGTCAAAGAGCTTCTGTTGGAAGGGGATTACTTAATGAAATTAGTTAGACCTATGGACGATGCTTCTGTTCCTTGGTTGGGAATGATAGTAGGGATTCCTGTTTTGGGCATGTTTTTTTGGGGCAATAATCAACAACTCGTACAACGTGTACTCACCGCTAAGTCAGTTGATGAGGGGCGTAAAGGCGTTTTGTTTGTTGGTTTTCTTACAGTACTGACCTTATTTTTAATCATCATCCCTGGTGTGATGTCCATCAATTTATTTCCAGAACTAGAACGACCCGATTTGGTGTATCCAAATATGGTAATGAATTTGCTGCCCAATATCTTAGTGGGGCTTATGATTGCGGCCATTGTTGCTGCGTTAACCTCTTCTTTGAGTGGTCTTTTGAACGCTGTAGCAACCTTATTTACTATGGACTTTTATGCCAAAATAAACCCCAATAGTTCTTCCAAGAAAAAGGTTGCCGTAGGAAAAATTGCTTCGCTAATAGTCTTGATAATTGCGGTAGCTTGGGCACCCCAAATTGGCAAACAGTTTGGAACACTTCTCAAATATTACCAAGAAATACTCTCTGTAATCGCCCCTCCAATCGTTGCAGCTTTTATGTTGGGTATTTTCTGGAAAAGGACCAATGCGCAGGGGGCTTTTGTTGGGCTGATTGCAGGTGTGGTGTTAGGGATTGTAAATTTGGTTTACAAGTTTAACACAGGTCATTCCATATTTGGAGAAATTCACTTCTTGCTTACTGTCCCATTTTATTTTGTGTGGAGCATTTTGGTCATGGTTGTCGTGAGTTTGGTTACCCCAAAACCTACTGTTTCTAAAATAGAAAACCTTACGTTTTCTTACAAAGAATTTAAAGAAGAGGGCTTGCGACTCAAACAGGGTCCAGTTCTTAAAAGTTACCGCTTTTGGTCCTACTTATTGGTGGTTTTTTGTTTAATAATATTGGTTTTATTCTGGTAGTATGAATTTTAAATATATTCTTTCAGTTATCGTTTTTTTGTCTTTAGTATTTCATGGTAATGCACAAAATAAGACTTTGGAAAAGAAACCTAATTTCTTATTTATTTTGGTCGATGACCAACCTTTTGACGCATTGGAATCCAGTGGTCGCTATCCATTTTTAAAAACACCCAATATGCAACGTCTCATTGAGGAGGGCGCTATGTTTGAAAACTATTTTGTGACCCAGTCTATCTGTTCACCCTCTCGTGCTAGTTTTCTTACTGGAACCTATCCGCATATTCATGGAGTCAATCAAAACAATAAGCATGTAGATCCAAAGTGGGATGATTTTCAACCTTATAATGCGCATTTGCAAAAAGCAGGGTATCAAACGGCACACGTTGGAAAAATTCATATGGCGCACTTTAAGGGAAAAAAACACATCAGACCTGGTTTTGACTATTGGTATAGTTTTATTGGTCAAGGAGAGTATTTCGACCCCATGGTCAATGACAATGGACATGAATATCAAGAAAAAGGCTACATGACCGATATTCTTACCCAAAAAGCAATCGATTGGCTAAAGACGAAACGCACGCCTGGTCAGCCTTTTAGTTTAAACTTATGGCACAAGGCAGTACATGAAGACCACTCACCCGCACCGCGGCACGATAAAATATTTCAAAATGACAGCCTACCAACGCCACCCTATAACACCCACTTAGAAAATTTTGAAGGCAAGCCAGAATGGCAACGTATTAAAGCATGGGATTCAAAATGGCGAAGCTATGTGTCGACAGATACGATTGCACCCAAAGATTGGCCAATAAAAGGCTATAAATTCAAAAAGCTTTTAGAATGTTTATTAGCTGTGGATGAGTCTCTAGGCCAAGTATTACAAACATTGGAAGAATTGGGTGAATTGGATAATACGGTGATTATCTACAGCAGTGACAATGGCTATTTTATGGGGGAACACGGATATTGGGACAAACGCATCGCTTACGAAAGTTCCATGCGAATTCCGATGTTAATCAGATATCCGGAGAAAATAAAAGCCAACTCAGTGATAGACGAGCTTGCGCTCAACATCGACTTGGCGCCAACCATATTGGAGTTGGCAGGTGTGCCAATTCCTGATTATGTACAAGGAGAATCAATGGTTCCTCTGTTTGAAAATAGTAGTGACCATCAATGGAGATCTTCTTTTATGTTTGAATATTATGTGGATGACGCATATCCATATGCAGGCCCCGATATGCTATCCATAAGAACCAAACAGTTTAAGCTTGTAGATGCCTTTTTGAAAAAAGACATTGACGAGTTGTACGATTTAGACAATGACCCAGGCGAGATGAATAATCTTATTGGGAAGCCCAAATATGATAAGATTGAAAAGGATTTGAGGAAAGAACTTAAAAAATTGAAAATAAAATATAAATACAACACAGATCGGGACTGGTGGTTACGAACTCAAATTCCGAAACGTAATTAGTTCAAAACCCAAGTTGCAAGCTTGGGTTTTTATTTTTTAAGAATAATGTAGATTTATGATAAAATTTCTTGGTTTGCGAAAACTTACATTATATCTGTTTTTAGTGATAGCTACCATGTCATGGTCTCAACAAATCGTGCGTTTGGATAGCAATTCTTCTGCTATTAGAGGAGAAATAAGTGCCTTTGCCAAAGACAATTTGGGCTTTATGTGGATTGGATCAGATCAAGGAATTAAAAAGTATTCCGGTTTTTCATTTAAAAGCTATCAATTACCAGAAATCAAAGGTACAAGTGTCAAAGACATCACAGGTATCATCAATCATCAGGATCAATTGTATGTTCTCGCAAAAGAAGGATATCTATATAAATACAACTTCGAGCTTGATGCATTCGAAGAGATTTATTCTAACCCTGAATTGGATTTTTTAAGTTTTGTTCCTATCGAAAACAATCTTTTTGTCATTGGTTTACAAAAAGGCTTTGTGTTGGTTGACATTTCAAATGATAAGTTTAGCACCCTCCAACACAAAAATATAACATACAACAGAACTCTTGTTTACAACAACGAACGTCTTTATGCAGCTACCTCTGATGGTGTGGTAATCTTGAAATATATTGACGAAAAATCAGCCTTAGAAATTGAAAAAACATTGTTGTTTGAAACAGATATTTTGAATATTGGTTTTGACAAGAACAACCGTTTATGGATCGGAACAGAGTCAGATGGGCTTTTTGTTTTTCAGGATGACAAAGTAGAACAAATAAACATTAGTGAACTCACAAAAAAGTCCTATGCAGTTCGTAAAATAAGTTTTGACAACAATAATAATACGGTAGTTTCTATTGACCGTTTAGGAGTTTATGTTATTGCCCCATCCTTTACAACACTGAAAAAATATAGTCACAAGGTTGATGAGCCAAATTCGATAAGTCAAAATAGTATATATAGTATATTTATAGACGAAAAGAATACCTATTGGTTGGGTACCAGGGAGCGTGGAGTTAACCTGATAATTCAGGACAAAAATGTTTTTAGCAACATTCAGCATATCCAAAACGACCCACATAGTATCCACAGCAACAACATTCGTTCGATTTTTCAAACCCCTAATGGTGATCTGTGGTTTGGTACTGAAAATGGACTAACCAGGAAAAAGTTTAATCATGAAAAATGGGTGAAATCAAATCCTAGTCAGCTTCTTGACAATGCCGCAATATTGAGTTTGAGCTATTACGAAAATCATTTGTTGATAGGCACCTATGGAGAAGGTATTTTACAACTTAATCTTAAGAACAACAAAATATCAAAAATCAACTTTCAACCTCCCCCTCGATTAAAATTTGTTTTTAATATCCATAATTCTGACGGGGATCTCTTTTTGGGTGGAAGTGGGGCTCCCTTACATCAATACCGCGATGGTAAATTAATTAACACATTTTCTGTAGGTCTTGAACGGACCATGGTAGACACCTTTGACGATATTTTATTTGTTGGCTCTGACTTGGGATTATTTGAAATAAACAAACGTAATGGAGTTATTAAAAATATTCGTTCAGATATTTTTGATGGTTTAGAGGATATCTATACCATTCTATTTGACCCCCTCCAAAATTGTTTGTGGATTGGCAACAAATCAGGGCTGTTTATTTATAGTCTATCGGATGGAAATGTAGAACATATTATCAATAAAACAAATGAAGATTTAGGAGTTGTGTATGCTCTAAAAAGAGACAATACTCAAATGATTTATTTGGGCACATCTAATGGTTTGTGGAGGTATGATGTGAAAAAAAATACATTCCGAAAATTCGATCAACAAGACGGCGTTTTAATTAATGAGTTTGGACCAGGAGATTTCCAACAACTTAAAAATGGAGAGCTTCTTTTTGGTGGCCCCAATGGAGCTGTACAATTTGATCCCTTAAAAATTAAAAGGGACGAACCTGTTTCTGCTGTTTATATTTCTGATTTCAAAATCAATGGAAAAGCTCCAGACAGTGCTTCGTTGTTTAAGAATATAAATGCTTTAAAACAAATACACCTCAAACACGATCAGAACACATTACAGTTTGGCTTTGAAACCCCCAAGCTATACGGTTCAAAAAAAGTAACTTTCTTAGGTCATTTAAAAGGCTTTGATTCATCAAGTAAATTATTTTCGGCGGGTGAAAAAATCACCTATTCGAGCCTCAATCCTGGAAATTATGAATTGCAAATTGAGGTCCTAAATGCAGATGGTCAAAAAGGTAATGATGTTTTGAGTTTAGAAATCATTGTTGAAAAACCCTTTTGGGCCACAGGTTTCGCACTGTTTTTGTATGTGCTATTGACAGTCATTATGTCCTATTTGCTTATCAACTTTTTTAATGCAATAAAATTGAGACGTTCCAATGAAGAAAGGATTAAGTTTTTTGTAGAAGTGGCACACGATATCAAAACGCCAGTTTCACTTATCCAACTTTTAGTCAAGCAACTCTACAATCAAAAAGACAAAGAAAAATCATTAGAGCTGATTCATAAAAATACCCAAAACCTCAGTGAATATGTGAATCAAATTTTAGACATTCAAAAAATTGATCGAAATCAACTTCGGCTTTCTATTTCTGAAGTAAATCTAGAACAAAGCCTCATAAGTGTTGTTGATAATTTTTCAGCCTTGATAGAAAAAAAATCATTGGAAGTGTCACTAGATATCAAACCTTTGACGGTATGGTTCGATGCCAAAAAGATAAACCGTATATTTTACAATTTAATTTCCAATGCAATAAAATACAGTAACGAGGGAGGTGAGATAGAAATCCAAGCGTATCAAAAAAACGATACGATTTGTATTGATTTTAGAGACACAGGCATCGGAATACCTGAAAAACAACAACAATTAATTTTTAATCGATTTACTAGGGGGACCAATGTGTCAAACAAAGGCATTCCTGGAACAGGAATCGGACTTATGCTTTCGAAAAAAATTGTTGAATTACATGGGGGCAAGCTATTGCTAAAAAGTAAAGAGAATATGGGATCTACTTTTACAATTGTATTAAAAAAAGGGACCGATTACTTTATAAAAGATCAATTGTCAGATTTTATTGAAAGCTCCGACGATAAAGATTTGCTGAGTCGTTATGTTGACAAAGAAAAACTGGTATTATTGGTTGAAGACAATGAGGATTTAAGAGATGCTATCAAAAACGAACTCGGCAATGATTTTAAAATTATAACTGCAACAAATGGAAAAGAGGGGTTGTTTGTGGCCATTTCAAAAAATCCAGATCTTATCATTACAGATGTTATGATGCCCAAAATGGACGGTATGGAGTTATGTGAGGTTTTGAAAACCAATTTTAAAACAAGTCATATTCCCGTGATTATGTTGACAGCTCTTTCTGATACCGAGAACAAAGTAAAAGGTCTAAAAACAGGAGCTGATGTTTATATTGAAAAACCATTTAATGTTGAAATTTTAAAAACTACTATTAAAAATCTATTACGGTCACGAGAGAGTTTAAGTTCTTTTATTAAAAGAGACAAAACCAACAAACAACCCACACCAGACGAAAGTTTCTTATCCGATGTCATCGCTGTAATTGAGCGCAACTTGACCAAGGAGGAACTTTCTGTAGATACACTATGTGAGGCTATGGGGTTGAGTAGATCGAGTTTGTTCAGAAAACTCAAAGGGCTCATCCAAATGTCTCCTTCTGACTTGATTATTAAAATCAAGCTTAACCACGCAGAGACTCTTCTCAAGAAAAAAACAAATATGCGAATTTCTGAAATTGCATATGCCTCTGGTTTTCAAGATGCTAAATACTTTAGTACACTTTTCAGAAAGTTTTATGGCAAAACCCCCAAAGAATTTTCTCAAGATTATAGCTAGCATTTAACAACCTTGTTGTTTTGTTGTGCAAAGTCAATCAGATTGCTTTTTGGCTCAACTAACCTGATTTCCACGGTTTTTCAAAGCTTTTGATTTCAAAGCTAACTAAAATGAACAGCCATCAAACCGTATTTGGTTATTATTTTAGAAATTTTGAATCATTATTTTAAAACTATTAGTAATCCAAATGAAGAATCGTTTTCATTTTCTCAAATTCGTGCTGGTGACTGTCGTTTCACTAGCCTTTGTTTCATTCACGTATTTAAAATTCTATGTATTAAAAGATACATCAAAAGAGGTATTGCTCAAGGCTTTTAATTACTCCATCAGTACACAAACTGTAGGTCCCAAATACCAATTTACTAAGGAAACTTCTTTAGTGGAAACAGCGCAACAAATCCAAGCCATGGGATCCAATTTGCTTAAATTTTCCATGCATCCCAGATATTGTACTGAGAACTATGGACTCCCCGAAAACAAAGACATTAATTCTTTAACCAAACTGGCCACTTTAGAACCCTCTTTTAGCAGGGTCTTAAACATGGATTTTAAGTATTATCATATATGGGTCTATGGATTTAGTCAATACACACCCGAGCCAGCAGGTGTCAAAGATGATACAGCTCAAATCAAATTTATCAATGGTTATCCCAAGGTATATGAACAAGCACTGTATGATGAACTTTACGAATTCACCAGCTATCTGCTTAAAGAATTCAATAATACCGGCAAAGTTTTTTACTTGGGCAATTGGGAAGGCGATTGGCATTTGCGTCCAGACTACAATAGGCATAATAAGGTCAATCCAAAAACACTCAAAGGGATGACGCGCTGGGCTAAAATCCGACAAAAAGCCATTGACGATGCCAAAAAAAACCATCCTCAAAGCGATGTGGAAGTGTATCACTATATTGAAGTGAACTTGGTTCGCAAGGCCATCAACGAACCCAAATCAAAAGTAGTGGTCAATACCATCGTAAAAGATGTCAATCCTGATTATGTATCCTATTCTTCATACGATGCTACAAACCCATTCAAAACTGAGGAAGCCATGAATAAAAACCTACATGAGGCACTTGACTTTATTGAGTCACATCTCTCACCAAAAGACAATTTGCCACAAGGTAAGCGTGTTTGGATCGGTGAATACGGGAACCCAAGCAACCGATTTGACGACCAATCTCAGAACCAACGTTCCATATGGACGATAAAGTCAGCCCTAAACTGGGGTACGCCATACATACTTTACTGGGAGATGTATAACAACGAAATTAAAAGCGAAACTAACGAACAAGTCGGGTATTGGCTCATTACCGATAAAGGCGTAAAACAGCCTATTTGGCATACGCACCACAATTTTTACAAAGAATCTCAAGCTTTTGTAGATGATTACATCAATCAAAACGGGGAGCTTCCGAATTTTGACACTTTCCGAAAAGCAGCCGTCTCATTTAACAGTTTGAACCCTTAAGCATGAGATTCATCCTCTTTTTAGCATTATTTTGTTTGCCTTCTTGGGGGCAAAACCCAACCCACGACCCTATAGAACCTCGTGAAGATTACAATTTCGTTTTGGGTACTCATGCCATTGGTGGAAAATACAATTTTGGCAATGAATCTGCTTTGGTAGATCAGGTAAAACATGTTAGAGGTATGGGGTCCAATATCTTAAAAATATCACTTGGAGCCAACGCGTTAAAAGCCTATCGGTTGCCTCCTAAAAAAGCCAATAACACTTTGGAGTTCTTTTTGGCTACACCTGACTTCAAGCAGGTCTTTGATATGGATTTTAAGTATGTTTTTGCTTGGGTTCATACGCTTACGGGCATTAAGTGGAGAAATGGTTTTAGTAAATATGATGAACAAACCATATACAACGAAATGTATGAATTTGCCTCGTATGTATTGAAAGAGTATAGCGGAACAGGTAAAATGTTTTTTATTGGAAATTGGGAGGGTGACTGGCTGCTCCACAAAGGTTATGATCGATATAGTACACCTCCAAAGTCAGATGTAAAAAACATGACCAAGTGGTTTCAAATCCGACAACGCGCTATTGATGACGCTAAAAAAAATACCCCTCATCATGATGTTTCCATGTACCACTATGTGGAAGTAAACTTGGTGTTAAAAGGTATGGAGGGCGAGACGTGTATCGCCAAAAGTGTCCTTCCCAAGGTCGATGTGGATTTTGTTTCATACTCAAGTTACGAAGCGATCAAAAACAAAAATTACGCGGGTAAGAAACAAGCCTTAGAGGAGATTTTTGCGTTTATTGAAAAGCGTCTCAAGTCTAAAGAGGGATTGCCCTTCGAGCGCCGGGTGTTTTTGGGTGAGTATGGATATCATGCCAATAGGTACAAACCCGAGACCTTCCAGAAACAATTCGACGAAACCAAAGAAATCATGCAGATTTCACTAGAGCTAAACATCCCTTTCGCATTGCATTGGCAGATGTACAACAACGAATATGACAAGAAAGGTAATTCCAAACAGATGTCTTTGATTAACGAAGAAGGTGAAAAGAGACCCCTATATTATTTACACCAAAGTTTTTACAAAGAGATGAACGATTTTTTAGCAGCCTATAAGAACCTAAACAAGCAGTATCCAGAACAAAAATTGTTTAACCAAAAAGCCATAAAAATATTAAAATCACTATAACAGCTAAATGAAATACATAGCAAGTCCTTTTATCGCTTTTATCTCTCTATTTGGAATTCATACAGCAAGTGGACAGCTAGCTGTGATCAGTGATCAAAACATTAATTTTTCCAATGCAGTATCCACCATTTCCGACGGAGATTGGAGTAGTCCAAGCATCTGGAGTGGTGGTGTTGTACCTGACGCTTCCGATGATGTGGTTGTAATCATACAGTTTATATCGATATTCAAGGAGCCAATTCTGGTGATATTGTGGATCTGTGTAGAAATATTAAGGTAGCACAAGATGGGGTGTTGCGATTAGGGCACGACACAGATAATTTTAATAAAGAGCTAAGAATCAATGGCAGCATTGTGTGTAATGGAACTTTCTCAGCTGGTCGTGTTGATCCTGGAAACGACCCTGGAACAGGTGAGATTTACACCTACAACGCCAACATCAACCTCAGTTTGTCGGGAAGTGAAACAGCTTATATCTCTGGTTCGGGTTTCTTTAATCCAAAAGATATAAAAATCACGAGCAGTACGGCCGACAAAAATCTTATTGTTGACATCTATAACATGATTACGGATGGCAATTTTGTGGTCAAATCCAACAACAGGGTACATGTTGAAATTACCAAATACGCCTATCTAAACATCAAAGGAGTGCTTGGCCTTACAGGTTCTACCTATCAATGGAGCTCTGCTACGGCAAAGGCAGATCTTGTTGTTCATGGAGTGGTTTTGACCAACGATGTGAGTTTGTTTACCAAAAACACCACATCTGGTGAAGGGTCTTCTATTACCATCAAAGATAAGGGCAGTTTGACTGTGGGTAAAATCAATAATGCCAACCTCAATAAAAAAACAGAAGCTGCAGGTTATACACTGACCATTGATCAAGGAGGTTTGTTTAAATTAGGAGAAGAGATCAATTTTTACAACCTTACTTTAGACAACCCAAACTTTGTATTGGCTAACAGTGGTGAAGTGAGATACCATTTTTCTGAAACACTTCCTTCTAAGTCAGCAATTACAGCAGCCATTGATGCCTATGACCCCAATGAAGGTATTGATGTTAGTCAGATCAAAGATATTTTCGGTGCCAGTCATATAGCAGGCTGGTACAATTTTACAAGTAAGCCATTTATGGAAGAAGGATTGGATTTCTATGAACAATTTGGGGCCACTTCCATCAAAACAACGCTGACTACTGAAAATGACAAAATGTACAAGGCCTACCCATTTAACTACACTTGGCCTAGCTTTAACACACTTAAAGAAGTTGCGCAACACCCACAAGTGGATGCTTTGTTCCAAAGGGCACATATTAAAACACACACCTTTTGGACAACTACCAGAAACAAAGGGGATTGGA